>ERZ795058.1134-NODE-1134-length-37063-cov-57.515970_pt1 | contig 37063 bp, 22 predicted proteins | sample MGYA00375142_ERZ795058 | MGnify/ENA primary metagenome ERZ795058 (study PRJEB30187, sample SAMN05720210) | activated sludge metagenome | isolation source: anaerobic digester from wastewater treatment plant | place: Japan | collected 2015-04-20 ... | reverse complement strand
TCTTTTTAAAGTCATTGTTGAATTCATAGCGGTGGCGGTGCCTCTCCGAGATTTCACTTTGGCCGTAAGCGTCAAAGGCAAAGGAGGACTCGGCAATGGAACATGGCCATGCGCCCAGCCTCATGGACGCGCCCTTGTCCCTCACGGTGCGCTGTTCCGGCAGCAGGTCAATGACCGGATGCGGGGTCGCCGGATCAAACTCGGAGCTGTTCGCGCCGGTAAGGCCGCAGACATCACGGGCGTATTCGATCACCGCCATCTGCATTCCCAGGCAGATCCCGAAATACGGGATTTGGTTTTCCCGCGCGTAGCGCGCCGCCAGGATCATGCCTTCGATGCCGCGGTTGCCGAAGCCGCCCGGCACCAGCACGGCGTCCACATTCGACAGATGATTCGCCGCGCCTTCCTGCTCGATTTTTTCCGTATCGACGAATTTCAGCTTCACCCGGCAGTTGTTGGCGATGCCGCCGTGCACGAGCGCCTCATTCAGGCTTTTGTAGGAATCCGTGAGGTTGACGTATTTGCCCGCGATGCCGATGCAGACTTCATGGGCCGGATGATAAAATTTTTCGACCACATTCTCCCAGGCGGTAAGCTTCGGTTGTCCGGTCCACATGTTGAGCAGTTCAATAATCTTTGCATCGAGTCCTTCGCGGTGATACACCAGCGGACACTCGTAAATGCAGCCGACATCCTTGGCCGTAAAGACGCAGTTGACTTCAACATTGCAAAACAGAGCAATCTTGCCTTTAATCTCGTCGGACAGAAAGTTTTCCGTCCGGCACAACAGAATATCCGGCTGAATGCCGATTTCCCGCAAAGCCTTCACGCTGTGCTGCGTGGGTTTGGTCTTCACTTCCCCGGCGGTTTTAATGAACGGCACCCAGGTCAGATGGATGAAAATGGCGTTTTGCCGGCCCACTTCGTTGCGGAACTGGCGGATGGCTTCCAGGAAGGGAAGGCTTTCGATGTCGCCTACGGTTCCGCCGATTTCCACGATGGAAACGTCGAACCCTTTCGCGGTTTCGCGGATGAAATCCTTGATTTCGTTCGTGATATGCGGGATGACCTGAACGGTTTTGCCCAGGTAATCGCCGCGTCTTTCTTTGGTAATGACGGAGAAGTAAACTTGCCCGGTCGTCAGGTTGTTGCGCTTGCCCATACAGGTTGAGGAAAATCTTTCGTAATGCCCCAGATCCAAATCCGTTTCGGCGCCGTCGTCCGTGACGAAGACCTCTCCGTGCTGAAACGGGCTCATTGTGCCGGGATCCACGTTGATGTAGGGATCCAGCTTCTGATTGGTGACGCGAAGACCGCGCGACTCCAGGACGGCCGCAATCGATGCCGCCGCCAGGCCTTTGCCCAGCGACGACAGAACGCCGCCGGTCACAAAAATAAATTTCGTATTTTTCACGATGGGTCCTTTTGCAATTCCATGGTCCCTCAAAGAGGGCGGCAGGGAAAACCGTCCAGGCGTTCCCTGCCTTTGTGTCAGCAGATAAACAACATTTCCCAGAACTTGGGCAGAGGCCATCTCTCGTCATCCACCAGGTTTTCCAGTTCATCCACGGATTCCCGCAGCGCATCCATTCTCGGTTTGATTTTTTCGCAGAGGGTTTCCGCCTTTTTCGCTTCATCATGGCCGGCGTTTGCCGCCTCCATCCCGGCCATGATTTCCTTGTGTCCGGCGTAGATGGTGTTGACCAGTCGGATGACTTTCTTTAAGAGGTCGGCTTCAGCGGCAACCGCCGCGCCGCCCAGCGCCGCTTTGGTCGCGATCACGGCTTCGGCCACCCTCTTCTGGTAGTCCGCCGCCGCCGGAATGACCTGGTTCAGGCATATATTGCCCAGACACTTGACTTCAATTTCCAGGTCCTTGATGTATTTTTCCAGATAAATGATATACCGGGACTGAAGTTCCACCCGGGTGAGGACCCGGTATTTCTCAAAAAGGCGAAGCGCCTTGTCCGTGACCAGCGCCCCCAGCGCCGCCGGCGTTGTCTTGAAATTCGGCAGACTCCGTTTGCCGGCTTCGGCTTCCCACGCTTTGGTATAGTTGTCGCCGTTGAACAGAATCGGCTTGATGACCCGAATCTCGCTTTTCAAAACCTCAAAGACCGCCTGATTGATGTTTTTCGATCCTTTGGCCCTGATCTTTTCGGCCAGGTCGTCCAGGCTTTCCGCCACGATGGTATTGATGACCGCCGCCGGAAACGAAATGGATTGAGACGAACCCACCGCGCGGAATTCAAACTTGTTGCCGGTAAAGGCAAACGGCGAAGTGCGGTTGCGGTCGGTATTGTCCTTGCTGACCTGCGGCAGAGAGGAAATTCCCAGATCGATGATTTCCTCGTTGGTTGCCTTCGCGACTTTTCCCTTTTCGATGCTGTCGAGGATCTGCGTCAGCTGTTCTCCCAGGAAGACGGAAATAATCGCGGGGGGCGCTTCATTGGCGCCCAGCCGGTGGTCGTTTGCGTAGGACGCGACGGAGGCGCGCAGAATATCGGCGTGCCTGTAAACGGCTCGGACCGCAGCGATCAGAAACACCAGAAACGAAATGTTGTCCTGGGGCGTTTTGCCGGGGTTGAGCAGATTGTTGCCGTTGTCGTCGGCAAGCGACCAGTTGACATGTTTCCCCGATCCGTTGATTCGGGCAAACGGCTTCTCATGCAGCAGCGCGGATAAATAGTGTTTTCTGGCCACGGACTTCAGCGTATCCATCACCAGTTGATTATGATCGACCGCCAGATTGGCCTCTTCAAACACGGGCGCGATTTCGTACTGGCTGGGCGCGACCTCGTTATGCCTGGTCTTGGCCGGAATGCCCAGTTTGAAAAGGTCCTCTTCCACGTCATGCATGTAGGAGGAAATCCTCTCGCGAATGCTGCCGAAATACTGATCTTCCAGCTCCTGACCCTTGGCCGGCGGCGCGCCGACCACCGTCCGGCCGCCCAGCACCAGATCCTGACGCTTGTAGTAGTAATCCATGTCGATCAGAAAATACTCCTGCTCCGGCCCCAGATTGGAGTAAACTCTCCGGACGTTTTTGGCCCCCAGAAGCTTGAGCATGTTCACGGCGCTTTGGCTGACCGCACGGCTGGAGCGCAAAAGAGGCGTCTTTTTATCCAGCGCTTCTCCCGTGTAGGAAATGAAGGCGGTCGGAATGCAAAGCGTCGTGGAGATTCCGTTGCGCTTGATGAAGGCGGGCGAAGACATGTCCCACGCCGTGTAGCCGCGGGCCTCAAAGGTCGCCCGAATGCCGCCGGAGGGGAAACTCGATGCGTCCGGCTCCCCCTGCACCAGCTGCTTGCCGGAAAACCGCTCGATCACAGCGCCGGGGCCGCAGGGATCGGCAAAGGCGTCGTGCTTTTCGGCGGTGATGCCCGTCATGGGCTGAAACCAGTGCGCAAAGTGGGTCGCGCCCTTTTCCAGCGCCCACTCCTTCATGGCGTGGGCGACGATGTTGGCCGTTTCGTGATCCAGCTTTTTATCTTCGTTCATCGCTTCCATCAGTTTTCGAAAGGTGTCTTTGGGAAGCTTCTGCTTCATGACCTTATGGTTGAAGGTGTCCTCGCCGAAATACTGCGAAACGGGAACGAACTTCTCTTTTTCGATCACGTAATGTCTTTCCGCCGCCGCTGTTGCTTTTGTCTTTTTCATGTCTTTTTTATCCTTAGCTAAAAAGTTTTTTATTCCAAAGGCTTGTTTTCCGAAAGTTCCCAGACTCCCGTCGGACAGGCGCCCGCGCAAAAACCGCAGCCGATGCAGCTCTCGCCGTCGACGGCATATTCAAATCCGCCGTCCGGCAGTGTTTTGCGAAAGATCGCGTTTTGCGGGCATATTTCCTCGCACAGGCCGCAGTCGCGGCATGCCCCGCAGGAGGCGCAGTTCGTCGCGCAGGAAGCCGTGTCGGCAAACGCGCGAATCCGCGGGTCGAAATACTGCAGTTTAACGCGTTCCTGGCCGATCGGCGGCAGCTTGTCGTAGGTCTCGGCGGCCCCCCGCAGCCGGTCGTCGATCGACCGGGCGGCAATGCGTCCGGCGCCGATGGCGTCGGTCAGCAGCCCGGGACGGACCGCGTCGCCGATGGCGTAAACCTGCGGATCGCTCGTGGCGTATGTTTTATCCACCACGACAAACCCCTTTTCCGTCGCGATGCTCTGCGGCAGAAAGGACAAATCCGGAAGGTCCCCGACGGCGACGATGACGGTTTCCGCCGGCAACATCTCGCCGCCGGTCAATTCGATGCCCTGGTCCGTGATGGCCCTGGTGAAGCGCGGCCAGAGAAATTTTGCGCCTGCGGCTTCGGCCTGTTTTCTCTCCGCGCCGAAGGAGGCCGGTTCCTGGACGTCAATCAGAATGACGCTTTTGGCGCCCAGGCGAAAGGCTTCCGACGCCGCATCGCAGCCCACATTGCCCGCGCCGATAATCACGACTTTTTCACCGACCTTGGCGCAGTCCAGTTTGCTTCGCCGCAAAAACTCCAGCGCGCTTACGGATTTTTCCACGCCGGGAATGTTGAGGACGCGCGGCCGCGACGCGCCCGTGGCAATCACGACAAAATCATGTTCGCTTTTGAACCTGGCGAACTGCTCTTTCGTCAAAGGCTTGCCCAGGCGAACCTTGTGAATACTTTTGGCCAGCCGCCCGATTTCATGCTCCACCACGTCGGAAGGAATGCGGCTTTGCGGAATGGCATCCGCTATTTTCCCTCCCAGCCGCTTTTGGCTCTCAATAATGACGGTTTCATGGCCTTTCAGCCAGAGCTGCCAGGCGACGGAAAGGCCCGCCGCTCCGCCGCCGACCACCGCCACTTTTTTTCCGGTCTGCGGGCGGGGCCGGGGTTCCTTCGCTTCCAGAGACGCTTTTCCCAGCAGGGTAACGTCAACCGGCTCCAGATGGACCAGGCTGCGCGTGCAGTTCTGCATACAGAGGTTCGGACACAGATAGCCGCAGACGGCCGCGGGAAAGGGGGTGTACTCCAGCGCCAGATTCACGGCTTCCTCCAGGTGGCCCTTGCGGATCAGTTCCCATCGTTTTTGAACGGGAATGCCGGTCGGGCAGGCCGCCTGGCAGGGCGGAAGATATTTTTCGTTTTCCCAGGAGGGAACAAAGCGCCGGAGCGCTCCGGTGGTAATCACGTCGATCGGAGAACGGTCCAGACTCGACAAATCGCCGATCAAACCGCCCCGGCCCAGCTCATGTTCCCAGACCTCCTGTTTGAATTTCGCCATCGGACGAACGAATCGAGAGGCCTTTTCAGAAGGTTTGCGGGCGATCAAAAGCTGCCAGTCTTCCCGTTTTTCCGCGAGCTGTTCAAATAAATACTGCCTGCCGATGGCATCGAGAAATGTTTTGAGGTTTTGCTTCAACCACTCCCATTCGTCGTCCGGAAGGTCGGTCACCAGCCGGGCATCGGGTTGGCTGTAAGCTTCCTGACTGCCGCGGAAGAATATTTTTCCGCCGACCATGCCGACGCAGGGCCGGTATCCGAGCACGTTTTTTTCTTCTTCCGCGCCCGCGCCGCAAATCACGGCGATGCCGCCCGCCATGAATTCCGCAAACGAGTCTCCCGCTTTGCCGAAAACCCATAGTTCGGGCGGCTCAAAGCGCGGGTTGTATTTGGTCATGGTCATGCCGCGCGCGCCGATGTTGCCGCCGATGTACACCCGTCCCTGCGCCATGGCGTTTGCCGCGCCGTTGGTGGCATTTCCGTGCACAATGATTTTTGCCCCCGCGTTGAGCCAGCCGACGTCGTCAGAGGCGGGGCCGAATGCTTGAATCGTGGTGTTCGCAAATCCCATGGACCCCAGGCGCTGACCGGACGTGCCCAGCACATCGACCTTCACCGGTTCGTCGTGCGCCCGCCAGAGACGGCCGCCAATGCCGTGCTGCCCCAGGGCGGTGACTTCAATATGACGGCAACCGTCTGCCACGGCTTTCTGAATGCGTTCTTCCAGAATCCGTGAATCCACGCGGACGGTGTTTTCCACGCCGGCAATTTTGATCGTATCTTTTCTGGTCATCGTCTTACCCTGTTTTCCAATTCCGTGGCGTTACCGTAGGGAACGGTTTAAAACCGTTCCCCACTACAGAACGTATTTGATGTTCAACCGCCCGGCGGCGTCCGCATCGCTGATGCCCAGGGCATCCGACATGCCGATCGGCAGTGAAGTGGAGCGCCCCAGCGGCGCCACGATCTTTTTCAGTTCCGTGTCGAACGTTAAATAGACGTCCACCAGCCGCTGGGCAACCCGCTCCGGGTCCAGCCGCCGATCCAGCCGCGGGTCCTGCGAGGTGATGCCTTTGGGGCAAACGCCGACGTTGCAGACATTGCAGCGGTCGCCCTCCGATCCCAGACAGCCGGCGGCCGCCTGCATGATGTATTTGCCCGTCTGAACACCGCTGGCGCCCAGCATGATCAGGGCGGCGGCATTGGCGGCCAGATTGCCGTTTTTCCCGATGCCGCCGCCGGCAAAGAGAGGGAGCTCGTTTTGTTTGCCCAGCTTCACGAGCGTCAGGTAGGCGTCGCGCAGGTTGCTGGCGATGGGGTGTCCCATGTGGTTCATGGAAACATTGTAGGCCGCGCCCGTGCCTCCGTCCTCGCCGTCGATGGCGAGTCCGGCCGCGTACGGATTGCGGGTCAGATTGTTGAGCACGGCCAGCGTGGTGCTGGTTGCCGAGATTTTCGGATACACCGGCACGCGGAATCCCCAGGCCATGGACATGGACTGGATCATCTTGGCCACGGCTTCCTCAATCGAATACTTGGTCTGGTGCGTCGGCGGGCTGGGAAGGCTGATGCCCTGCGGGACGCCGCGAATCGCGGCAATCAGCCGGTTGACCTTGTACCACATCAAAAGACCGCCGTCACCGGGCTTCGCCCCCTGTCCGTACTTGATTTCAATGGCGCAGGGGTCTTCCTTCATCTGCGGCAGGTTGTGGATGATTTCATCCCAGCCGAAATAGCCGCTGGCGATCTGCAGGATGACGTATTTCAGAAAGCGCGACTTGAGCAGCCGGGGCGGGCAGCCGCCCTCGCCGGTGCAGATACGGACCGGCATGCCCATCTCCTCGTTCAGATACGCCACGCCCATCTGCAGACCTTCCCACATGTTCGGGGAGAGCGCGCCAAACGACATGCCGCCGATGATCATCGGATAAATCTCGCGAACGGGCGGCATCCAGCCGTTTTCACGGCCGGCCTGGAGCATCCGCTCCGGCGGCAGGATTCTTCCCAGCAGGGTCCGCAGCTCAAATTCATGTCGTCCGGCGTCGAGCGCCGGGTCGGTCAGCATGGAAATGCGGACAAACTTGATCTGGTCGAGCACGCTTTCCGGAGCGTTTCTCCGGCCGCCCCGTCGCCTCGCTTCGCCGCCCTGGTTGACGTGAAAGCGCAGTTTGTCGGTTTCATCGGCGCGCAGGGGGACGATGGCGTTGTTGGGGCAGACCAGCGTACACATGCCGCAGCCCACGCAGGCATGGGCCGGATCGGTGCGCTGATCGATGCCGTGGTACACGGAAAACAGATTGGCGGGACGGCTCTCCAGACCGACCGGCGTCGTGAGCGCGCGTTTGCGGTGGACGCCCAGTTCGATGGCCCGCACCGGGCAGACGGTTGTGCAACGGCCGCACAGGGTACACCGATCCTTTTGCCAGGCAATCTGCCAGGGCAGGTCTTTGGCGCTTAGTGTAGATGGGGCAATGTGTCCCACTGGTTCCATTTTTCTATCTCCTGCCGCCCGCGGCGGACAATGACGGTTTCATATCTCATCGGCTGATCGTCCAGGTTGATGTCGCGCTCCGGAATGGCGGCATCCAGGCCGCACATTTCCGAGGAAAACGCGAAAATGCCGGGACGGCCGCCCACCACGCCGGGGCGAAGTTTCTTGGCGTCCTGCACCATGAACATCGACTTGTCCGGCAGACAGCCGATGACGCAGTTGGGCCCGTCGATGATCAGAGGCCGGCAGCTCTGCTTCAGGTTTCTGAGCATCCGCCCGTCGGGATGACGCGCCAGCTCCTCGTCCCTGAGCGGAGTGATCACGTGCTTGTACATTTCCATGCCCAGTCCGAGTTTGTTCTGCGTGTAATGCAGGATGTGTGTGAACACTTCCGAGTCGGACTGGTAGCCGGTGTAGCCGGGGAAATTGCGCGACATCAGAAATTCCCGGATCGGCACAAACGCGGTGTTCTCGCCGTTGGTCATCGTCGCCATGCCCTGGATGAAAAACGGGTGGCAGGCGTAAATGTTGATGGAGTAGTTGGTGTTCTGGCGCCCCTGGCACAGGATCACCCGGGCGGTGAGATCCCTGCGGTCCAGACCCAGATACTCGGCGACGGCCAGCGGATCTCCCACTTCCTTGATCATGATCACGTCCGGCCAGAAGCTGAAGATCAGCATGGATTGATCTTTTTCGCCGATCTGCCGAAGCTGGAGCTGAACCATCATCAGGCGGTATTCGATTTCCTCCCGGCTTAAGTTTTCCCATTCGGCCGGGTATTCGTAAACCCGAATGACGTAGTTGTCTCTCTTCGGCGTTCCCGAAGGCGCCGGTTTGGTCGGCCGAAGGGACAGCTTGTATTTGACCATGAAATCCTGATCGATCATGAAGTGGTCCAGGGCCTTGATGCCTTCATTGGAAAAGATGCCGGACAGGATCGGCTCGTTTTTGAATTTTTCGAACTCGCCGCCCAGATCGGTCAGAAAGAGCCCCACGCCGGAGCCGTCATGCCCTTCTTTCATGACATTGAGCGCGTTGATGGCCATCACCGGCGATTGCGGCTGACTGGATGTTACGGCAAATAAACGGCACATAGTCTCTCCTTTGAACCTTTCAACCCGAGGGCTCAACTGCCAGAGTCGTGCCAGTGCCGATCAAATGAAAAACAAACAAAAATTATAATGGATTATATAGGCTTGCCGCGGAAGACGCCGCGGGATGCGGGATAAAAATCAACAAATTTGTGCTTTTGCGAAATGGCGTGACATTATTGTTCCATGGATGAATTTCCGGCGCGCGGAAAGCCGCAAAAGCCCTATGGCTTCAAGGCGGCGTCTCTTGTGTTTTTGCGGAATTTTCCGGGATCGATGCCCATTTTCGATATTTTATACTGGATCACGCGCTTCGTGGTTCCCAGGATTTTGGCCGCCTTGGTCTGGTTGCCGCCCGTTTCCCTGAGCGCGTCGATAATCAGCGCTCTCTCCTGCGCCTCGACGACGGACGACAGCTTGCTGTGGTCCCTGCGCTCCGGCGATCTTTCCCCGGCATGGAGGGAAGGCGGCAGATGCAGGCAGTCCACGGTGTCCGTTTTGGTCAGGAGCACCGCCCGCTCGATGCAGTTTTCCAGTTCGCGGACATTGCCCGGCCACTTGTGGGACAGAAACGCTTCAATGGCGGCCGTGGAGATCTTTTTGACGTTCTTCCCCATTTCCTTGCTGTACTTGAGCAGAAAATGATCGGCCAGCAGGATGACGTCGCTGCCGCGTTCCCGAAGCGGCGGCAGATAAACGGGGAAAACATTGAGGCGGTAAAACAGGTCCGCCCGGAAACGGTCGGCGAGAATATCCTGCTCCAGGATGCGGTTCGTGGCGGCGATGATCCTCACGTTGACGTTCACCACCCTCGACGAGCCCAGCGGCTGAAATCGTTTTTCCTGCAGAACGCGCAGAAGCTTTACCTGCGCGGCGGCGGACAGTTCGCCCACTTCGTCCAGAAAGATCGTGCCGCCATTGGCTTCTTCGAAGCGTCCGCGGCGCGTCTGCAGCGCGCCGGTGAACGCGCCTTTCTCATGTCCGAACAGTTCGCTTTCAATGAGCGTGTCGGGAATCGCCGCGCAGTTGACCTGCACCAGCGGCCCGCTTTTGCGCGGAGAGTTGTTGTGAATCGCCCGGGCAATCAACTCTTTGCCCGTGCCTGTTTCGCCGGTGATCAGCACTGTCGTGTTGGAATCGGAAACCTGCGCCACCAGGCCGAAGACTTCCTGGATGGCCTTGGAATGGCCGATAATATCCGTGGAAGGCGCGTGCTGCTGTCCGACAATTTTGCGCAAGCGGCGGTTTTCCTCTTCCAGGGCACGGATGTGAACGGCCTTGGCCATCAGTTCGGCCACCGAGCCCATCATGGCCAGTTCCTTTTCCAGGTCCTCGACCTGCTTGGCCACCTTGTCGGCGGATAAAACCCCGACCACGCGCTCGTCATAGATAATGGGAACGCATAAAAAGGAAAGCTCGGCGCGGTTCAAATGACGTCTTGCTCCCGTGCGGTCCAGAAAGTGGGTTTCCTGCCCCAGATTCGCCACGGCCATCGGGCGGCCGGTCTCCGCTACCTGGCCGGTGATTCCTTCTCCCGGTTTGTACGTCACTTCCATGCCGTCAATATTGACGTCATGCGCGATGTCGAGCCACGCTTCCTTTTCCTCGTGATCCAGAAGGGAGATCATGCCGCGCTGCATTCCGAGGCGCAAACTCATTTCATGGAGGATTTTTTCCAGTTGATCTCTCAAATCCATCGGCTGCGCCAGGATTTTTGATATGGCGTGCAGGGCCGCTAATTCTTCATAACTGTGGATGCTCACGTCGTCTTTCTCCCCCGGGCTTTTACCGGCGCTTCACGGCCGGATTTTCACGGCCCGTAGAATGTAACAAAATTGTACGAATATCAACCGGAATTTCATTCGTCCGCGTACGGTAATGCAAAGAGAAAACCATTATGTCCGTTTGATGCAATTAAAAAGAAAATGTTATTTTGCGGGGATTTCGTAAAGATTTATCCGATGGCCAGCCGGCCGGTTTCTCCCGTGCGGATTCGAACACATTCCTCCAGGGGAACGATGAAAATTTTACCGTCGCCGATGCTGCCGGTGCGCGCTCCCCGAATGACGGCTTCCAGCGTGGGCTTGACGTAGTCGTCGTTCACGGCAATTTCAAAGCGCACCCGGTCGAGGAGGTCTCCGTTGGTAATGACTCCGTCGCGCGTGTCGGTTTTCCCGACCTGCGCGCCGCAGCCGACTACGGTGGAAACGGTAATTTTGCCCACGTTTACGTCGCGCAACGCCTGTTTGACGTCTTTGAGCTTGTCGGATTGCACGATGGCGATGATCAGTTTCATCAGCATTGGCCTTTCAAAATGGAGCCGATGGCTGAGGGGCAAGGACTCGAACCTCAATTTTCAGGGCCAGAACCTGGCGTCCTGCCGTTAGACGACCCCTCAGTGAAAAAACGAAACCAGCGTAAGCTGATAAGCGCTTCCTTTCCCGACGGATAACACCAATGAGCCGAGAGCAATGGCCGTGCCAGCAGAAGAATTTAAAATTGTTTTATGCATTCAATAGGTTGAGCAACTCTGTTGATTTTCAAAAGAATACACGTTTGTCCGTTTTGAACACAGACAGACATAATTGTATCCGCTATGCGTTTTCAGGAAAGACGCAGACTGAATGAATCAGTTGAAAAAAATCGAAGCGATCATTCGCGAAGATAAAGTAAACGATGTTATCGACGCCCTCAAAGAAATTGGAATTGTGGGCATGAACACGTTTGAAGTGCGGGGACATGGCCGGCAGGGCGGCGTTCAACTGGTCGGACGCGCCGGAACCTATCAGGTCAATATGCTTCCAAAAATACAAATCAACATCGTTTTAAACACGCGCAATCTGGACGCCGCGCTGGAGGCGATCCTCTGCTCGGCTTACACGGGCGAGACGGGCGACGGCATTATTTTTGTGACACCTGTCGAAGATGTCATTCGGGTTCGGACACGCGAGCGTGGTCCGGGCGCCATGATGTATCCCGGGGACATTGATGAACGCAGAAGTAAATAATCAAGCGGTTCGCGCCAGGAAATTCAGGATCTTGTCCATCAGACGATTAATGGATTGATATTGTGCCGGCTTGGCGGACAAAATTTCCGTCTCGGTCTGTATATAGGGCGCGCCGATAAGTTCATCCCGGCAATGCGCAACCAGGTCTTGCGCGGACTGCGGCGTGGTTTCCAGATGAAACTGCAGGCCGATAACCGATTGGCCCAGCTGAAACGCCTGATTTTCGCATCCATCGCTTTTCGCGATGCGCGTTGCTCCCGCCGGCAGATCAAATGTTTCTCCGTGCCAATGGAAAGCCTGCACCGATTGCGGAAAGCGAAAGACGGATCTGCCGCCGGACGAAACGCCATGGACGGGAAACCAGCCGATTTCTTTTACACCATTAGGATACACCTTTGCCCCCATCGCGCCGGCGATAAGCTGCGCGCCCAGGCAGATGCCCAAAACCGGCTTGCCGGAAATAATCATTCGACGGATAAACTGTTTCTCCGGAACAAGCCACGGATATCTCTTTTCGTCATTGACGCTCATCGGCCCGCCCATCACAATCAGCAGGTCAATTTCCTCCAAAGCGGGCAGGTTTGCCGATTGAAAAAACGGCGTGCAGGTGATGGTGTAGCCGGCCGTCGTAAGCCACGAACGGATGCTGCCGATATCTTCAAAGGGCGCGTGTTTGAAATAACGGGCAATCATCAGATGGTCTCCTTGATTTTACCTGCATTGACGTTGCGTAAGGCCTGTATGACGTCTTTGAGCTTGTCGGACTGTGCTATGGCGATGACCAGTTTCATCATGGCTCTCCCTAGAATGTCAAACTTAATGTTACGCCGCCATAAACGTAGTAACTGTCCCGGTCGGATGGATTGGCCGTGCCCTTCAGGCCCCGCGCCCTCATCTCATATTTCGCATCTTCGGAAAGCGGAAACACACAGGAGGCGGTCGGCGTAATGGTCAGATTCCCGGTCACGGCAACCGGCAGGGAAATGGTTGCGACTCCGTCATGGAAATTGTTGAAATTGTCCGTGGTGGCCGCTGAGTTGCTGTCAAATTTCGGATAGGTTGTCTCATCTTCACTTTTCAGGTAGCTGGCCTGCGCCGCCAGTTTCAAGCCGACCCTTTCATGCAGGGCAAAGGTATGAGAAACGCCCAGCGTCGCGTACCATTGATGGTAATGATCGATTTCCTTGTAGACGGTCAGCGTAGGCGCCAAAATCGTGTTGAGACCCAGCGAAACAAAAAGCTCCTGGGCATCCAGCAGGTCCACTCCCAGCGGCGTCATTCCGGCCAGACCGTAATAAATGTATCCCGCGCCCGCCTTCACGATGCCGAATTCATGCGCATAGGAAAGGATGAAATCCGTTTCAGACCAGGTGGATGAATGTTTGCCGTCCCCGGCCGCATAGGGGCGGGTATCCAGATTTCCCCAGAGAACGGCGGTAAAACCTTTGTAGTTTGCTGTAAACGACGGCTCGATTGCCACGCTGTCGCGCGTCATTTCCTGGCCGCGCCAGATGTAGGCGCTCAAAACACTGGCGGCAATCTCGCCGGTCAATTTATCTTCCTGCTGTTTTGGTCCGGCGGATTGGGGTTCTTCCCCCGCACCCGCCGCCATCGGCATGGACGTCAGCATCAACGCCAGCAGAGCGATCATCATGATTCTTTTGATGTTTTTTTTCATGGGTCACTGTTCTCCTCATGATTTATATTGTTTCCTTAAAATGCCCTCACCCGATGGCAACGCCGCCCCGCTCGCCGGAGCTGATCCGGACGCATTCGGCCAGCTCCACAACGAAAATCTTGCCGTCGCCGACCGAGCCGGTGTGCGCGCCGCGGGTGACGGCGTCGATGGTCGGCTCGACAAACGCTTCGTTCACCGCAATATCGAGGCGGACTTTATTGAGCAGGCCGCCCGCTTCCTTCGCGCCGCGATAGACTTCCGTGACGCCTTTCTGCCTTCCCTGGCCAACAACATTCGTGACCGTCATTAAATTTACGTCCACGGCTTCCAGCTCTCTTTTGACAGCCTCCAGTTTGTGCGGCTGTATGATGGCAATGACTAATTTCATGGCCAGTTCCTCCTATTCAATCACGGTGTAAGCCGCTTCGCTTTGCTGGGTCAGATCCAGGCCGATGATTTCGTTGTTCTCTTCGACCCGCATGCCGATTGCCGCGTCCACAATTTTGAAGATGATGAAGGTCATGATCGCGGCAAAGGCGATGGTCACCACGAGCATCAGGCATTGAACCCCGAACTGGTGCAGGTTCCCGAACAGCAGGCCGTCCGCGCCCGCCGCATTGACCGCTTTTTCCGCGAATAATCCCGTGGCGATCGTTCCGACCGTCCCGCCCACGCCGTGCACGCCGAAGGCGTCCAGAGAATCATCGTAACCCAGTTTGCCTTTAATGACGGCAACGGCGGTGTAGCAGACCAGGGCGACGATGATGCCGATGAAGATGGCATTCATCGGGTTGACGAACCCGCAGGCCGGGGTGACCGCAACCAGACCGGCGACGGCGCCGGTGGCCACGCCCAGAATCGTCGGAGTTCCATTGTGCCACCATTCAATCAGGGCCCATGTCAAACCGGCGGCGGCTGTCGCCGTATTCGTAGTCACAAAGGCGTTGGCCGCCAGGCCGTCGGCCGCCAGAGCGCTTCCCGCGTTAAACCCGAACCAGCCGAACCACAAAAGCGCCGCGCCTAAAACGGTGAACGGCAGGTTATGCGGACGAATGGGTTTGTGGTTGTAGCCGACTCTCTTTCCCAGCAGAAGCGCCAGCACCAGGGCCGAAATTCCCGAGCTCACATGCACGACGATGCCGCCGGCGAAATCCAGCCCGCCCAAAGACTTGAGCCAGCCGCCCGCGCCCCAGACCCAATGCGCCAGCGGATCATAAACGAAGGTCGCCCACAAGAGCGTAAAGAGCAGAAAGGCCGGGAATTTCACGCGCTCGGCATACGCGCCGATGATGAGCGCCGGCGTGATGATGGCGAACATCGCCTGAAAGATCATAAAGACGCTGTGCGGAATGGTCGCCGCGTAATTGCTGTTGGGAGCGGCGCCGACACCGGCCAGTCCCGCCCACTCCAGCGTTCCGATGATGCCGTGAAAATCCGGACCGAAGGCCAGCGAATAGCCGAAGAGCACCCACTGCAGGGAAATGACGCAGACGATGATGAAGCACTGCATTAAAATGGAAAGAACATTTTTGCGCCGGACAAGACCTCCGTAAAAAAATGCCAGCCCTGGAATGGTCATTAAAAGAACCAGGGCGCCGGCGGTTAACACCCACGCTGTATCTCCGGAATTCATGATGGTGGACCTCCTGTAAGAATTTTTTCATTTTTTGACTTGAGCAAGGATGGTGCCATCAGGATTGTCAACTTCTTGAATATTGAAATCACAGATAATTTATCGATCAATGGCCGTTTCAAATAAGAACAATATTGTGTGATTTATCAAGAATCAGAATCAAAATGTGTACGTGGCGTCTTGCCGGAATGGCTGGAAATTTGTTCAAAAATGTTCGGCAAATGACCCGTAAAAAAGACGAAGGATATGCGCCCGAACGCCGGTGGCATAAAAATTGAAGACCGTTTGAAAGAGACGTTTAAGATTTGCAAAGAAAAGGAAGCAGAATGTTATGATCCCTTATGCGCGCGTCAGTTCCGGCATCAGCGGTCTGGATAAAATCCTCAACTATCTGCAGATGGGCGACAATGTCGTCTGGCAGGTGGACCATATCGAGGACTATAAAAAATTTGTCGATCCCTATGTCGAGCAGGCCCTGGCCGATCGTCAGCGCCTCGTTTACATGCGTTTTGCCAACCACCCCGCCCTTCTGGAGGCGCGCCCCGGAATCAAAATCTGTCAACTCAACGCAAATTCAGGATTTGAATCCTTTTCCACAGAGGTCCACAACATCATCCGCGACGAAGGCCGCGACGTGTTTTACGTTTTTGACTGTCTGTCCGATCTGCTGCAGGCCTGGGCCACCGACCTGATGATCGGCAACTTCTTCGTCATCACCTGCCCTTACCTTTTTGAGCTCAACACGGTCGCGTATTTTGCCATCCTGCGCAGCCGCCATTCTTTCAAAACCGTCGCCCGGATCCGCGAAACGACGCAGGTTCTGCTGGATATCTGCAACCGCGAAGGAAGACTCTGCGTCCATCCGCTCAAGGCCTGGAAGCGCTACACGCCCACCATGTTTCTGCCGCACATCATGGAAGACCAGGCCTGCGTTCCGATTTTAAACAGCGCGGACGCCGCGAGCTTTCTGTCCTGCCTGACGGACAGGAATGCCACCGGCCCCGAGCGCAATCTCGATTACTGGGACCGCATCTTTCTGAAAGCCGGCAGCCTTCTGGAAAATCCCGACGCGGCCCCGGAAAAGCAGGACATGGTGGAAATTCTTTCCCGCGTGATGATCGGCAGGGAGCAGCGGATCCTGTCGCTGGTGCGGGAATACTTCGACCTGGAAGACCTGGTGGAAATCAAGAAGCGCCTTATCGGCACGGGGTTTATCGGCGGGAAATCCGTCGGCATGCTGCTGGCGCGCAACATTCTGCGCAAGGATCCGTCCTTTGACTGGAACGCCGTTCTGGAAATCCACGATTCCTTCTATGTCGGCTCGGACATTTTCTATTCCTACATGGTGCAGAACGGCTGGTGGAAGCTGCTGATGGCGCAGAAAACCGACGAAGGATATTTTGATGTCGCGCGCGAGCTCAAAAACAAGATGCTGCACGGCGTGTTTCCCGACGAAATCAAGGAGCAGTTCCAGCTCATGCTGGAATATTTCGGCCAGGCGCCGATCATCGTCCGCTCCAGTTCGCTTCTGGAAGACGCCTTCGGCAACGCCTTTGCCGGAAAATACGAAAGCGATTTCTGCGTCAACCAGGGAACGCCGGAGGAACGCTACCGGCATTTCGAGGAAGCCGTCCGCAAAATCTTCGCCTCCACGATGAACGAGGACGCGCTCACCTACCGCCTCCAGCGCGGCATGGCCCAGCAGGATGAACAGATGGCGCTTCTGGTGCAACGCGTTTCCGGTTCGCACAGCGACCGTTATTTCTTTCCCGGTCTGGCGGGCGTCGGCCTGTCCTACAATACCTTCGTCTGGCAGAAAGGGATGGACCCGAAAGCCGGCATGCTGCGGATCGTGTTCGGTCTCGGCACGCGCGCCGTCAATCGCGTGGAAAATGATTATCCACGGATCGTCGCCCTGGACGCGCCCACCGTCAAACCCTACACGAAACCCGAAGATATCAAGCGGTTTTCCCAGCACGAAGCGGATGTCCTGAATCTGCGCGACAATGAATTTCAAACCCTCCAGACCGCCGAACTGCTCCGTGAGGATCTGGTGGCGCATCTGAATTTGATCGTGGAGGAAGATAAGGAAGCGGCCGATTATCTGCGCTCCGTGGGACGGGACGCGAAGCAGGCCTGGATCATCACGTTTGAGGAACTGCTGTCTGCGACGCCCTTTGTGAAAACCATGTCCAAAATGCTCAAGACGCTGGAACAGGTTTACCGCTATCCGGTGGACATCGAATTCACCGTCAATTTCGACGCGCAGGGAAAAACCCGGATCAACCTGCTGCAGTGCCGTCCTTTCCAAACCAAAGGCCATTACAGCCGGGTGGAGCTGCCGGAAAAAATCAGCCGCTCCAGAATGCTGATCCGGCAGGACGCCAACTTTATGGGCGGCAGCGTTTACCAGGCGATCTCCCGCGTGATCTACATTGATCCCAGGGCCTATTCCGGGCTGCCGCTTACGGAAAAGCATGAGATTGCCAGGCTCACCGGCAAGCTCAACCGGCGGATTGGAAAGCGCGAGGCCATGCCGACGGTTCTGCTGGGGCCGGGGCGATGGGGAACGACCACGCCGGCGATGGGTGTTCCGGTTACGTTTTCGGAAATCAACAACATGACCGCCATCGGCGAGATCGCCTACCAGGACGGCGCCCTGATCCCCGATTTGTCCTTCGGAACGCACTTTTTCCAGGACATGGTGGAAATGGACATCTTTTACATGGCCATTTATCCCGAAAAGGAAGGCGTGGTCTTCAACGTGCAGTGGATCAAAAAACAGCCCAATATTCTGGCGGACCTGATGCCGGACGATGCGCGGTTTGCCGGCGTTGTCCGCGTCTGTGACGTCCGGGCGAAGGACGTGCGCCTGATGTCGGACATCGTCACCCAGAAGATGATCTGTTTTCTGGGGGATGCCTGCAGCCCTTGAAATTTTCGGGGGGAAGGAAAAAGCCGGAAAGAAGCTGGGTGCTTGCGCAAATTCCGCTATTGGAGTAAAGAGGAGCATCTCTCGCAAAAGGACGGCAAAGCCATGAAAAAGATGCAACCCACGCTCGCGGCGGAAAGGCAATACGCGGTCGAAAAGGAAAAGTTTGTTCCCGTATCGCAGTATTTTGGCGAGGACACCTTCAGCCATGCGGTCATTAAAGAGAAGCTTCCCAAAGATGTTTTCAAAAAATTGATGCAGGCGATGACTGAAAACAAGTCGCTGGACGAAGAGACCGCCAATGTCGTCGCGCACGCCATGAAGGAGTGGGCGCTGGAAAAGGGCGCGACCCACTTTGCGCACTGGTTTCAGCCCATGACGGGCATCACCGCCGAAAAGCACGACGCCTTTGCCGATCCCTGCGGCCCCGGCGCTGTGATCGAGCGGTTTTCCGGCAAGCAGCTGGTGCAGGGGGAGCCGGACGCATCGAGTTTCCCCTCCGGCGGCATTCGGGCGACCTTTGAGGCCCGCGGCTACACGGCGTGGGACATGTCTTCGCCCGCCTTCATCAAGCGCAACGGAATCTCCACGACGCTTTGCATTCCGACGGTTTTTATTTCCTATACGGGCCAGGTGCTGGACAAGAAAACGCCGCTTCTGCGGTCGCTGCGCGCGCTGAATCAAAGCGCGCTTCGCATGCTGAAACTGCTGGGGGCAAAAAGCGTGAAAAAAGTCCAGGTCAATCTGGGCATCGAGCAGGAGTATTTTCTGATCGACATGGACTACTACTACAAGCGCCAGGACCTGGTGCTGGCCGGCCGGACGGTGGTCGGCGCGCCGCCGCCCAAGGGACAGGAGCTGGAAGACCAGTATTTCGGCAGCATCAAGGAACGGATTTCGTCCTTCATGCACGACGTGGAGGAAGAGCTCTACAAGCTTGGCATTCCGGCCAAGACCAGGCACAACGAGGTTGCGCCCAGCCAGTATGAAATCGCGCCCGTGTTTGAGGAAGCCAATCTGGCCACGGACCACAACCAGATGATCATGGAGACGCTGAAGCACGTCGCGAAAAAGCATCGCCTTTCCGCGCTTCTGCATGAAAAGCCGTTTGCCAAAATCAACGGCTCCGGCAAGCATGTAAACTGGTCGCTTTCCGATGACCGCGGCAACAATCTGCTCAACCCCGGCAAAACACCGCAGGACAATATCTCTTTTCTGGTGTTTCTCATCGCCGCGGTCCGCGCCGTTTACCGGCACGGAGATTTTCTGCGCGCCACGGTCGCATCCTGCGGCAATGACCACCGTCTGGGCGCCAACGAAGCGCCGCCGGCCATCCTCTCCGTGTTCCTGGGCGAACAGTTGACGCAGATCCTGGACAATATCGAAAAAGGCATCGTGCACAAAGCGACCAACGCGGAAATCATCGATCTGGGCATTTCCTCTCTGTCTCAGGTCAGCAAGGATTACACGGACCGCAACAGGACCTCTCCTTTTGCCTTTACCGGCAACAAGTTCGAATTCCGCGCGGTGGGCTCGTCTCAGTCCGTTGCCTGCCCCGCCTACGCCATCAATACGATCGTGGCGGAAAGCCTGGACGAACTGGCCGAAAAGATCAAGGCCAAAGGATCCAAGAACATCAACCAAGCGGTTTTTGACGTCCTGAAAAACGAGATCGCGCAGCTTCGGCCGATTCTGTTCAACGGGGACAACTATTCAAAGGAATGGGCGGCCCAAGCGAAGAAGCTCGGCCTGCCCAATGAAAAAACAACACCCGGCGCGCTCAAAGCCCTGGTGACCGACCGGGCGCTTCGTCTTTTTGAAAAATATCGGGTGCTTTCCAACGAGGAGCTGAGAGCCCGCTACCTGATCCACACCGAGCGCTACATCAAGGATCTGGAAATCGAGGTCAACTGCCTCATCAACATCTGTCTGACGCAGGTGATCCCGGCGGCCGCGGCCTATCAGCAAAAACTGGCGCGGGCGATTCTTGACGCCAAAGAAGTCCTCGGGTCCGCCGCGGTGATTTCCTCCCAGGCGGAGCTTTTGAAGAAAATTCTGGATTTGATCAACGACATATACGCGGCGTGCAGGGAAATCACGGCCGGAATGCAGGCCGCCAAGGCGATGGACGGCGAGCAGAAAAAAGCGGAGGCGCTTTGCGCCAGGGTCAAACCGAAAATGGACGAGCTTCGCGAATATGTGGACGCTCTTGAAAATATCGTGGATGATGAAATCTGGCCGCTCCCCAAATTCTGGGAAATGCTCTTTATCTGCTGAGAAGACAGGAACCCCCTCATGATTCTGATTATTGATTTCGGCTCGCAGTACAACCAGCTCATCGCGCGGCGGGTTCGCGAAAACCAGGTGTATTGCCGGATCGAGCCGCCCGAACTTCCCCTTTCCGCCATTCGGGCGATGGCGCCGGAAGGCATCATTCTGTCCGGCGGCCCGGCCAGCATTTACGCCGCCGGCGCGCCGCGCGCACAGAGCGGCATCTTTGAGCTGGGGATTCCGGTGCTGGGAATCTGCTACGGCCTGCAGTTCATGGTGGACGCCCTGGGCGGGCGGGTCATCGGCTCGGCCAAACGGGAATACGGTTTCGCCGAACTCACCATCAAAAAACAAAAAGGCCTCTTTTCCGGCGTGAAGCCGAAAACGACCTGCTGGATGAGCCACGGCGACTCCATCGGAGAACTGCCGCGGGGCTTTTCCGTCACGGCTTCCACGGCCAACACGAAGGTCGCGGCCGCCGAGGACGCCCGAAGGCGCTTTTACGGCCTGCAATTCCATCCCGAGGTGGTTCACACCCGCGAGGGCGGGAAAATGCTGGCCAATTTTCTTTTCGGGGTCTGCAACTGCGCCAGGACCTGGTCGATGCGGTCTTTTGTCGCCGAGGCCGTGGAGGACATTCGCCGGCAGGTGGGAAAGGAAAAGGTCATTCTCGGGCTTTCCGGCGGCGTCGATTCGTCGGTCGCGGCGGCGCTCCTGCACCGGGCGATCGGCAAACAGCTCACCTGCGTTTTTGTGGACAACGGCGTTCTGCGCGAAGGAGAAGCAAAGCGCGTCATCGACATGTTCAAGAAGCACCTGCGCATCAACCTGCGGTTTGTCCGGGCGGGAAGAATATTCCTTCAAAGGCTCAAAGGGGTGACGGATCCCGAAAGGAAGCGCAAGATCATCGGCCGGACGTTTATTGAAGTGTTCGACGCGGAAGCGCGCAAACTGAAAGATGTCCGGTTTCTGGCGCAGGGAACGCTGTACCCCGATCTGATTGAATCGCGGTCCGCTTTCGGCGGCCCCAGCGCGGTGATCAAGTCGCACCACAATGTCGGCGGTTTGCCCAAAACCATGAAATTGAAGCTGGTGGAGCCGCTGAGGCATCTGTTCAAGGATGAAGTGCGGCTCCTGGGAAAGGAATTGGGGCTGGCGGACGACGTGGTTTGGCGGCAGCCTTTTCCCGGACCGGGCCTGGCCATCCGCATCATCGGGGAAGTGACGGTTCCGCGCCTGTCCCTTCTGAAGCGGGCGGACCGGATACTGCATCAGGAAATCCGCGACGCCAATCTCTACGGCAAATTGTGGCAGTCGTTTACGATTTTACTTCCGCTGAAAAGCGTGGGCATTATGGGCGACCAGCGAACGTATGAAAACATCGTGGCGATCCGGGCCGTCACCAGCGACGACGCCATGACCGCCGACTGGGCCCGCCTGCCGCATGACCTGCTCGCGCGTATTTCCACCCGCATCATCAACGAGGTGCGCGGCATCAACCGCGTCGTGTACGACATCAGCTCCAAGCCCCCCGGCACGATCGAGTGGGAATAAGCGAATTACATTTTATTCCGTCATACAACTTGTTGGCAACTTTTATAATGGGTTTTCAGAAAAGTTGTCAACCAATCATTGAAGAGTCTGACGCCGCCGCAGGCCGGTGAGAAGAGGGGATCATGGCGCACGCATCGCGTCTCGCCGTGATACCCCCTTTTTTTTGTTATTCGTAAATGATTTCGTCCGCGGCTTCGGCTTCCGCGGCATCGAGTTCACAGTCACGGGTCAGGCCCGCCGCTTTTGCCATCAGATATTCCCTGTACCATTCATGGGCGGTGATCATGGACATGACCTCGCTCGTTCCGGTCCAGATGGAGGCCAGCCGCACGTCACGGTGGATGCGTTCGATGGGCAGAATGTTCGTGTAGCCGATTCCGCCGCAGACCTGCATGGAATTGTGAACGACCTTCTGGCAGGACTCGGTGATGAATTTCTTGGATTCCGACACCATGCGCCGGATGCGGTTCATGTTGACGCCGCCGTCCACCGCGCGCGCCGTTACGTAGGCCATCGAACGGGCGGCATCCAAAAGCATGATCGCCTCGGCCACCTGAAAACTGACGCCCTCGAACTGGGCGATGACCTGGCCGAAGGCTTTTCTCCGGGTGGTGTAGTTTGTGGCCACTTCCAGGGCGGGGCGCGCCGCGCCGATGGTCATGGCCGCCGTGCCGAGCCGCTCCGGAATCATCATGGTGTTGAAAACGTCATAGGCGCCGTTGACCTTGCCGACGACATTGGCTTTCGGCACTTTGGCGTCCTTGAAGACCAGACGCGCCGTTCCTCCGCCCCGGCAGCCCATCAGGCCGTAAAGGTATTTCGTTTCCACGCCCGGACCGCGGTCCACGATAAACGCGGTAATCGATTTTTGCGGCTTGGTTTTGGGGTCGAAGTCCGTCTTGGCGTAAAGCAGAAAGAAATCCGCTCCCTCGCCGCCGACGATAAAGCGCTTCTGCCCGTTGATGAGGAAGTAATCTCCCATGTCTTCGGCTTTGGTGGTTGCTCCGAAAAAGTCGGAGCCGCCCCGGGGTTCCGTCAGGCACTCCGCGGCAAAAAGATCGCCCCTCAGGAGCGGTTTGACATATTTCTCCTTCTGTTCATCCGTGCCGTGAAGGATAATCGCATCGCAGACCAGCTCCGCCCCCACGCCGAAGACGCAGGCCATTTCGTAGCCGAGAGTCCCGATTTCCTCCATGAGCATGCAGGTCGTGACCCAGTCCAGATCCCGTCCGCCCCATTTTTTTGGGTAGCGGCATCCCAGCAGATTCCTTTTTCCGGCTTCGCTTAAGAATTCCTTGGGAAACTTGATTTTATCCGCGTCCATGTCCAGAATCGTCTGACGGGGAATCGACTTGACGAATTCCCGCGCCTCATCGCGGATTTTGAGCTGTTCTTTGGATAAAAGATAATCAAACATAATCTGATTCCTTTCTATTATAAGGATGTGTTGACCTGGCTGCGATCAAGGGTCTTCCCCCTTTGCCGGTATGAGCGCAACCAATAATCGATGTTCGGGCTAACACATTTTAATCAAAAATGCATCACAGGAAATTCCGAATGAAGAAAGTTGCGGTTTTTTATCAACTTTTAGATTCCCGAAATGCCGCGCAGGAGGAAAGTATGATATAAATAATTGATATAACTTATAAATTTACGTTAATCGCCCGATTCGCAAATGGCTCATGAACGATCGCCGGCAACCATCGATAGGCGCTGAATATTTTATTTATTTAGAAAAATAATGCTTGACTTCCCGCTAGTCTTCCATTAATTCAAATTTGTAATTGTTCCAAAATTGTGAAGGTTTCAAATTTATAACGGTCAAAATATTATAGGAGTTAAGATATGTTGAAGAAAGCACAGAAAACAGCGCAGAGAGAAGCAATCATGTCCTATTTGAAGGACAATCGTAATCACCCGTCCGTCGCCGACATTTATGCGGCGGTATCCGAACAGATCGGCACCATCTCGCTGACAACCGTTTACAATACGCTGATGCTTCTGCAGAAAGAAGGACTTTTGAAAGAAATTCCGGTACACGGCAGCTCCGGAAAAAGATTTGATCCCAATAGCTCTCCCCACGATCACCTCATTTGCACCTCCTGCGGGTTGATTGTCGACATTGATCAAACGAGCGCCATCAATATTTTTCCCGAGCACCTTCAGGGATTTGAGATTCAAGAAATATCCGTTAAAGTTTATGGACTTTGCCCGCAGTGCCATAATAAAGCTAAAGAAGGACAAGGATCTCTCTGCCTGAAAGACAAGTAGCTTTGGTCATTTGCTTTGCTTTTATGAAACATGCGGATAGCAACATAAAAAACCAATGACGATGGAAGATGAAAAAATTTTTTAATTTCATGGAAAATCCCCGCCCCCGGCAATTGCGTGCCATGGCACGCAGAATGGCGTTTTACCTGCTGACCGTCTGTCTCTTCATGGCCGTTGGCTCGGAACCCCTCCACGCCGCTTATGTGAAGCGTTACACAACCATCGCCAACGGCGGAATGACCTACACGGGAAACACTCTGGGCTTAAGCAAGGCCACCAACTCCAACCAGCCGGGCACCAATGGCGCTATCGGCGCATTCATTACCACGGACACCAGCCTCAAGGTGGGCAATTTCCCCGCGGGAACCACACTGAACTGGACCAAAAATTCATCTTCCGCCATACTCCGCCTGCCCGCCGGAAGCAGCGTGATCTACGCCGAACTTGTCTGGGGCGGCAGTTACCGTTACGGAGGGCAGGACGTCAGCGGTTCTCTCAATAGCGCCGTAACCTTTTCCGGGCCAGCGGGCAGCATGAGCGTCAGCCCTTCTCCGACCACGGCGGCCGTCACCGGATCGGGCGAATATTACTATGTCCGGTCGGCCGATGTTACGTCTCTGGTTCAAGCCGGAGGCGCCGGAACCTACACGGTGGGCGGTGTGCCAGCCACGGTTGCCGCAACAGAGAATAATGCGAATGCCGCGGGCTGGACGCTGGCCGTCATTTATGGCAACGCGTCGCTTCCAGCCCGCAATATGACTATCTTTGTCGGAGCGGAGCTGACCAGTTCCTCGGTCTCCACCACTTCCTCCGTCAGCGGTTTCTGTACCCCCGGAGCGGGCACAATCAACGCCCGGATGATGGTTTCGGCAATCGAAGGGGATTCAGGCATCACCGGCGACCAGATGCGTTTCGGCCCGACGGCGGGCACACTGGCCGCCGTCTCCGGCCCCAATAACCCGAGCAGCAATTTCTTCGCCTCCCAGATTAATCAGGACAGCGGCGCGCGCGATACGGCAGGCACTTTCGGTGACCGGAACAGCACACCCGGCAGCCAGGGAAACGGCGTGCGAGCGGGCTGGGACATTACCAATGTAGATGTTTCCGCCCGGATGCAGAGCAACCAGAACACGGCCTTCGCCCGGGGAACGACCTCCAGCGACCGTTATACAATCACCACGATCGGTTTGCAGATCAACGTGGGAGCGCCGGTTTTTCCTTCAGCGGTCTTATCGGTGGACAAAGCCACGACCTATATCGGCGATACCCTGACCTACACGGCCATTCTGAACAATTCCGCGGGATCAGCCGATGCCCTAGATGTCGTCTTTACACATTCCCTGGCTGGCGGGACAGCCTTCATATCCGGCAGCTTTAAAGTTAACGGCGTTGCTCAGTCCGGAGCAAATCCCGTAAGCGGCGTCAATATCGGCACGGTGGCCGCCGGGGCAACCGTGACTGTCTCATATCAGGTGCAGGTGACGTCTATCCCTCTGCCCCCGGCAGCGGCGACCTACGCCGGGCAATCCTCCTGGGCCTATCAATACCAGAGCTGTGCGGGATTTCCTCTCAACAACGGGACAAATACCACAAATATCAGCACGACTGGTACGGTCCGGCTCCAGCCAACAAAGTCGGCTAACCCTTCAGGGAAGGTCCTGCCCGGCGGAACGGTGACTTATACGATTGCCATTCCCAACACGGGAACCGCTAATTCCAGCGGTACGACGTTTGCCGATCCCATCCCCGCGGGAACCACTTACGTTCCCGGCTCCACAACTCTCAACGGGGGCGTCGTGGCGGATGTCGGCGGCGCCATGCCCTTCGCGACCGCCCGTCAGGTGAACAGTCCCGGCGGCGCTTCCGGGCAAATCAAGATCGGAGAAACGGCAACGGTCAGTTTCAGGGTGACCATCAATGCCAATCCGCCGCTCATTATCACGAATGTTGCCACCATCGATCCGGATGGCGCGGGACCCGCCCCGTCCATCACCGTGCCGCTGACCAATCCGCCCGTGCAGGCCGACCTCGCCGTTGCCATCACCGACAACCAGACAACCGCCGTGGCGGGATCGCCGGTCAGCTATATCGTCACTGTAACGAACAACGGACCGGACGGTGTCATCAGTCTGAATCTGGACGCGACGATTCCCGCGACGATTCTGAACCCGACCCGAAGCCCCTCGTCTGGCAGTTACAATGCCGCCACCGGTGAATGGACAGGCCTGAGCCTGGCTGCCGGGGCGAGCGTCACCATGACCATTGCCGGGACGATTTCGCCCGCGGCCACCGGGACGCTGACCTTCCCGATCACCGTGTCGCCGTCGCCCGGCGTCCAGGACACCAATACGGCCAATAATACCGCCTCAGACACGGATACGCTGACCTATCAGGCGGATCTGGCCATTACAAAAACGGACGGAAAAACATCCGTCACGCCCGGCAGCGTCATTACTTACACCATCACCGTGACCAATAACGGTCCAAGCCGCGTGGAGAGTCTCACCGTCATCGACACCCTGCCGCCGCTTTTGCAGAGCCCGGTATTCAAACCGTCACAGGGAATTTACAACGAAGCAACCGGACTCTGGACGGGGCTTAATCTGATGCCCGGACAGAGCATTGCTCTGTCGCTCACGGTTCTGGTGGATCCGGCGGTTGCGGGCTCTTTTACCAATACGGCAACCGTTTCCCCGCCGGCCGGTGTGACCGATCCCGTGCCGGGCAACAATTCTGCGGACGATACGGATACAACCATGCCACACATTACCTTGACCAAAAACGTGGATCCGTCAACGGCTACTCCGGGTCAGGATGTCCTCTTTACCATTTATTACCGGAATGTCGGAGGCAGCGCCGCCTCGAATCTGATCATTTTCGATACGGTGCCCCCGAACACAACTTATGTAACCGGCAGCCTTAAAAGCGGGAACGCCGCTTCCACCTACGCCACGGCAAACAGTTTGACCGATATCGCCGATGCGGATGTCGGTCAGATCAACGGGGAAAATGTCACGTTTATCATCTCGACAGTCGCGGGTGATGACGGTGCGGACAACGCAGGCAACGATGAAGGAAAAGTCTATTTCAAGGTGAGGATCCGATAACGCCAGGGATTCGCGAAGGAGGGACAAGATTGATGAACAGCTTTTCTCTACGATAACAGGAAGTTTTTAAAATACCCGCAAGCAATAAGGAGGCATTATGACTAACGTAAAAACATTTCGATGGATGGTCCTGTGGGGAGCGCTGTTCTTGGCGGCGCTTTTACTAGCGGCACCGCAAGCACGGGCCGACGAGCCGCGCATCGCTCTCAAAGTCAGTGGCGAAAAGGAAGTGACGCAAATCCGGAACGGCAAAAAAACCGTAACCACGGCGCCGCTGGACAAAATTAAAAGCGGAGATATTCTCGTTTACACCGTTATGTATCACAACACCGGCAAGAGTGTGGCAAGAGACGTCACGGTCGTCGATCCCGTTCCGGCAAACACGGTGTATCTGCCGGGAAGCGCAGCCGGAAAGGACGCAAAGATCTTTTTCAGCATCAACGGCGGGGCGACTTTTGTGGAGCCCCCCGTTTTGCGCAAAAGCCTGGACGCAGCCGGAAAGGAAATCCTTCAACCCGCTCCGCCGGAACTTTTCACTCACATTAAATGGATCATCAAGGCGCCGGTTCCGGCCAACGCGACCGGGACGGTGACCTTTAAAGTTAAAGTCAAATAAGCACAAGAAACTGATGAAAAACATAAAACCCAAGGGAGGAGAACAATCATGAAAACAGTAAAAGCACCACTTAAGTTCGTCGTTTTGCTGATCGCAGGACTGCTGCTGTCCACGATGCTGTCCGCCGGCACGGCATTTGCCGCGGGCACGCCCGCCGGCACTACGATTACCAACAAGGCCACGGCAACTTACACCGACGCCAACAACAACACCTACGCGCCGGTTGAATCCAACACCGTGAGCGTAACGGTCAGTCAGGTGGCCGGCGTGACCACGTCACCCGCCACGGTCAGCCAGAACGGCTCTCCGGGCGGCAAAACCTACTTTTCCGGACAGATCGTCAACTCCGGCAACGGGACGGACACCTTCAATCTGACCGCCGCCGGACTTCCGGCCGGCTATACCTATGCCATTTACAAGGACACCAACGGCGACGGCATTCTGCAGCCGTCGGAAGAGGTCGCCGGCAATATGCTGGGCGCAAGCGTCTCGCTGGACGCGGATCAGGTTCAATATGCCATCGCGGTTATTACGGCGCCGGCCGGAGCGGCGGCGGGAAGCACCGCCTCGCTCAATTTCACCGCAACATCCGTATTGACGCCGGCCGTAAGCTCAACCTCCACGATGACCGTTACCATCCAGGCGGCCGTGATCACCTTCAGTAAATCGGCAACGCCCGCCGCCCCCAAACCCGGTGAAACGGTTACGTACTCCATTACCTGGAACAACAGCGGCACGGCGCCGGGTTACCTGGTCGTGCTGACGGATGCCATTCCGGCTGAAACAACCTACAAAACCGGCTCCATGACTTACAGCGGTGCGGCCCGCACCGATGCGGCCGACGCGGACAACGCGGACTACAACGTCACCAATCCGGGCAAAGTGACTGCCGCGATCGGCACCGTAGCAGCCGGAGGCTCCGGGACCTTCAGCTTCCAGGTCACAGTCAACGCCAATATCGCTGCGTCAACCGTGATCAACAACACGGCCTCGGCCACCTACCGGACCAATGCAGGCGATCCTGGGACGGAGACCACAGTCAATACCAATACGTCTCCTTTTACGGTGTCCCAGGCCGCCGGTGTGCAGGTCATGCCCCCGACGCTGACAACCGACGAACTGGTGGGAAACCAGAACCTGCATCCCTTCACCATTAAGAATACCGGCAACAGCACGGATATCTACAGCATCAGCTCCGTCGGTCTCTACTGGACCTGGGCTGTGTATAATGACGTGAATCAGGACGGCAAATACACGGCCGGCGTGGACACGCCCGTCACCGACAGCAACGCCGACGGCAAAATCGACACGGGCGCCGTGGCCCCCGACGAAACCAAGTTCTACGTCGCCGTCGTCACCGTGGCCGGTTCCAACGGTCAGCAGGGCAAGCATACGATCACCGCGACCTCCGTTTACGATACAACAGTCACAGGGACATCCATCAAGTTCACCAACATTCAGACGCCCGTCATGGGGCTGGTCAAGAGCGTTTCACCCGCCGGCCCGCAGCCTCCGGGAACGCAGTTGACCTATACGATCACCGTGACCAACACCGGTGCGGCGCCCGCGCAAACCTTCGTTGTCACCGACGTGCTGTCGAGCTACCTGAATTACGTGCCGAACAGCATCACCGTAGCCGGCGCGGGGCAAACCGACGCGGCCGACGGCGATTTCGGGCATTATGACGCAGTCAGCGGCACGGTTATGATTTCGATCCCGAGCATTGCCGCAGGCGCCACGATTCCGATCGTGTACAGGGCGACCATTAAATAATCGCTTTTAAGGCGGAGGATTTGTTTCGTTGTAAAGCAGCGCAGCAAATCCCCGCCGGAGCAAAGATTCGGAACGTGGGCAATCGGCGGATGTCATGACAGGTTTGTTGTCGAAAAGATGGGTTAACCGATGGGCCATCGCGGTTCTTGGAGCCGCGATGCTGCTGGCGTTTTGCGCTGCTTTCGCGCTGGCGCTTTCGCCGCCCGTGGGTACGGTCATCCCGAACACGGCAACCGCCCGTTTTACGGGGGCAAACGGGTATGCATTCCCGGATGTCCCTTCCAATCGCGTTGAAACCGCTATAGGCGGAGCGCCGGTTCTTGCGATCACGGCCGTTGCCACTCCGGATCCCACCGCACCCGGCGGCACGCTCACATATATGATCACCGTTTCCAACACGGGCAACCTTCCGGCGTCCGCTGTGACGGTTGCCGCGACCCTTTCTCCGATTCTCCAGTTTCAGGGGGCGTCAAACGGAGGAATATCCTCACCCCCGCTCGTGACGTGGAATCTGGGCGCCATTGGGCCGGGCGGCGGCGTGACCTTCACCCTTACGGCCGTCGTCGCGGCCGGAACGCTTCCGGGAACCGTGATTCCGTTCACCGCTTCCACGACATCCGCCGAAGGGGCTGCCAATTCGGCGACGCTGACCACGACCGTCGGCGCAGGAAGCAATCTGGTTTTTGAAAAATCCGGCGCGCCCGAAACGGTTGCGCCCAACGGCGTGATCACCTATGCTCTTTCCTACCGCAACATCGGCAACCAGACGGCAAACGGCGTTCGGATTGTGGACTCTATTCCCTCCGGAACGGCTTATGTTGCCGGATCGGCGAGCGCGTTCGGCAGTTTGACGGGAAGCGTGATTTCCTGGAATATCGGCGATGTCGCGGCGGGCGGCGCGGGCGAGGTTTCCTTCCGGGTTCGTGTTTCTCCGGTGGCTGTTTCCGGTCAGCAAATCAGCAACACGGCTTCCATTCTCAGCACCGCGCAGACAAAGACCTCCAACACGGTGGTCACGAACGTCTCGACCCCGTCCCTGCTGCTTTTGAAGTTGGACACGCCCGACCCTGTCCGCGCCGGAAACAACATCGTCTATACCCTGCAGGTGGAAAACACGGGCAGCATTCCCCTGACCGGCATCGTCCTTAGCGATCCGATTCCCGTAGGGACAACCTTTGTATCAGCCGGCAACGGCGGCGTTGCCGCGGCCGGCGCGAGACAGGTGGAATGGGCCATCGGAGCGCTGGCGGCGGGCGCGAAACAAACGGTCACCCTGACGGTGCAGGTGGACAAAGCCCTGGTCCAGGGCCAGGTGATCGAAAACACCGCCACGGCGTCCTCCAATGAAATGCCCCCCCGGACGGTCCGTGCAGTCTCCGTGGTCAGCGCGAGAACCCAGGGCACGATTGAATTCTTTGACGCAGCCTGGCAGCCGGCCTATGCCTATCGAAGCGGCAATGCCGTCAATCTTCAGGTTCTGGACGCGGATCAGAATCTGAATCCGCTGGTCGCCGAAACCGTCACGGTGGTATTGACGGATTCAAAAACCGGCGACACGGAAACCGTTATCATGACGGAAACGGGGCCGGATACGGGCATCTTCCGGGGCGGCGTGACCAGTTCTCTGGCCGCATCCGCCGCCAATAGCGGAATCTTGACGGTGTCGGCAAACTCCCGGGTAACGGCAACCTACTCGGATGCGCTCGATGCCGTAGTCGTTTCCACGGCATCGGCCCTGATCGATCCGCTGGGCATCGTTTTCAATTCCGTCACGGGTGCTCCCGTGGCGGGAACCGTGGTGACGCTGCGCAACTGGAACGGCGTTGCCAATTCCTGCGACCTGACCAGCTGGCCGGTTCTGCCGCCGGGAGAAGTGAATCCGGCCGTTCCCACGGGCGCGGACGGCAAGTTTGCCTTTCCGCTGGTTCCGCCGGGAGACTTCTGCTTCCAGGTGACGCCTTCCGCGGGTTACACCTTCCCCTCGGCGGTTGCCGCGAGCGATCTGCCTGCCGGCTTTACGATCGGCAACGGCTCACGGGGTGAAAAGTTCACCTTGAACGTGGGTGATCCTCCTCTCATCCGCGATATTCCGGTGGACCCCCCCACAGGCCGCTTGACCATCGCCAAGACGGCAAGCAAAACGACGGCGGCGATCGGGGATATGCTAACTTATGTCCTCAATCTGACGAACAACGGATCCTCGCCGGTAAACAGTCTTACAATTACGGACATCATGCCTCACGGCCTGGCCTACATTGCGCAATCGACCAAAACGAACGGCGTGGCATCCGCCGATCCGCAAACGGCGGGCAAGCGGACCTTTGCCTGGACCATTGCCAGCCTGGCGCCCGCCGCGTCGGTGGAGATTGCCTATCGCGTGCTGGTGGGGCCGGACAGTCAGGCGGGAACAGGGATTAATACGGCGACGGCGGCCGGCTTGAGCCTGGGCAAGACGGTCGTTTCCAACACGGCCAGCGTCAAAGTGAAAATCACCGAAGGCGTCTTCACGTCGAAAGGAACCATCATCGGCAGGGTTTTCCTGGACCTTGACGAAAACCGGCTGGCCGGAAAGGATTCGGGAATTCCCGACGTGGCGCTCTACCTGGAAGACGGCACAAGAGTGGTCACGGACAAGCGCGGCCGCTTCTCCATTTCCGGAGTCTCGGCGGGAACCCATGTGCTGCGGCTTGACGAGACCACGCTGCCTGCAGGCGCAAAGCTGATCCCGCTTAATAACCGTTTTATGCGCGACGGCGCTTCGCAGTTTGTCGATATGACGCCCGGCGGTCTCTTCAAGGCGAATTTTGCGGTTCAAAAAGGCTCCATGATCTTGAAGGCGCCTGCCCCAGAAGCGCAGAAGGAAAAGCAGGAACAGGAAAATACGGAACAGCAGGGCAGAACGCTTGTGGAGGCGCTCTCGGATATTTTTTCTTCAGTTCCCGCAAGCCGAAAAGCCGTCTCCTCAAAAGCATCGCCTGCGGGCGCGGCAACCGTTGAGGGACCGCCTGTCAAAAAGCCAGAGGAAATGAAGGCATCCGTTTCAACAAGGGTTGCCTCCGACCCGCAGGAAGAAGCGAAGGCGTCGTCGGCAATGCCTGATGCGGCTGCAACCAAAGAAGCGCCGGCGGTAAAGACATCCGCCGAACCGAAAACAGACCAGACGCCTCCGGCCGAGTCCCGGCCCGCAGCAAAGGAAGAAAACGAAGCGGACGCCGGTGCGGAAAAAGTTTCTGCAGAGAAAGAAGCCGGGCTCGAAGAGAGAATCAAGACTTTTTCACCGGACCTGGAGTTTCTGAATCTTCGGGATCAGGAGGTCGCGGCGCGGAAAAACATTCGCGTGGTCGTCAAAGCGCCCCTGGATACGGAACTCACCCTGACCGTCAACGGCGATAAGGTGGACAACCGGCAAATCGGCAAACAGATCAAATATGCTCCCGGCAAAGTGGCCATTTATGAATTTATTAACATTCCGCTCAAGACCGGGGAAGAAAACCTGATTACCGCCGAAGTTCGTGATCCTTTCGGCAATGTCCGGAGCTCACAGACAATCCGGATCAAGGCGGCGGGCGATGCGGCGCGGATGGTCATCCGTCCCGAGCGCACCGAAGCCCCGGCGGATGGACAATCCAAGATCAGCGTCAACGTATCGCTGGAAGATCGTGAAGGTCAAATTGCAACCTTCAGCGGATCAGCCGCGGTGTCGCTTTCCGCCGGCGAGATTCTGGAGAAGGACGCCGATCCGTTGGCGGATGGCCATCAGATTCTGATCCGGAACGGCGTCGCTCAATTTACAGTCGTCTCTCCCCGGGAAACGGGCGAAGCAAAAATCGAGATTCAGGTGAATGATGTCAGCGAATCCGTAAAGATCTATTTTCTTCCGCACCTCCGGCCCATGCTGATGGTCGGCGTCGGCGAGGTTGTGCTGGGCAACGGCCGGTCATCCGGCGATCTCGATTACATCAAGAGCCGGTCCTGGTTCAATGACGGCGCGTATGTGAACGGACGCGGCGCTTTCTTCATGAAGGGAAATGTTTTTAAGGATTTCCTGCTGACGGCCTCTTATGACTCGAACAAGAACAAGACCGATGAGCTGTTCCGTGAATCGGACACGCGGCTGGATTCGGAAGAAAAGTATCCCATTTACGGCGATGAGAGCAAAACGGGCTACGAGGCTCTTTCCCGCGAGAAGCTCTACGTCAAGCTGGAAAAAGGCAAATCCTATTTGCTCTACGGCGATTACCGGACCGACCTGACGGAGACGACGCTTGCCGCCTACACGCGATCCTTCAACGGGCTTTCGGCCGAAGTCAACACCGACCGGTTCCGCCTGCGCTCTTTCGGCACGCACACCGACCAGAGCCAGTTTGTCGATACCCTGCCCGGCAAAGGGATTTCCGGATACTACTATCTCAACAATAATACGATCATCGAAGGATCGGAAAGGGTGGTCATCGAAACCCGCGACCGGCTGCAGCCTGACCGCGTTCTGAACCGGGAAGTCAAATCGAACGGATCGGACTACGACATCGATTACGCAATGGGAACCATTCTGTTTAAAGCCCCGGTTCCCAGCCATGACGCGGACGGCAACCCCGTTTACATTGTGGCCACCTACGAGAGCCGGCAGGAGGGCAGCAAGTATTACATCTACGGCGGCCGCGGCGCTTTTAAAGTGACGGACTGGCTGCAGGTGGGGGCCACGGGTGTCATCGAGGAAAACGCGATCAGCAATTATCAGCTCTTCGGCGGCGATATCGCCTTGAAGCTGCCCGGCAAAACGCTGGTCAAGGCGGAATATGTCAATACTCGCGGGCTGTTCGACATCAACAACACGTATGCGGCCAAAGACGGCGAAGGCTGGTCGGTGAACGTGGAGAGCCAACCCCTGAATCGCCTGTCGGTCAACGGTTTTTACCGCAATATGAGCGACTACTTCAGCAATCCCTCGGCGACGGACGCGGTGCGCGGCACGCAGAAGTTCGGCTTCGACGCCGCCTATGAAATCCAGCCGTCCCTGACGCTGCGGGCCAAGTACCTGGACGAACAGGACAGGATCAACAACTCGACGCACCGGCTGGCGTCGGTCGGCGCGACGAAAAAATTCGTCAAAACCAAAATCAGCGCCGAGCTGACCCATGAAACATCCGATAACCTTACCGTCACACCGGCCCAGACACCTTTTACCCCGGGCGGGCTGCTCAACGGTGTTCCCTTCCTCAACGCTTACGAAACGCCGGACCAGGCGACCTTTGCCAGGGTGGAACTGGAAAGGGAGCTTTTGACCGATTTGTCCCTGACACTGAGTCACAAGCAGGATCTGGGAGGCAATTCCTATTTCGTCAGCCAGGGCGGTTTGAATTACAAGATCAACGAGTTCAACCGGCTTTATCTGAGGGAGGAGTACGCGAAATACCAGCAGGGAACCCAGACCCGCACGCTGATCGGCGCGGAATCGTCGCTCGTCAAGAACACGACGGCCTACTCGGAATTCCGCCTGGCCGACGGATCAGCCGGATACCGCAACCAGCAGGTGATCGGATTGAAGAACAAATTCCAGATTATCCGGGGGCTCAACGCCAACATCGCCGGGGAGTATCTGAGCACCCTCAGCGGTCAGAAGAATCCGAACGAACCGGATGCCTACGCGGCTGCGGCCAGCATGGACTACCTGGCCAAGGAAGACCTGAAAATCACAGGCCGCGCCGAACACCGGCATGAAATCGTGGAAAACGGAACGGATTCGTATCTCGCGGAAGTGGCCGCGGCCTACAAGCTGCATCCGGATTTCTCTTTGCTGGTGCGGGAAAGATATTTTATCGAGAAGAAGGGCGGCGATCAGAACGATACCAATCGGCTCCTTCTGGGCCTGGCGTATCGCCCTCTTGAAAATGACCGCTTCAACGCCCTGGGCAAGGTGGAGTATAAATACGAAAAACGGGGAACCGCCCAGCCCGCGTATGGAACGGATTCCTTCATCGCCTCCGCGGAAGGCGTTTATCAGCTGACGCAAACCATGCAGGTGATGGGCAAATATGCGGGAAAACTCGAAAAAGACGAAGACTTTTCTTCCTATACAGACCTGATGGCAGCCCGAATTATGATCGACCTCACCGATCGGTTTGATTTCGGCGCGGAGTACCGCCTGCTCACCAGCCACAAGACGAACACCCGCCAGCACGGCGGTTCGGTCGAATTCGGCTGCCGCATCGTCGATCAGATCTGGCTTTCCCTGGGTTACTCTTTCGATCGGTTTGACGAGGATCTGGCGGGCGACAGTTACCACGGCGAAGGTCCGTACCTGAAGGTCCGCTTCAAGTTTGATGAAAAAACGCTGCGAAAGCTGAACCCGCTGGCCGACAAGAATTCTTCTTCGGCGCCGCAGGCCGCCGCATCGATTGAAAAAGCGCTTTCATCTTATCTGAGCAAATGATGAATTTCGGCGTCGCCCGTTTACGGAAATAAAGCAGGGAACGGTCGCGACCGTTCCCTGCAAGCTGGAACAAGGGGTTTCAACCCCTTGTTCTCCCTATGATTTCTGGGCATAACTCTCGCCGATTATTCATAGACAGCCAGATCACCGAGGCACTCGCTGATTCCCGTTACGCGTCCGTCGCTTTGGATCGGGTAGCCGGAATCAGTCATGGGGCAGACAACCCAGACGCGCTCGGGCGTGAGCGCTTTCATCGTATCGGCAAAGCCTTTGGACAAATGGGGCGTCAGAGAGGCTTTGATTTCAAAGATCAGGCGCTTTTTCCCTTTGACTAAAACCAGATCAATTTCTTCACCGGAAGACGTTCTGTAAAAAAACGGTTGCCAGAACGGCAGGGTCGCAATGATTTGTTCAATACACCAGCCCTCCCAGGATGCCCCGAATACCGGATGGCCGTAAAGTTCCGTGGCGCTGTCAATCTCCAGAAGTGTATGCAAAAGCCCGCTGTCGCGGAGATATATCTTAGGCGATTTGACCAGGCGTTTTTTAAGATTGATCTCCAGAGGTTGCAGAAGGCGCACCATAAACGTTTGTTCAAGAATATCAAGGTATTTACGGACTGTGTTGTGCGAGATGTCCATCGATTGGCCGATTTTCGATGCGTTAAAGATTCCGCCATGATAGTGCGCGATCATTTTCCAAAAGCGCGACAGAACAGGACCGGGAAGCGCAAATCCCAGCGACGGAATGTCGCGGGTTAAATAATCCTGAATCAAATCCCTTCGCCAGGCGTCGCTTTGGGTGTCATCGGATGCAAGCAAAGACGATGGACTGATGATCTCAAGACAGCCCTTCGGGCTCAAAAGCCGGTTGGCCGAAACCCGAAGGGCTCATCAAGATCATTTTCCCTTGAAATCCGCCGGGCGTCTTTCCAGAAAAGACATCATGGCTTCTTTCAAGTCTTCCGACATGAGC
>ERZ795058.1133-NODE-1133-length-37064-cov-5.376206_pt1 | contig 37064 bp, 26 predicted proteins | sample MGYA00375142_ERZ795058 | MGnify/ENA primary metagenome ERZ795058 (study PRJEB30187, sample SAMN05720210) | activated sludge metagenome | isolation source: anaerobic digester from wastewater treatment plant | place: Japan | collected 2015-04-20 ... | reverse complement strand
GCATCGCGAATTTGAGCGCTTCGCGACGGGCTACCGCCCTGCTATGATACCTCCGACCGAGGTGCACTCCCCCGATGAACGCCACCATCTTCATGCTGCTTCCATTTCTTGTCGTCGGGATGTTCGTGTTCGTCATCGGGGCGATCATCCTGGTGCTGGTCAACCGCCGCAAGGCGATGCAGCGGGCGTGGACGGGGCAGATCACGCGGAAATACACCAGCAAGGATCGCCGCAGCGCGAAACACGGCCGCGATCTCCCGCACTACTATATCTATTACCGCAGCGACGGCGGCGAGGAGGGCCGGCTCGCCGTCGGCGAGGCGATCTTTCATTCCCTGCAGGTCGGCGACCGGGTGGTCAAGGAGCCGGGCAAGTATCCGGCTAAAGCCCCCGCGGCCTGACGCCCGGTTCGGCTTGCCGTGTTGACTCTCCTTCCTTCACGGGATAGCTTGGGATATTTGGGTCCGCGTCGGCAACGACCGGACCCCACCGACGCCGGGCGGGACACGCGATTCCCGCCCAACGCGGGTTGTGCCCGCCGACTTCCAAAGGAGCCAGTTGAGCATCATGACCACCCCATCCGCTTCGACGCGTCTTGCGCCCTTGACCAGCCAGGACAAACAGATCCTCCAGAAGGTGGCCGACACGGTCCGCGTCCTTTCGGCCGAGGCTGTTGAGAAGGCGGCCTCGGGGCATCCCGGGCTGCCGATGGGCTGCGCGGAGCTCGGCGCTTACCTTTATGCCTATGCCCTGCGCCACAATCCCAGGAACCCGGGGTGGATGGGGCGCGACCGATTCGTCCTGTCGGCCGGCCATGGCTCGATGTTCCTCTATTCGCTGCTCCACCTGTCGGGCTACGCGTTGTCCCTCGACGAGCTGAAGAATTTCCGCCAGCTCGGCTCGCGCACGCCGGGCCATCCCGAGCACGAGGCGCATGCGCCGGGGGTGGAGACGACCACCGGACCGCTCGGCCAGGGCGTGGCGGCGGCGACCGGCATGGCGATCGCCCAGAAGTGGCTGCGCGCGCGCTTCGGCGCCGAGCTGTTCAGCGCCAAAATCGTCGCCCTGGCCGGCGATGGCTGCATGATGGAAGGGATCACCAGCGAGGCCGGGAGCCTCGCCGGCCACCTCGGCCTCGAGAATCTCATCATCATCTACGACTCCAACGACATCTGCCTGGACGGCCCGCTGGCCGAAGCGATGAGCGAGGACACCGCCCGCCGCTACGAGGCCTACGGCTTCAACGTGCTGCGGATCAACGGCCACGACTTCGATGAGATCAAGAAGGCGTTCGCCACCGCCTGGGACGAAAACACCCGGCCGACGCTGATCATCGCCAAGACGATCATCGGCAAGGGGGCGCCCAACAAGCAGGGGACGAGCGCCAGCCACGGCGCGAAACTGGGCGCCGAGGAACTGGCCGCCACCAAGAAGGCCCTGGGCTGGCCCGACGAGGCGTTCCACATCCCGACCGAGGTCCGCGAGTTCTTCAAGAGCCGCCAGGCGCAGTTTGCCGCTTATGAAAAAGCCTGGAACGAGAAGCTCGCCGCGCTGATGCAGGATCCCGAAAAAGCGAAGCTGTGGGAGACGTGCGCGAACGGCGAACTGCCGGCCGACTATGCGGACGCGATCTGGAACCTCGACGTCGCGCCGAACAAGGCGACGCGCGCCCAGGGCCAGCAGTTGATCGCCAAAGTCGCCGAGCTGGCGCCGTTTTTCGTGACCGGGTCGGCCGATCTGTCCTGTTCGGACCTGACCAACATCAAGTCCAGCCAGTTCGTGACGCGCGCGGACTGGACGCAGCGCAACATCAAGTTCGGCGTGCGCGAATTCGCCATGGCGGCGGCCAACTACGGCATGTGGCTCCACGGCATGGTCCAACCGCTCTGCGGGACGTTCTTCACGTTCTCCGATTACATGCGCAATGCCATCCGCGTGGCGGCGCTGATGAAGGCCCGGGTCTTCTTCCAGTTCACGCACGATTCGATCTTCCTGGGGGAGGACGGGCCGACGCACCAGCCGATCGAGCAGCTGGCCGCGCTGCGCGCGATGCCGAATCTGACGGTCTTCCGGCCGTGCGACGAGAACGAGCTCAAGGCAATGTGGATCGAGGCCTGGAAGTGCGACGGGCCGGTGGCGTTCATCCTGAGCCGCCAGGGGATCGAGAGCCAGGGCGAGGCGACGCGCAGCCGGGCGCGCGAGGGCGTTGCCCGCGGCGGCTATGTGCTCAAGGGCGAGCCGGGCGGGCGCTGCGACGTGCTGATCGCGGCGACCGGGTCGGAGGTCGGGCTGGCGATGCGGGCCGCCGCGTTGCTGGAGCAACAGGGGCGCAGCGTGCGCGTTGTCTCGATGCCGTGCTGGGAACGGTTCGAGGCGCAGGACGCGGCCTATCGTGAAGCGGTGCTGGGGGGCGAGGTCGGCCTGCGGGTCAGCCTGGAGGCGGCCGCGACGCTCGGCTGGCACAAGTATATCGGCGCGGACGGCCTGGCGATCGGCATCGATCAGTTCGGCATGTCGGCGCCGGAGAAGGCGCTGGCCGAGCACTTCGGCTTCACGCCGGAGAAAGTCGTTGAACGCATCACGGCGGCGTTGCCGGTGGGGGCCTGAGCCGTTCGTGACGCCGCTGTAGGAGCGGGGCGGCCGTTCCGGCCAAACCGTGCACGCCGCCGCGCGGTCCAATCGTTGGCTGTCGATGGAGCCGTTCCCCCGCCGGAGGAATGCACTAAAAACGGGCGGCCGGCGCGGACGGCCCGACAGCTGACGATCCTCCCTCTTCTGCCGGATGCAGACCGGCCACCGTGGCGTGGCCGGTTTATTTCTGCCGGCGCCGATGGCCCCGGCGGCCCTCCCAGGAATTCAGCTCCGGCTTTCCGTTTCTTCGGTCCCTTCCGTGTTCCTTCCCCGAAAGCTCCCGAGGCCAACCGCGCGCCCCCGGTCGTGAGTGTTCATCCGTGTTGACACCCCTGGCCGGCCCCTCTTTAATAATTGTTTCAGGGCACCCTCCCGGCCTCGCGGGATGCGCTGTCAGCCCCAACCGGCGCCCGCTTCCCGTGCAACTTGTGTTTTCCGGAAAGCCGAACGGACCATGCCTGAATTCCGCAAAGACCCTGTCACGGGCCGGTGGGTGATCATCGCCACCGAGCGCGCCAAGCGCCCCGCCGCCTTCCCCGTCAAACGCCAACCGACCCATTCGAATGAAGAATGTCCCTTCTGTCCGCGGCGGGAACACATGACGCCGCCCGAAGTGCTGGCCTACCGCCAGCCGGGCACCGACCACAACGAGGCCGGCTGGTGGCTGCGCGTGGTGCCCAACAAGTTCCCGGCGCTGGTCAGCGGCGAGCCGGTCAAGCGCTCGGGCGACGGCATGTACGACCGGATCAACGGCATGGGCATGCACGAGGTCGTGATCGAAACCCCCCGCCACGATGAACATGTCGGCGACATGGAAGTCAAGATGGTCGAAGAGATCATCTGGGCCTACCGCGACCGGACGGTCGAGATGCGCAAGGACCCGCGGCTGGAATACGTGATGATCTTTAAGAATCACCTGCGCGAGGCGGGCGCCTCGATCGATCATCCCCATTCGCAGATCATCGCCACGCCGATCGTCCCCAAGCGCGTGCAGGAGGAAATCGACGGCGCGCAGCGCTATTTCGACTACAAGGAGCGCTGCGTCTTCTGCGACATGATCGACCAGGAAAAAAAGGATCAGATGCGCCTGGTGGCCGAAAACGAACTGTTCATCGCCTTCCTGCCCTACGCCTCGCGGTTTCCGTTCGAATGCAGCATCATGCCGAAGGAGCACACCTCGTTCTTCCACGACATTCAGAAGAACGAAGTGACGGAATTCGCCAAGGTGCTCAAGGAGACGATGTCGCGGCTGAAGAATGTCCTCGACGATCCCGCGTTCAACTGGATCCTGCACACGACGCCGCTGCGCGAGACCGAGAACGGCTACTACCACTGGCACATGGAAATCATTCCGAAACTCAGCCAGCCCGCCGGCTTCGAGTGGGGAACAGGGTTCTACATCAACCCATTCCCGCCCGAGGATGCGGCGCGGATTCTGAAACTCGACGGCGCGGCGGAGCAGGCGGCGGGATAGCACGGCGGGGACGTCGCGTCCCTCCCCCCCCGTGGCGCTACGGCGCCAGCCGTTCCATCACCCAGCCGTCCCCCTCGCGGCGGTAGCGCAGGCGGTCATGCAGGCGGTCGCCGCGCTCCTGCCAGAATTCGATGATCCATGGATGGACCCGGTAGCCGCCCCAGAACGGGGGAAGGGGCACATCCTGTCCGGCGAAGCGTTGCTCGATCTCGGCGACGCGCCGCTCCAACTCGGCCCGGCCGGCCAGGACGCGGCTCTGCGGCGAAGCCCACGCGCCGATCCGGCTGCCGCGCGGCCGGGTCGCGAAGTAAGCGGCCGATGCCGCCGACGGCAGCCGAACGACCGTCCCTTCAACCCGGACCTGGCGCCGCAGGCGTTCCCACCAGAAGACAAGCGCCACGCGCGGGTTGGCCGCCAGCTCCGCCGCTTTGCGACTGTCATAATTGGTATAGAAGTCAAAACCATCGGGGCCGGCGTGCTTCAGCAGCACCATCCGGGCCGACGGCACGCCCTCGGGCGTGGCCGTGGCCAGCGTCATCACGGTCGGTTCGGCCTGGCCGGCGGCCTCCACTTCGGCATACCAGCGGCTGAACTGGGCGATGGGATCGGGATCGGCGTCGTGTTCGAGCAGGGGCGGCAGTGACATGAAGCGCGCAGGCCACGGCGTTGAAGATGAGAAGAGGGGCGTCGCGCACCCCTCCGCTCCAGACTGGTGAGGGTCCGCCGGGCGTCAGAGGATCTTGTCGATTGCCTCGGTCAAGATCGCCTTGGGCACGGCGCCGACGATCCGCTCGGCGATCTGCCCCCCCTTGAACAGGATCAGCGTGGGGATGGACTGGACGCCGCACTGCGTGGCCGCGCCCTGATGCTCATCGATATTGACCTTGGCGACGGTCAGCCGGCCGGCGTATTCGTCGGCCAGTTCGTCGATCATGGGGGCGATCCGGCGGCACGGTCCGCACCAGTCGGCCCAGAAATCAACCAGCACGGGGACATCGGGGTTGTTTACGGTCGTGTCGAAGGATTCATCGGTCAGGTGCAGAACCTTATCGCTCGCCATGTTGACAGCTCCTGGGGTTGTGGCCGGAGAGGGCGGAGGGGGGCCGCCGAACGAGCGCTCCGGTCCAGATGACATACAAGTTGAGATTAGCGCGCCCGGCCCGGAAGCGTCAAGGCTGTGCGGGAAGCCGGCATGCCCAGCCCGGCCATCATCCAGTCAATGGACGTCCCTCTTGTCCCTCGTCCATCGAGTCCATGGCGATCATCCCGTCGATGCCAGCCCCGATCAAAAGGACCCGAAACCCCGCATCATCTTCATCGACTCCTCGGTATGCTTGACCAGCCGGGCGACTTCAACCGTCAGGTTGACCAGCTCGTCGTCGCGCCCGAAACCTCCGCCGCTCCGCGTGTCGATCGTCAGGCTCTTGATCAGCACCCCCCGGTTTTCCATGTTGACCAGCAGGCGCAGCATCTCCTCCGGGCTCCCCTCGACGGTGACTTCCAGCTCCACGAAATAGTACTCCGGCACATCCGGAATCGCCTGCGGCCGCGCCTTTTCAATCCGGGGATTCATGATCTGAAATTCCTCGGTCAGCAGGCCGTAGAGTTCATTGAGGAAGTGTTCGGTCGCATTCTGACCGGGCAGCGGCTGGGACTGGCTGAAGTCAATCCGGCTGTAGGCGGTCTCGATCTGCCGCCGGTCGGCCAGCGTGGCGATGTTCGAGGCGAACCGGGCGCGTTCGACCGACAGATCCCCCCCGGCCTGGCCCGCCATCCCCTCCAGCCAATCGGCCAGGAAGAAATGATAGATCAGCAGCGGCGCGACGATCAGCACTGTGACGATGAGCAGGATCCGTTCGCGGCGATTCATCGGTCGCCTCCGGCATCGGACAGCAACGGCGCTTCAATCGAGAAATTCCAGACGGTCTCGCCCAGGTTGCGCAACTCGCGCGGTTCCTGCCGCGGGATCGTCACCGACGCGAACTGGCCGGACTGGCGCAGATCGCCGGCAAACGTCGTGATGTCGGGGACCGTCTTGGCCGTCCCTTCGATCGTGACGGTCTCGCCCTTTTCAAATACCACCCGCGTCAGCCGGACGCGCGAGGCGATCCCCGGCGTGCGGTTAATCGTCAGCAGCACGTTGAGCGCGGAATTGCGCGGGTTGAGGAACCCCTGGATGATCCCCAGCTTCGTCCGTTTTTCCTCCAGCTCGTTGACCGCGGGGCGCAATTGGCGGTTGGCGTCCTGGTAGTCCTTCAGCTCGCGGGCCTGAATCTCGCGCAGATGGAACAGACTGAGCACGCCGAGGACGAGCGTGATCGCCGCCAGAACGCCGGTCAGGCTGAGCTGGCGCAGCGTCTGGCGGCGTGCCATCCGCCGGTAGAACTCCCGCGGGGTCAGGTCGATCCGGTAGCCGCCGGTCATCTCGTCGGTCAGGGCGGCCCCGCACGGGATCACGAACTCCAGCCCGTCGAACGGCATCTTCTTCTTCAGGCTGCGCGTCAGTTCCCCCACCGGATTGAGCGTCTGGATCTCGACGTTGAGGTTGACGTAGAGGTAGCGCTCGATATTGCGCAATAGCGCGCCCTCGCCGGTCAGCACGACGGCGGTGATCTGCGGGCATTTCATCTCGCGGCGGGCGAAATCGTAGGTCCGCTGCAGTTCCTGCACGAGGCGGTTCAGCCAGCCCCGGACCAGCGCGACATGGTCCTCGCGGGCGACCGACTTGCTCTCGCTGTACTGCGCTTCCAGGTCCAGGCAGTCGATCATCCGGCAGGCGGTGGCCAGTTTCTCAATCTCAACCTCGCGGTCGGGCGTCGCCGGGTCCAGCCCCAGCCATGATTTCAGCACGCTGCGCAGATCCATCACGACCGAGCGGGCGTAGATCAGGTTGTTCTGGTGCACGAGGGCCAGGTCGACCGTGTCGAGTCCCAGGCACAGCAGCGCGATCGTCTTGCCCTCCATCCACTCGCGCCGGACGTGGAGCAGGCTGTTCATCAGCGCGACCGAGGAGAGCGTGACGCCGCGCACACGCAGGCCGGCCTCGGCCACGCCGGACAGGGCCCGTTCGACCACCGGCCCGTCGACGGCGGCGATCAGCACCTCGGAGCCCTCGATGCCGCGCGATTTCATCACGTGATAGCCGACGCAATGGCGGTCGGCGTGGAACGGGATGTGGCGCTCCGCCTCGTAGCGCACCATCTGCGACAGTTCGTCGGGCTGCGTCGAGGGGAGCGTCACGTCGCGCAGGATCGCCTGCTGCTTGGGGAGGCAGATATGGGCCTCGGCGCCGGCGAGCCCCAGCGACTTGACCAGCGGCTTGAGCGCGGATCCCAGCGCGTCGTCATCCCCCTCGGGCAGGGGAGCGGCATCCGCGCCCGTCAAGGCCAGACCCTTGCGCGTCGGGCGCAGGCACAGCGCATTGACCTGTTCGTTCGTGAGGTAGATGCCGCAAATCGGGCGAGGCAAGGGGCTTTTCCTTTGTCTGCCAGTGTTTGATTGATCCGGATGGGCCGGGTCCCGCCGATCCGGCAACGGCATTCCGCGATACCGCAACCGGCAATTTCACAATAGACGGCGCCCCTGGGGGCTACCACGCCCGGGGGCGGGACGGGCCGCCGCGGCGCAGGCGCAGCGCCCACTGGATCAGCCGCGAACCCTTCAGTTCGGCCAGCTCTTGTTCGAGCCGGAGCCGCTGCGCCTGTTCGGCCGCGAGCCGGCAAGCCAGCGCGGCGGCATCGACGGCGGCGGCGTGCAACGCCGAGGGCGCGGCGGTCCCCCGCCGCCACAGATGCAAATCGGATGCCGGTTTGGGCTCGGCCGCCCACGCCAGCAGCGGCGCCAGGCAGCGCTCCGGGGCGTGGACCTCGCGCAGGTAGTGCGCGCCGCGCGTCGCGGCCTGGCGAAACTCCTCCGCGCCGGCCATCACCTTGCGGATCGCCGCCGCCGCCCGGTCCGCCGCCCCATGGGGCGTCAGCAGCAGGTAGCCCGCCTGGCCCAGTTCCTCAGCCAGCTCACACCCGGGCGTGGAGATGACCGGCAGTTCCGCCAGCAGCCAGTCCAGCAGGCGGTTACGCGTGCCGTGGCGGCCTTCAATGCAGGGCAGGTCGAGATTGATCGCCAGGTCGGCCTCGGCCAGCAGCCGCGGCACGTCGGCCAGCGGCCGCCACCCCAGCAGATGAAACCGGTCGGCATGGGGGCTGGCCCCGACGGCCGCCTGGAACCACTCAAACCCCGACTCATGGTGGCCGGCGATCGGCCCGCCGGTGGCGGCAAAATGCAGCCGCGGCTCGTCCGCCATGACCCGTTCCAGGGTGGAGAACAACGACTTGACATCCAGCCAGGTGTTGAAGCCGCCGGTCTGCACGACGAGGAACGAATCTTCGGGGATGACGACGCCGCGCAACAGGCGCTCCGCCGGCCGCGCGCCCCCCACGTAATCGCCGACGGGCTCGATCCAGGGGGGAATCTCGTGCACGAGCGGTTCGGTGGCGGTGAGCCGCCCCAGACGCCCGACGGCGGCAAGCTGGCCGCGCAGCGCCGCGCACTGCTCGCGGCTGCAGCCCGACAGACGATCGGCCCGCGCCAGCGCCGGCGCGACCAGCGCCCATTGATCGGCCAGCCCTTGATCCGACCCGTGTGCCAGCGCCAGCATCTGGCGTTCGGCCATCGGATCGCCGAAGTAATCCATCCAGATCGGCAGCGGCAAGCCGGTGGCCGCCAGGGCATGGTTCATGACGTCGGTGGAACCGACGGCGGCCGTCGCATTGAACTGCGTCGCCTCGTGGGCCAGCAGTTGCGGCCAGCCCCCTTCGGCGACGCGACGGGTGCGCATCGGCGGGAGTTCCGCCGGGCCGCGGGGCGCGCCGGCGGCGGGCTCCAGGTCGAACAGCGCGGCCTCGCCGGCGGCGCCATCGCCGAACCGGCCCCGCACCAGCCGGACGGCGTGGCCGGCGCGCGCCAGTTCCCGCGCAATGCCCCAGATCCTCAGCCCCGGAGCAAAGAGCCGGCCGGGTTGTTCGGGGGGCAACGGGCCGATGCCGGCGACAAGCAAACGAGCCATGCGCGGTTCCCAGGGGGCGGATTGCCGGAGCGCGGTCAGGTCCTCCGATTATTGCACGGCGGGGACCGTTGGCAAGCCGATTGAGGCTGGGACGAGGAACGGAAGGAATTTAGGGAGAGAAGGCGCCGCAGGGGAAGCAGGAAGAAGTTGGCAGTCAGGCGTCGCTCGCCATTCCCGCTCCGTGTCCAATCGTGCGTTTCGTCATCCCCACCATGCGTTGCGTTATCCCGATTTTATGACCGCCAGGGGCTCGATCAGCGCAGCGTTGTCGGCGTTTTCCCTTGCAAGCACCGGCGGGGGCAAGTAAACCATTTGGCTTGTGCGCCGCATGCCCGGGACCGCCGTTCCTGGCCGGTTCCAACGCTTGAGGAAAGTGGCCTTGCATGTCTGAGTTCCGCCGCGCGAGCGCCCGCCGCCGCTGCCCTCCCCGCCTGCCCTTCCGGGCGCTGTTGTTCGGCTGGACGCTCGCGATCATGACCGCGGCCGCCGCCTCGGCGCAGGGCGAGGGCGCGCGCGTCGACGCGGTGCGGATCGACGGCCTGGCCGGCTACCGCCCCGAGCAGATTCTCCCCCGCCTCCAGACTCAGCCCGGCCAGGTTTACGATCCGGTCGAGATGCGCGAGGACATCGAGGAACTGGGCAAGATCTTTCGCACGGTCAATGTCCAGACCGAGACGACGCCCGGCGGTGGTCTGGACGTCGTCTTTACCGTCAGCGAATTCCCCCGCTTCCGCGAACTGCAAGTCGTCGGCAATCAGAAGCTTAAGACCGAACGGATTGAACGGCTGGTCGGGATGGAGCGGGGCAGCCTGCTCGACGCCGCGACGCTCGATCGCATTCGCCGCGCGTTGCGCAACGAATACAAGGCGCTCGGCATGCCGCAGGCGCGCGTCACGCTCAATCTGATCGACCAGCCGGCCGAGCAGACCGGCGACGGCGCGCCGATCCCGCAGGCGGATCTGCAGATCGTCCTCGACGAGGGGCGCCAGGTCCTCGTCGACGACGTGCTGATCGAGGGCAATGACGCCTTCAGCGACTTCCGCCTCAAGGGGATGCTCCAGACCAAGGGCTCGGTCCTGATCGTCAAGAATTACTATGATGAGGAAACGTTCGCGGAGGATCTGGACCGGCTGCGCGATTTTTACGCCGCGCACGGTTACTTTGATGCGGTCGTGCAGCGCGGGATGTTCGTCGAACGCACCGGCGGCAAGATTCCGGTCGTCTCGCCCGTGATTCAGGTCAACGAGGGCGTGCGCTACACGTTCGGCGACGCGCGCGTCCGCGGCGCGCGCCTGTTCAGCCATGCCGAGGTCGCCGCCCCGTTCGAGCCGCTCAAGGGCGAACTGTTCGATGCCCGCCGGTTCGCCAAGGCGCTCGATGAACTGAGCGCGTTGTACTACAACCACGGCCTGCTGACGACCGAGATCACCCCCGAATATCAGTACGACACTGAAAACCAGGTCCTGAACATGGTGATCGACGTCGACGAGAAGTCGCGGATTTACGTCGGCCGCGTCCGGGTCGAGCGTCCCCCGTTGGCCGAGGACGAGGAACCAAGCTGGTTCCGCGGCTGGTACGACCGGATGGCGCCCCCGGTGAAAAACTCGGTCATCCTGCGGGAAGTCCTGCTGGAGCCGGGCGAGGTTTACAACAAGCGCCTCGAACGCGAAACGGTCCGCCGGCTGAGCCGCTGGGGGATCTTCGAGAACGTCAACGCGCGCAATGAGGCGACCGCCGAACCGGGCGTCCACGACCTGGTGCTCAGCCTGCGCGAGTCGACCACCGGCTCGATCAGCGGCGGCGTCGGATTCGGCGATGCCGCCGGCGCGTTCGTTTACGCGGCGTTCAACGAGCGCAACGTCGGCGGCCGCGCCGACGTCTTCGGCTTCAACGGCCGGCTCGGCACGCGCGAAAGCGAACTGTCGATCACCTATCTGGACCGCCATTTCAAGGAAACGCGCGACTCGATGGCCTACCGGCTGTTCTACGAGAGCATGGGCCGGCCGGGCTATCGCGCCAACGTCGCCGGGTTTCACACCGAATGGGCGCACCCGCTCGAAGCGAGCGACTGGACGATGTATGTCCGCGGCCGGCTCGAGGGCGTCGACCTGAACGAGCGCGAGCACGACGACGACCTGGAGGACGAGCTGGATCGATCGTACGCGGTGCTGACGGGGCGGCTCAAATTCATCGAGGATACGCGCGAGCCGGTCGGCGAGCGCCCGCGTGAGGGCTACATCCAGGCGGCCGGCGCCGAGATCGGCTATGCCGGCGGACCGCTGGTCAAGCTCGAAGCCGAGCGCGATCAATATCGCCCCGTCCGCGAGCGGATGACGTGGCGCCTGGCGATGATGGCCGGCTTGATGCCGTTTTCGGCCGACCTCGTCCCGATTCACGAACGCTATTTCCTGGGCGGCAACACCGACATGCGCGGCTTTGCCTACCGCGGCGCCGGGTATTTCGACGGCGACGACGACGACATCCCGGTCGGCGGCGGGGCCAAAATCCTCGTGAAAAACGAACTGCATTACCCGATCGTCGATCCGATTTCGGGGCTGCTCTTTGTGGATGTCGGGACGCTGGGCGACAGTCCGGTCAGTTGGCAGGTGCCGCGCGTGTCGCTCGGCACCGGTCTGCGCTTCGACATGCGCAATGTCCAGGTGGGGCTTGATCTGGCGGCGCCGATCGTCAGCCACGGCGACGACGAGACGCGCTTCTTCCATTTCAGCCTGCAGAGCGCATTCTAGATCTCAACCTGCCGTTAGTTCGCGGATACCCAAGAAACTCGTTGCCTTTTCGGGCGGGCGGGCTAGAATCCTGACCTCAATATGGGGAATCATTTCCAGGCGCCGCGGTCCCCGGCCCGTCCGCTCTGATCTCACGCGCCCCGGCCCGGCAACCGCACGACCTGATCCACCTCGCCCAGTTCACGCGCCGCCCGCCGGATGCGCCAGGAGCGATCTGCATGGCCAATCCTCGATCCGAGACCTCCACCCCGTCGCCCAACGACAAGCACCGTCACCTGCTTGACCCCTACTGGCGCGCCAATCAGCGCCTGATCTGGACGCTGCTGGCGATCTGGGCCCTCGTCTCGCTCGGCGCCGGCATCCTGTTCGTCCGTCAGCTTAATGCGATCCAGCTCGGCGGCCTGCCGCTTGGGTTCTTCTTCGCCCAGCAGGGCTCAATCTACGTCTTCGTCCTGCTCATCTTCTTTTACGCCTGGCGGATGGACCGGCTCGATCACAAGTTCCGCCTCGATGTGGACGCCGATCCCACGCCGCCGCCCCAGGCACACTGACCAGCCGGGGCCGGACCGCCGCCCGACGCCATCCAGGGGAGTGCCATGACCGACCTTTCCGCCGTTCAGGTGTGGACCTACGTCCTCGTCACCGTCACCTTCATGTTATACCTCTACATTGGCTGGTGGGCGCGGGTGCGCGAGAGTTCGGGCTTCTACGTCGCCGGCCGCGGCGTGCCGGCCATCGCCAACGGCGCCGCCACGGCGGCCGACTGGATGAGCGCCGCCTCGTTTATCTCGATGGCCGGCCTGATTTCGGTCATGGGCTACGACGGCTCGATCTATCTGATGGGCTGGACCGGCGGCTACGTCCTGCTGGCCCTGCTGCTGGCGCCCTATCTGCGCAAATTCGGCAAGTATACCGTCCCCGATTTTGTCGGCGACCGCTATTACTCCGATACCGCGCGCGTGGTGGCGGTGATTGCGGCGCTGTTCATCTCGATGACCTATGTTGCCGGTCAGATGCGCGGCGTCGGCATCGTCTTCAGCCGGTTCCTCGAAGTCCCGATCAATGTCGGCGTCGTGATCGGCATGGTCATCGTCGCGTTCTTCGCCGTGCTCGGCGGCATGAAGGGGATCACCTGGACGCAGGTGGCGCAATACGGCGTGCTGATCCTCGCGTTCCTGATTCCCTCCTCGGCGCTGGCGCTCAAACTGACCGGCCAGCCGATTCCGCAGCTCGCGTTCGTCTTCAGCGATCTGACCGAAAAACTCAATCAGATCCAGGTGGATCTCGGTTTCAAGGAATACACCGAACCGTTCCGCGACAAGTCGCTGCTAGACGTGTTGTGCATCACGGTGGCGCTGATGGTCGGCACGGCCGGGCTGCCGCACGTCATCGTGCGGTTCTACACGGTGCCCAACGTCCGGGCGGCGCGTTGGAGCGCCGGCTGGGCGCTGCTCTTCATCGCGCTGCTCTACACGACGGCGCCGGCCCTCGCCACGTTTGCCCGTTATAACCTGCTGGCCTCGCTCAACGGCAAGACGATCGAGGAGATCGAGCAGCTCGAGTGGGTGGCGAGCTGGGAAAAGACGCAGCTCCTGAAATACGTCGACAAGAACGGCGACGGGCGGATTCAGATCGCGCCGGGCGACGCCTTCCTGCGCACCGACGGCGATCTGAACCTCGCGCAGCCGAATCCGGCCACGGCCAATGAAGTTTACTTCTCGGCCGATATCATCGTCCTGTCGACGCCGGAAGTCGCGCGGCTGCCCGCCTGGGTCATCGCGCTGGTCGCGGCCGGCGGCCTGGCCGCGGCCCTCTCGACCGCCTCCGGCCTGCTGCTGGTCATCTCCAGCTCGATCGCACACGACATCTACTACCGACTGATCCGGCCGACGGCAAGTGAGGGGCAGCGCGTGATGGTCGGCCGCATCTGCGTCGTCCTGGCGGTCATCGTCGCCGGCTACTTCGGCATCAATCCGATGGGATTCGTGGCGCAGGTCGTCGCATTCGCGTTCGGCCTGGCGGCGGCCAGCTTCTTCCCGATCATCATTCTGGGCATCTTCGATTCGCGCACGAACCGGACCGGGGCCATCTGGGGGATGATCGTCGGGCTCTCGTTCGTGGTGATCTACATCACCGGGACGCAGGCGCACAAGATCTTCGGCACGGACCAGCCATGGTTCGGCAACTGGTTCTTCGGAATCTCGGCCGAGGGCATCGGCGCAGTCGGCATGGTGCTCAACGTGGTGGTGACACTCGTCGTGTCGCGACTGACCGCCGCCCCGCCGCGGGCGATCCGCGAGATGGTCGAATCGATTCGCCATCCGGATCATCCCGCGCCGGCGCTGATCCTCGACGAAGAGAGCGAGTAGCGCGGGCGGACCCCTTCCTCATTCAGGCTTCGGATTTTTCGGGCGGAGTCTGGGCGTCGGCGCGAATCGGCGATTTTGGCGCGCGGTAGCGGTCGGGAACTGATTCGGCGCGCGCGGCGGGGGCGGGCGCGGACCCCGGCGCCTCGCGGGCGGCGACCTCGTCCTCGCCCCACCGATGAAAATAGAAAATGTAATGAAAATCCCATTCGATGCGTTGCAGCAGCCGCGGCGCCGACTTGGCCCGGCGCCAACCCTCGCGCATCCCGAGCAGCTCGCCGGCAACCGCCCACGCCGGCGGTCCGAGCGGGTGGGTCAGCAGCACATGCAGTTTGGCGCCGACCAGGATCCCGGCCAGCACCAGCAGCACGTGCGGCAGGACGAACAGCCCGACCGCCAGCAGCGCAATGTAGATCGCCGCTTCCGAGGCGAGCAGGCTGGTGATCCGCTCGCGCTGCGTCGTGCCGAACAGCCGCCGCTGCTGCTGCACGCGGCGGGTCAGGCGCGGCAGGCTGCTCCACGGTTCATACCGCGCGACGCCGGCCTGCCACCCGACGATTGCCGCGGCGACGCTGATGCATTCCAGCCAGACCTCGCGGCCGCCGTCGGGCGGCGCCAGCAGCAATACGCCGAGAAACACCGATCCCGTGACAAACTGCGAAACGCCGAGGATGACCCGGCTCCGCCGGACCGCCCGACCGTTCAGTTGCTGGCCCCAGTAGCCGACCGCGAAATCGTGCGGGGTCAGCTCGGTCAGCAGCAGGTCGTTCAGCACGGCGCGGCGCAGCCCGAACAGTTGCGGCTCGCCGGTCAGATTCAATTTGCGCAGCGAGACAAGCCGCAGGCCGATCAAGTGAATCATCCCCACCACATTGCAGAGGAGGGCGAGGACCACCAGCAGGAGCCAGGGGGTCGCGCCATGATACGTCGCCCAGCGCACGCGCTCGCGCTGCAGTGTGCTGAGGCGGTAAAAGGCATTCTCGGGGGGGTTGCCAAGCGACGGCTCGCGCGCGTAGCTGGCGCGGCGGCAGATCGCGGGGGTCGAGTTCCCAGGACGCGCGGCGCGTCATCGTTCGCGTTCTCCCCAGGGCGCTGCGTTCGCCCGCCGACCCCGCGGCGATGACCTTTACTCGGCCGTCTCCATCTGCTGGATGAACGCGTCGGCCTCGGCGATCGCGCGCTCCAGTTCGCGGATCAGCGCGTCGACGTCGGTCTGAATCTCGCCCAGGTCCTCCTGCAGCGAGGCGATCGCGCGCGCGTTGAGGTTGTGCTTGAGGAACAGGACCTGATCGCGCAGCGGCTTGAGAACGGGCTCGATCCGCGATTCGGCCCGCTCCATCGCCGTGATCAATTGCTGATAGCGGTCGCGGGTCTCCTTCAACTGGCGTTCGCTGCGGCGGCGCAGGTCGGCGTTCTCATATTGGTCCAGTTCATCCTCCCACTCGGCGAACAGGGCGCCGGCCACGTCGCGCACCGCATCGATCCGATCATGCACCGCGCTCGCGCGCGATTCGCTGCGTTTGAGCTCGGCGTTGAGCGCGTTGTATTTATCCTCCAGCTCGCCGCCGTCAAAGCCCAGGACCGTCTGGAATCGCTCCAGCGCGGACTGAAACCGCTCCCGAGCTTCCTCCTGCGCGTCGCGCGCCTCGACGACGCGATTGACCAGAATCTCCCGCTTGGGGACGCCGAAGCGTTCCATCACGCTGTAGTAGGCGCGCTGGCAGGCCGCCGCGCCGCCGAGCGCGACGACGAGCAGGATGGCCCCGATGAAGCGGTGCGGAGGCTGGAACATGTGGGTTTCCCCCGGGGTAATCTGGATTTGCGGGCGGCAGGGTCCGCAACGTGGATGCCCGACCGCGCCATGATAGCGCGAACGGCGGAAATCGGCGAAGAAGTTTGGAAAGAATGGAGCAGGACAGCAAGAGGGGGAGGACGAAAATTCGAAATACGAATCTCGGAATTCGAAACAATATCGAATTTAATTCAAGAAGCTCGAACGATGCTTGGTATTGGCAATTGACAAAGACTCCCCATTGGAATTCCCCACTCCCTGTGCGTCATGGCGTCCCTCGCCGCCCCCGCACGGCGGTTTCGACCGCCCCGCCAACCCGCCCGCCGGCTTTTGACAATCGGGCGGGCGGCATGGTTTAATCACGGCCAAACCGACTCGTCACCGTGGGGGATGGAACCGGCGTCCCCAGGGCGCATCAACTTGGTTTCCTTCATCACAGATCGTCTGCGCCAGCTCTCGCCGTCGGGGCGCCAGACGTTGCCGGCGCACTTCGTCCTGGCCCTGTCCAGCGCGCCGCAACTGATGATGGTGACCTACGCCCCGTTCCTGATGACCAAGACGTTCCAGACCGATTACTGGGTCCCGGTGCTGGCGGCGACGTTCCATGCCGGCAACATCCTGGCGGTCGTCTTTTCCAATCGGGTGCAGCGCTCCGACAAATTGGGCTGGGTGCTCTGGCCCAACTGCATCGCGTTCTGCCTGTCGTTTCTGCTGCTGCCCGTCCGCCCGTCGATGGACGCCTATTTCGCCGTGATCGTGATGCTGATGCAGTTGAGCCGGGCGCCGGTGGTCAGCGCGCTCTCGGCCCTGATCAAGACGAACTACCGGCCGGCGATCCGCTCCTGGGTCATGTCGATGCTGGTGTCCGCGCAGATGCTCGCGATCGGAGCCTATTCGTTTCTGGCGGGGCAGGCGCTCGAGCACTCCGAGCAGTGGCTCGGACCGCTGTATGCGGTGGCGGGGGGCATCGGATTGGTCGGGCTGTGGAATTTCAGCCGGCTGCGTTTGCGCAAGGAGGCGGCCGCGGCCGCCCGGCCCGAGCCAGGGACGACCCGCGTCTCCCTTTGGGAGCAGTTCTGCATCCTCGGGCGCGACCGGGGTTTCCGTAATTTCGAGGTCTCGTTCATGCTCTTCGGAGCAGGCAATCTGGCGCTCGCGACGATCTTCCCGCTCTATTTGAAAGCCGAGTTCAACGCCAGTTACGAGCAGGCCGCCACCGCCCTGCAGACCTTGCCGACGCTGATTACCTTCCTCATGCTCCCGGTCTGGGGGATGTGGCTCGACCGGAACAACCCGCTGGTGATGCGATTCCGGATCAACGTGCTGCTGATGCTCGTGCCGATCATCTATTACTTCTCGCGGTCGATGCCGGCGATCTACGGCGGCGTGCTGGTGACCGGGCTGATGCAGGGCGGCGGCATGCTGATCTGGATTCTGGGGGTGAATTACTACGCCCGCTCGCGCGACATCGCCCTTTACATGGGGCTGCACCAGTCGCTGACCGGGATGCGGGGGGTGACGATGCCCTTCATTGCCTACACGCTGGGGAGCTGGCTGGGTTATCGCCAGACGATGCTGGTGTGGGCGGCGATGATGGGGGCGGGCGCGCTGATCCTGCAGCGCGAGATCGGGCGCGAGCGACGATTGGGAATTCTACGGAATTTCGAGGAGCGTGAGGCGCAGCATCAGCAGGCCGACGCGCGCGAGGCGGACGCCGGGAAATCTCGTCCGGTTTCGCCCGATGAGGAGGCATCCGGGGACGACGCGCCGTTCGGCCGCTGAGACCGGCGCGGCGCCCCCCGGTGCGCCTGATGGCTTCCTTCGCAAAACACGAAGCACTGTATTTATTTGAGTTAACCCGTTCATGGCGCCGCATCGCGACCGGTCTGCCCGTCGGCCGGCCGCCCGCCGTTCCCAATGAGCCCTTGACTTTCGGACGATGGATTCTATCCTAACGGAAGGATGTTGTGCCCGCGGTCCGGGGGATCCGCGGCTACGCCTTCGCCAGTCATCTTTTCCTCCCCCTTGACCAGGCCGAACCCGCGCAGCGTGACCCCCGCGCCATCGCCGAGATCAGCCGCCGCAGGGGTCCAAACCTAGCACCGAGCGCGTTCATGATGGAGCAAACACAGACCGGTCATCGAGCCACCGTGACCATCCCCAATTCGCTGGGGCTGCACCTGCGGCCAGCTTCGCAACTGGTCAAAATTGCCAGCAAATACGAAAAGTGCGACGTCTTCCTGACCAAGGACGGCCAGTCGATCAACGCCAAGAGCATCATGGGCGTGATCATGCTCGCGGCCGAGCAGGGCAGCGAGTTGATCCTGGAAGCCAATGGGGAAGGGTCCGAAGAAGCCATCCGCGAACTGGTTGCGCTGATCGAGAGCGGCTTCGGTGAGACCTGAGGCGCCGCCGCCGGCGCGCCCCCGTTTGAACTCGTCTCCCTCCCCCCACCGCCTGCGCGGTCCGGCTTTTCTTTTTGTCCGTTTATCCCTATAATGCTCCCTTCATGACCCCCACGGCACCCAAGCCCGCCTCACGCACCTACCAGGGAATCGCGGTCTCGCCCGGGATCTACATCGGGAAGATCCATGTCTACGATCCCGTGCAGACGGTGGTGCCGCACCACCTGGTGTCGGCCCGCGCGATCGAAAATGAAAAGAAGCATCTGCGCGAGGCGCTGGCCAAGGCCAAGGAGGAACTGCAGCGCTTGCGCGAACGCGTGCGCGACACGCTGGACGAAGCGCACGCCTCGATCTTCGACCCGCAGTTGATGATCCTGGAAGATCCCGCCGTCGTCGACAGCGCGGTCGAGCGCATCGAGAAGAACCAGGAGAACGCGTCGCGCGCGTTCATGACGATCATCCGCCAGTTCGTCGACAAGTTCTCCTCGGTCGGCGACCCCTACCTGGCCTCGCGCAATTCCGACATTCTGGATGTCGGCAACCGGGTCTGCCAGCACCTCGCGCAGGTGCAGCCGGAAAGCTCCAGCGCCCTGCAGTTCGACAGCGAGGTGATCGTGCTGGCGCGCGACCTGAGCCCGTCGGACACGGCGCAGATGGACCAGTTGCACGTCAAGGGGTTCGCCACGGAGCTGGGCGGGCCGACGTCGCACACGGCGATCCTGGCCAAGGCGCTGGAAATCCCGGCCGTCGTCGGGCTGGGGCCGTTCCTCGCCGGGTTGAAGACCGGCACGCAGACGATTATCGACGGCTATGAGGGGACGATCACGATCGACCCGTCGCCGCGCGAGATCGCGCGCGCCCGCCAGCGGCGCAAGAAGCACCTCGTCCACGAACGCTACCTGCAGAAGCTCAAGCACCTCCCCGCCGAGACGATTGACGGCTACCGGGTGGATCTGGCGGCGAACGTCGAGCTGCCGATCGAGATCCCCCACGTTCTGGCCCACGGCGCCGAGGGGATCGGGCTCTTCCGGACCGAGTTTCAATATCTGGAAAACGACCGCCTGCCGGGCGAGGAGGAACTCTTCGAGGTCTACCGCAAGGTCGTGGAGGTGATGGACCCGCATCCGGTGATCTTCCGGACGATCGACCTGGGCGGGGACAAATTCCTGGGGGCGCTGCAGACGGGGCGGGAGCTCAATCCGTTCCTCGGCCTGCGGGCGATTCGGCTCTGCCTGGCGCATCCGGAGGTTTTCCGGACGCAGTTGCGCGCGATCCTGCGCGCCTCGGCCCATGGCAGCGCGCGCATCATGTTCCCGATGATCTCCAACGTCGCCGAGGTGCGCCAGGCGCGCGAGATGCTCGACGAGGTGGCCGCCGACCTGCGCCGCGAGCGGATCCCGTTCGACGAGGAAATCCAGATCGGCGTGATGATCGAAATCCCCTCGGCGGCGATCACGGCGGACCAACTGGCCCGCGAGGTCGATTTCTTCTCCATCGGCACCAACGATCTGATCCAGTACACGCTGGCCGTGGACCGCGGCAACGAACAGGTGGCGCACCTGTATGAACCCTTCCACCCGGCGATCCTGCGGCTGATCCGCAACACGATCGACGCGGCGCAGCGCGAGGGAATCTGGGTCGGCCTGTGCGGTGAGATGTCGGCCAACCCGCTCTGCGCGCTGCTGCTGCTCGGGATGGGGATCGACGAGCTGTCAATGGGCGCGCTGGCGATTCCGGAGATTAAGCGCCTGATCCGCCAGGTCGAGTTGACCGACGCGCGGCGACTGGTCGAGGAAGTCTATTCGCTGCGGACGGCGGAAGAAATCCGTGAGCATGTGCTGCAGGCCTACCGCGGCCTGCAACGCAAACGCGCGCGCGCCGGCGGCATGCTGCGCGCGATCTAGGGCATCAACGCGCGGTCAGTTTCGGTTCGCTCTGCAGTTCGAATTCGCGATGGATCGCCTGCACGGCGCGATCGACGTCGGCGCGGGCGATGACGACCGAAATCTTGATCTCCGAGGTCGAGATCATCTGGATGTTGATGTTTTCCTTGGCCAGCGCGCCGAACATCGTCGCGGCAATGCCGCCGTGACTGCGCATCCCCACCCCCACGATCGACACCTTGCCCACTGCGTCGTCGGTGCGGATCCCCTCGGCGCCGTATTCCTTCACGAACTGCTCGGCGACGTCGCGCGCGTTCTGGAAATCCTCCTTGCCGACCGTGAACGAGATATCGCTCAGACCCCGGTGGCTGATGTTCTGCACGATGATGTCGATATTGACGTTCGCCTCGCCGATCTTGCTGAACAGCTTGGCCGCCATGCCGGGCTGGTCCGGCACGCCGAGAATCGTGATCTTGTATTCGTCGCGGTTGTAGGCGACGCCGCTGACGACGATGTCTTCCATGTTCGTATACTCCTTGACGACCAGCGTGCCGGGGTTCTGGGAGAAGGTGCTCAGCACCTGCAACGGGACGTTGTGATTGCGGGCCAGTTCGACCGACCGGTTGTGCAGGACCTTGGCGCCCAGGCTCGCCAGCTCGAGCATCTCATCGAACGTGATCGTGGCGAGCTTGCGCGCGTCGGGGACGATCCGCGGGTCGGTCGTGTAGACCCCGTCGACGTCGGTATAGATGTCGCAGCGGTCGGCGTGCAGCGCGGCGGCCAGCGCCACGGCGGTCGTGTCGGACCCGCCGCGCCCCAGCGTCGTGATCTGCCCGGACTGGGTCAGCCCCTGAAAGCCGGCGACGATGACGATGTGCCCCTCGTCGAGTTTCTCCCGGAGCCGCGCCGTGTTGATGTCGCGGATGCGCGCCTTGCGATGAAACGGGTCGGTGATGATCCCCACCTGCGGGCCGGTCATCGAAATCGCCTTGCGCCCCATCGTCTGCAGGACCAGCGCCAGGATCGCGATCGAGATCTGCTCGCCGGTGGCCAGGACCATGTCCACTTCACGGGGGTTGGGGCGGTCGGTCACCTGCGCGATCAGGCTGAGCAGGTTGTCGGTCGTCTTGCCCATCGCGGAGACGACGACGACCACCTGATTGCCGCGGTCGCATTCGGCGATGACGCGGCCGGCGACCAGTTTCATCTTGTCGACGTCGGCGACCGACGAGCCGCCGAATTTCTGAACGATCAGGCCCACGAACGGAAATACCTCGGTGGGGGGGATGGGCGACGTCGCGCCGTGGCTCAGCCGGCCGTGAGCGTCGGATAAACGGGCAACATTCTACCGCGCCTGCGCGGCGTTTCAAGCAATCCTTTGTTGCCGGCCCAAACCGGCCGGTTTCGACTCGATCAACCGGACCCACCAAGGCCCTGAACGGGGCGGCCGGAGCGGCCGGCGAGAACGGACGGCTCCCCCTGCGCGCCTTCCCCCGGATCAGGCCAACAGCGGATCGGCCAGCACCTGTTCCTCGGCCTCGCGGGTGAACTGATGGGTGTAAAGATCATGATAATGTCCGCGCGCCGCGAGCAGTTGCTCGTGCGTTCCCTGCTCGGCGATCCGGCCTTTTTCGATCACCAGAATGCAGTCGGCTCGGCGGATCGTGGAGAGCCGGTGCGCGATGACGAAGCTCGTGCGGTTGCTCAGCACCCGTTCGATCCCGGCCTGGATCAACCGCTCGGTTTCGGTGTCGATCGACGACGTGGCCTCGTCCATCACGAACACCTGCGGATCGGCCAGGATCGCGCGCGCGAACGAGATGAGCTGCTTCTGGCCGGTGGAGAGGTTGACGCCCCCTTCGCCGACCTGTGCCCCGTAGCCCCCGGGCATCGCCATGATGAACTCGTGGGCGTTGACCAGCTGGGCCGCCCGCACGATCTCCTCGTCGCTGGCCTCCAGCCGGCCATAGGCGATGTTCTCGCGGATCGTCCCGCTGAACAGATGTGGTGATTGCAGGACGATCCCCAGATTGGATTGCAGCCAGTGCAGGCTGCGGCGGCGGTAATCGATCCCGTTGATCAGGATCTCGCCGGCGGTCGGCTCATAAAACCGGCACAGCAGGCTGATGATCGTCGACTTGCCGCCGCCGGTCGGACCGACCAGCGCGATCGTCTGCCCCGCCTGCACCTGGAAGTTGAAGTCATCCAGCACCGGGTGAACCTTGATGACCTCCCGTTCGCCGGCCGAGGCGTCGTCGGCCCCCATCGGCTTGCGTACGTTATAGGCGAACGAGACGCCGCGGAATTCGATCGTCTCGATGCGGTCGGGCAAGCCGTCGATCGCGCGGCCGGCGACCGGCGGCTGAGCGCCGGCGCGGGCGATCGACGTGCGCACCTCGGCGCTGTCGCGAATTTCCGGCTCCGTATCGACCAGGCCGATGATCCGTTCGGCCGAGGCCTGCGCCATCTGCAGGTTGGTGAACAGGCGCGCCAGTTCCTGCACCGGCATGAAGAAATCGCGTGAGTAGCTGACGAACGCCACCAGCGTCCCGAGCGAGATGACGCCGGCCAGCACGTCGCGTCCGCCGAACCAGATCGCCAGCCCGGCCCCCGCGCTGCCGATCGTGATGACCAGCGGGAAATAGAGCGCCGACTGGACGGCATTGCGGATCGACGCGCGCCGCATCTCGCCGGCCAGGCTTGCAAACTCGCGCAGGCTCCCCTCCTCCCGCACCAGCGTCTTGGTTGTGCGCACCGCGCTGATCCCCTCATTGAACGACCCGGTCAGGCGCGAGTTGATCTTCCGCACCAGGCGCGAGCTGCGCAGGATGACGCGCTGGAAATGCAGGCTGATCCAGGCCAGCACCGGCACGACCGTAAACACGATCAGCGCCAGCTTCCAATTCAGATAGAACAGGATCACCGCGATGGCGGACATGAACGCCGTGCCCCAGGTCAGATCGAGCAGGCCCCACGCCAGCACGCTGGAAAGCCGCTCGCAGTCCGACGTCATACGGGCCATCAACCAGCCGACCGGCCGATGATCGTAGAATGAGAAGGAGAGCTCCTGCAGGCGGGCGAAACCGGCCCGGCGGATGTCGTGGCTGATGAAAGCGGAAAGCTTGCCGGCGAAACGGATAAAGATGAAAACGCAGACCACCAGCGTGATCGTGATGGCGGCGTACTGCAGCGCGTAACTGAACAGGGGGGCGTCGGGGCCGAACTCCACCAGACCGTCGATCACGCGCTTGACCAGCAGATTGTAGAGCGATTCGGTGAGGCCGACGAGCAGCGCGATCGTCATCAGCCCGCCCACCAGCGGCCGGTACGGTCGGGCGAACTGCAGAATCCGCCACCAGAGCCGCGGATCGAGCCGTTTGTTGAATTCCTCTTCGCGGAACACGGTCTCAGACATGCGTCGGCGCCTCCGCTTGTGCAAGAGCGGCCCGCGCCTCGGCGGCCGGGGCGGGCGGGTCGCCGGCGAGATCCTGCTGCAGCGACGTCTGGATGCTCCACAACCGACGGTAGAGTCCCTCCTGGTTGACCAGTTCGGCGTGCGAACCGGTTTGAATCACGCGGCCGTGATCCAGCACGAGGATCCGGTCGGCGTGCATCAGCGTCGAGAGGCGGTGCGCGATGAGGATCGTGGTCTTCCGCCCATGGCGGTCGGCCAGCGCCCGCAGGATCAGCCGTTCGGTGTGGGTGTCCACCGCGCTCAGCGCGTCGTCCAGGATCAGGATCGGCGGATCCTTGACGATCGCGCGGGCCAGCGCGACGCGCTGGCGCTGGCCGCCCGACAGCGTCACGCCGCGCTCGCCGATCTCGGTCTCGTAGCCCTTCTCGAAATCGAGGATGTTGTCGTGCACGCAGGCGGCGATCGCGGCCGCCTCGATCCGTTCGCGCGGCGCCTCGCTGTGGCCGAAGCGGATGTTGTCGCGCAGCGTCTTCGAATAGAGGAACGGCTCCTGCAGGACGACGCCGATCCGCGCGCGCACGGCCTTGCGCTCGGCCTGGCCGATATCGACGCCATCGATGCGGATCGCCCCCGCCGCTGGATCGTGGAACCGCAGCAACAGGCTGACGAGCGTCGACTTGCCCGATCCCGTGGGCCCGAGAATGGCAAACGTCTGGCCCGGCTCGACCCGGAACGAGACCTCGTGCAGCACCGGCTGCCCATCCTGATACGCGAACGAGACGCGGTCGAACTCGATCTCGCCGCGCATTTCGGTCGGCAACGCCATCGGCCGCGCCGGCCCCGATTCGCGCGGTTCGCGCAGGATTTCCTCGATCCGCCCGATCGCGACCTGCGCTTTGCCCATGTCGACCAGAACCCGGCCCATGTTGCGCAGCGGGCCCCACAGCAGCATGCCCAGGCAGGCCATGTAGAAGAAGAGCTGACCCACCGAGAGCGCATCGTGCTGGACGAAGCGCGCGCCGACGACCAGCACAAACCCCGTCTGCGCCAGGCACATCAGGTCCGACGACGGCCAGTACCACGCCATCAGGCACACCACGCGGTACTGCAGGTCGCGGTAGGCGGCATTCTTCCCCTGGAACTTGGCGATCTCATGCTCCTGGCGGGCAAACGCGCGGACGACGCGAATCCCGGTCAGGTTCTCCTGCAGGACGGTCGTCATCGCGGCCTCCGCTTCGTCCTGCTCCTTGAATGCCGCCTTGATGCGGCTGAAGAAGAACAGCGAGGCCAGGATAATCAGCGGCGTCAGCGAGAGCGCATATAGCGTCATCACCCAGTTGATCGTGAGCATGATCGGGATCAGCACGATCAGCATGATGATGCCGCGCCCCAGTTCGGTGACCTGCCCGCCCAGAAAGTTGCGCACGGTTTCGACGTCGGAGGTGGAGCGCTGGACCAGGTCGCCCGTGTCGGCGGCGGCATGGAACGCGACGGGCAGATGCTGAAGGTGATCGTAGATCCGCTCGCGCATCGCCCGGATGATTGATTCGCTGGCCTGGGCGATCCACAGGCCGCGCAGGTAGCTGAACCCCCCGGCGACGAGCATCAGCCCGACCATCAGCAGCCCGGGCAGCCAGAGGTGCCGGCGCAGGCCGTCCGACCCCACGACGCGCAGCAGGAGTTTCACGAACCGACTCGGCTCGCGGTCGGCCGCCCCCTCCCTGAAGATCGCGTCGATCACGTCGGCGATGACCAGCGGGACCTGAAACGAAAAATAAACGGACAGCAGCAGGGCCAGCACGGCCGCGCCGTAGCGCAGACGGTGGCCGCGCATCCAGAACCACAGCGAGCGATAGACCGTCGGCGAAGTGGCACTCATCGGAGGCGTCCTTGACCTGCACCCATCAGGACGGGATGGAGAACCGCGAATCAGTCGCGGGCGCGCGAGCCGGATAACAAGCAGCGGACCTGAATGATGGGGTGAAAACAGGGAGGCCCGCTGCCTGTCAGGGGGAGCGGGCCGGCGGGAGGAAGAGATCTTCCGGCGTCAGTCGCTCACCATCGCCGCAACGACAGGAAGGCGGAGGGGAATTGGTGAATTCAAGCGCATCGCGGCGCCGACCTTTCCGCGCACAAACGTTGCTCCCAGCATACCACCCCACGGCACGGAATCAAGCCGATGTTTGTGAATTCCCGGTCTCGCTGTCGGCCTGGGCATCGGTAGCTGGATCGTAAGCGGATTCCAGCTCAGCGTTGCAAAGACCGGCTTCCAGACCCCCGAAGGCCCTCCCGGAATTCGGCTCCCGGCTCTCGTCCCTCGTCCTCGGCTCTCGAAAACCCGCCATTCTATCCCCAGCGGGCATCAGGCTACCCGCCGCCCCCACCCCCGCCGCCCGGCAACCTCGACCACCAAAAAAATGGCACCCGTGGATTGCAGCCGGTCCCCGCTTTAGATTAGGATAAAGGCCACGGCAGGCGGGTTCCCGCGGATACCGCCTGAGTTCACCCATCGGTGGTATCAACCATGAAGCTTCGTTGCTCGTTCTGCGGCAAGGACCAGCATTCCGTCCGCACGCTCTTCAAGGGTCTGACCCAGAAGGAGAGCATGATGACGGTTTACATCTGCGACGAGTGCGTCGGCCAGTGCCACGAACGCCTCAAGCGCGATCAGATCCTGCAGGCCGAGGAAGCGGCGTTCGAAACCCTCAAGACTCTCCCTTCCCCCTCCGAAATCAAAAGCGCGATCGACCAATACGTCATCAGCCAGGAAAAAACCAAGAAGACCGTCTCCGTCGCCGTCTATAACCATTACAAGCGCCTGATGCACAACCTGGCCAGCCAGGATATCGAGCTGGAGAAGAGCAACATCCTGATGGTCGGGCCCACCGGCTCGGGCAAGACGCTCATCGCGCAGACCCTCGCCCGCATCCTCGAGGTTCCCTTCGCCATCGCCGACGCCACGACGCTGACCCAGGCCGGCTACGTGGGCGAGGATGTCGAGAACATCCTGCTGCGCCTGCTACAGAACGCCGGCGGCGACAAGGAGAAAGCCGAACGCGGCATTGTCTACATCGACGAGATCGACAAGATCGCCCGCACGACGCAAAACGTTTCGATCACCCGCGACGTCTCGGGCGAGGGGGTCCAGCAGGCCCTGCTCAAGATCCTGGAAGGGACCGTCGCCAACGTGCCGCCGACCGGCGGCCGCAAGCACCCGCATCAGGAATACATCCAGATCGACACGCGCAACATTCTGTTTATCTGCGGCGGCGCGTTCAGCGGGCTGGACAAAATCATCGAACAGCGCGTCCAGCAGAAAACGATGGGTTTCGGCGCCGAGGTCCGCAGCCGTAAGGATTATCGCATCGGCGAGATCCTTGAGCAGGTCAACTACTACGACCTGCTCAAGTTCGGCATGATCCCCGAGTTCCTCGGCCGCTTCCCGATCGTCTGCACGCTGGACCAGCTTGATGAACCGGAACTGATCCAGATTCTGACGACGCCGCGCAACTCGATCATCAAGCAGTATCAGAAACTTTTCGAGATGGACTCGGTCGAGCTGCACTTCTCCGACGAGGCGCTGCACGAGATTGCCCACAAGGCGATGGAACTGCGCACGGGGGCCCGCGGCCTGCGCGCCATCCTCGAGGAGATCATGCTCGACATCATGTTTTCGCTCCCCGAAAAAGCCGAGGAATACGACGAGTGCCACATCGACGGCGGCGTCATCCGCGGCGAGAAGGAACCGTTGTTCATCCAGTCCGAAAAACGCGAATCGGCCTGACCCGCCCTGCCAATCCGCCTGCGCCCAGGCCGGGAGCTGTCTGGACAGCCCCGCGAGGAGCGCGGTGGAAGCAATCTCAAAACGATCCGCCGGTCCGGCGCAGCTTTTCCGCAACGGTCCGGCGCGGTTTCCACTGGCGCAGTTGCCGCAAGCTTTCCCGGCGATATTCCGCAAGCCGATCCGGCCGGTCCGCCGCCGCCGCATGCGCCGTGAACCGGCGATGGAAGCGCCGCGCCGCCGCCGCCCCACGCGCCAGTCCGCCCACGGCCTCCAGGAACGCCCCGGGATACATGAGATAGCGCGGCAACCAGAATTGCAGCTCCCCCTTGAGCAGATACGGCAATTCCTTCAGGATCGTCGGCCAGTCGTCGTGGCGCAGCGTCAACAGCCAGTGGTTGAGCAGCGCGCGGGCCCGGATCGACCGCCGCCGCAGCCCCCCCGAACTGAACCGGCCGTGCCAGGCGTACGCCCGCCCTTCGACCCCCGCGCGCCAGCCCATCCGGGCCAGCTTGAGCGCCAGGTCGAACTCCTCGTGGTAGGCGAAAAAATCGGGCGGCAGGATCCCCGGCAGCGGCTCCCCCCCGGCGGGGTCGGGCTGCGGCTCGATCGCCGCGGCGCGGCACGCCGCCAGCCGCAGGATCATCGCGGCCCCATTGACGCCCGGGACCCAGCGCCGCGTTCGCAGGACCTCCTCCACCGGCCATCCCAACGCCAGCTCGAACGGAAATCGCAGCCGCGGCCAGACGATCCCCGCCGAGGCGATCCGGTCATCCGGGCCCGGCGCCGTCGGCGCCTGCTCGCCCGGCGGACCGGCGCCCCGCAGGATCAACCCCGAGGCGAGCGCCAGGTCCGGCGCCTCGTCCAGCCAGGCGCAGACCCGCTCGACGTATTCCGGCGCCAGCACGACGTCCTGGTTCAGGGCCAGGTAATACGGCGTCGCACAACGGGCCGCCGCCTGGTTGTGCCCGCCCGTGAAGCCGATGTTGCGCGCGTTGACGATCGGTTCGGGAAGCGCCGGAAACGCTCGCCGCAGCCGTTCGACCGTTCCGTCGGTCGATGCGTTGTCGATCCAGATAATCGGCAGCGGGCGCTCGGTCTGCGCCAGCACGCTGCGCACGCACGGCTCGGCCGCGTCGCCGCCGTTCCAGGTCAGCAGGCCGACCGTGCACCGCGCCCCGCCGGCGGAACGGGTGTCGGCCTCCGGGCTCACGCTTCCGCTCCCACGCCGGTCCGGGCGCCCGCCCATGCCGCGCCAGCCTGGGCGTCGCGCCATGCTTCGTGGACCCCCTCCAGCCGCGCCGCGAAGATCATCCGCTCGACGAGCCGCGCGTGGACCGCCGAGCGCGGAGCGATTTTTTCAGTCAGCGCGACCAGCCAGTCGCCCAGCTCGCGGCGCCACGGCGGACCCGGCCGCAGCGCCGCCGCGTCATCCCAGAATTTCATCGAGCGGATCGCCCCCGGCGCGAGCGCCTGCCACTTGCTCCAGAACTGAAACGCGGTGTAACCCGCCTCGCGCTCGCGCCGCCACAGCGCCGCCCGCCCGCGCCAGCGGTGGTCGTGCACCGCGCGCGCCTCCGGGTCGAACACGATCCGCCCCCCCTCGCGCTCGAACCGCAAGCCCAGGTCGATGTCCTCCCACCCGTAGCGCGCGAAACGCTCGTCGAAGCCCCCAAGCGCGACGATCCGCTCCCGATCGATTGACAGGTTGCCCGTGGAGCAGAACAGGAAGCCCGCATTAGTGGGATCCGCGATCAGGTGCTGCGGATTGGGTTCCGCCCAGCGCGCCAGCGCCGGCGAGCGCGGCGGCTCGGCCAGCGGGAACGGCCCGACGCGCGCCACCGCCGGGTCACGTTCCAGCCGGTGGCGCGCCAGGCAGCCTGGCCGCACGATCACGTCGTCGCCCAGGAACAGGATGCGCTCGCCGCGCGCCCAGCGGATGCCGGCGTTGCGCGCCGCGGCGCGTCCGGCATGTTCGATTCGCCGCAGCCGCAGGTCCAGCTTGTCCTGGTAGACCCGCTCGATGGCCTTGAGGTCCAGCCGGCCGCCGTCGTCCACGACGACGACTTCAAACGGGTCGGCCTCCTTCTGGCGCGTCAGCGCCTGCAGGCACCGCGAGAGCGATTCGGGCCGCTCGTAGGTATTGATGATGACCGACAGCAACATGACGGCTCATGATGCGGCCCCCCCCGCATGGGCGTCAACCCCCCACGCACAGATTCGTCCCTCGTTCTCGTTCCTCGTCCTCGTGATCGCTCCCAAAGGCCTTCGCTCAGCCGATGTCGGCCAACGTCGCTTCACCCCGCCGGCCGTTAAACTCGTCCAGCGCGCCGTAAAACGCGTCGATGTTTTGCAGCGGCGTCCCCGGCGGGACATCACAGCCCGACGAGAGGACGAAGTTGGGATAATCGGCCGTCCGCCGCAGCAGCGCCAGCGTCGCCGACCGCACCTGCTCGGGCTTGCCGTGGCGGAAGACCGACGAGGGGTCGATGTTCCCCGCCGCGAGCACGTCGCGCGGAACCTGCGGCAGAATGTCGAGCATGTCGACGGCGTTGCCGAAGTGGAGCATCCCCGCCCCGGTCGAGACAAGCGACGGCACGAGCTCGCGCGTCCGGCCGCAGTTGTGCAGCACGACCAGAAATTCCTCATCCTGCACCGCCGCCACGATCCGCCTGACGTAAGCTGAGGAGAATTCGTCGCAGTGCGCCGGCGAGAGCAGACCCGCCGCCGGCTCGGCGATCACCAGGCCATGGGCCCCCGCCGCGCGGAACCCGCGCGCATACGCGATCAGAAACCGCGTCACGCGCTCCAGCAGCGCGTGCACGCGTTCGGGCTGCAGCATCAGGTCCAGCATCAACCGGCTCATGTCGCGCAGGCGCACCGCCAGCGAGTACGGCCCGATCATCCCCCCGAACAGCGGCCGGTTCTCGATCAGCGCGGCGGCCCGCCGCGCCGCCTCCAGATAGGCCGCCGTGCGTCCCGTTTCCGGCGACGGGAGCGGCAGGGCCTCGACCTGCTCCAGGTCATGCAGGATCGCGCCGGTCACCGTCGGCACCTCATCCGCCGAATACTGGATCGGGCAGCCGAAGGCCTCGGCTTCCACCGACAGGTCCATCAGCGTCAGCGCGGCGAGCGAGCGGTAGGCGCCCGCCAGCGCCGCGATGCAGCGGGCCTGCTGCTCCCCGCTCGTCACAATGTCCATCACGTTCAGGCCGACCAGCGGCAGGCCGGGGTAGGTCATGATCGGCATGGCCTGGCGTTCGGTCTGGGTTCGCACGTCCCTGGCCCAGGAATCCATGTTGCGCATCATCGGAGGGTCCGCCTTTCAGAGCGCGAGGCGAAGTGAGGTGGTGAGGCCGGCGACCCGGGCCGCGGGGGCCAGGTTAGCGGCTTTCCCCAGACATTAGCACATTGTGATTCTTTTCACAAGCAGTAAAAAGATACAAATGACCGAATCAATAGCTTGGCCGGCCTGTCTCCAAGATCAGGCCTCGGCTTCCGGGCCGACCACGAGTTCAAGAATGAGCGGCAAACTGGGCAGCGGTTCGGAAGCGAGGACGGGAGACGAGGGACGGGTCGTAGCGTGAGGACGAACGGCGATGTTCAAGGGACGGAGCTTGCTTGACACGGCCCGCCGCCCTGGGCGATAGTCGAGTTGATGGCCATGACGCTGAGCGCGCGGCGGTTCGTTGCCCTGTTCTGACTGATCTTACCTCTCGTGGAGCACACCCTCTTGGTTACGCGGCATCGGCTCGTCACACACAACCTGGTCAAGGCTTACGGCGGCCGCCGCGTTGTGGATCACGTCTCCATCCCCCTCGAACAAGGCGAAATTGTCGGTCTGCTCGGCCCCAACGGCGCCGGCAAGACGACGACGTTCAATATGGTCGTCGGCATCGTCAAGCCCGACGAAGGGACGATCACGCTCGACGGCAAGGATCTCTCGCGCATGCCGCTCTACAAGCGCGCGCGCGCGGGCCTGGGCTATCTGACGCAGGAAACCTCGATCTTCCGCAAGTTGACGGTCGAGGAGAACCTGATGTCGATCCTCGAGATGACGAAGTTGAGCCGGCAGCAGCAGCGCGCCCGCCTGGAGCTGCTCTTCGATGAACTGTCGATTGGCCATCTGGCGAAGAACTATGCCTACACGCTGTCGGGCGGCGAGCGGCGCCGCGTCGAGATCGCCCGCGCGCTGGCTATCGAACCGATCATCATGCTGCTGGACGAGCCGTTCTCGGGCGTCGACCCCAAATCGGTGGAGGAACTGCAGGAAATCATCCAGCAGATGCGCGATCGCGGTCTGGGGATCCTGATCACCGACCACAGCGTGCGCGAAACGCTCTCGGTGACCGACCGCTCGTACATCATCCACGAAGGCAAGATTCTGGTGCAGGGGGCGGCCGAGGAACTCGTCAACAACCCCGAGGTCCGCCGGCTGTACCTTGGCGAGCGATTCTACATGGAGGTGCCGGGCCAGGCGCGCGAGCCGGCCGGCAAAGCCTGAGCGGGTGTCGCCCCCCGCGAACGTCACTCATAGAAGGAGGAAACCCCTGCCGATCCGATTTACGGGATGTTCGCCAAGCATGGACCTTCCCTCCCGTCCCTCCTGGAACCTTCGGTCCCCCGACCACGGATGGGAGGCGCATCCCCCCGCCAGTCAGCTCCCCCTTGGAGCGAAAGGAGTTCACGGATGCCGCTACAGCTCACAGGACGCCACATGAACATCAGCCGGACGCAGAAGGCCTACATCGACAAGAAGGTCAATCGCCTGCGCCGGCTCTGCCCGAAAATCGACGAGATGCATTTCACCCTGACCCGCGAGAAACTGCACTACAAGGCCGACGTGACGTTCCGCGCCGGCGCGATCGCCGCCCAGGCCAACTCCACCGCGTCGCAGCCGCTTGAAGCCATCGACCTGCTGGTCGACAAGCTCGAAGCGCAGATTACCAAGACCAAGGCGCGCTGGGGCAACAAGAAGGCGCTGGGCCGCGAACGCCAGCGCGCCGGCGAGGCCGCCGTGCTGGAGGAAACCCTCGCCACCGACGCCGCGCTCGACGACGAGGATGAAGAAGAAGCCCTCGAAGACGAGGAGGAGCCGCAGCGCGTCTACGCCTGATCGCTCCCCCGAGGGATTGAACGCACTTGCCCGCCGCGACCCCGCCCGTTGGCCCGGTCGCGGCGGGTTTTTGTTTGCGCGGGAACGCCGCCAGGAAATCCGTCAGATCCGTCGGATCCGTCGGATCTTGATAAAATCATTCTTCAGGCTCAGGTTCTGGCGCCCGCCAGGTTCCGTTCCGCTTCGCGCGCGGCGGGGCCGGGGTGTGCATCCCCATTGGATGGCCGATCGGGGGCCGCAACGGCTTCGGCCGCGATTTCGCCGCGCGGTTCCTCCACCGGCGGGCTCAGCCGGACGGCGGTCACCTTGTATTGCGGGCACTTGGAATCGGGGTCGGCGTGCGGGCCGATGAGCTGATTGGTGGCCGTCTCGGGAAAGTGGAACGGCAGGAAGAACGTGCCGGGGCTGACCCGCGGCGAGAGGCGGACCGTCACGTGCGTGCAGCCCCACGTGCTGCAGATCCGGACGCGGTCGTTGTCCTTCAGGGCCTCGCGCGCGGCGTCGTCGGGATGAATCTCCAGCCGGTCGGCGTCGGTCAGCTCGCTCTGCGGCGTGCGCCGCGTCATCGTCCCCACGTTGTAATGGTTGAGCACGCGGCCGGTGATCAGCGTGTAGGGGAAGCCGGCGACGTCGTGTTCGGGGTTGGCCAGCGGCTCGGTGACCGAGAGCTGGCCGCGCCCGCGCAGGAAGGCGGCCTGGTGGACCTGCGGCGTGCCGGGATGGTCGACGCTGGGGCAGGGCCATTGCAGGCCGTCGGCGCCGAGCCGGTCGTAGCGGACGCCGCCGAACAGCCGCGGGGCGACGCGCGCGATCTCGTCCATCACGGCGCCCGGATGCGGGTAATCCCAGTCACGGCCGAAGGCGCGCGCGACGTCGCGCGCAACCAGCCAGTCGGGCCGCGCCTCACCCGGCGGCGGCACTGCCGCGCGCACGCGCTGGATCCGCCGCTCGCCGTTGGTGAATGTCCCGTCCTGTTCGAGCGCCCCGGCGGCGGGCAGCACCAGATGCGCGTAGCGCGCCGTCTCGGTCATGAACAGTTCCTGCACCACCAGAAACTCCAGCTTCGACAGCGCGTTGCGGACATGCTGCTGGAACGGATCGCTCTGGGCGATATCCTCCCCCTGAATCCAGAGGGCGCGGATCCGGCCGTGCACGGCGGCGGTCAGCATCTCCGGGATCGTCAGGCCGGGCTCCGCGGGGGGCAGCTCGCCCCAGATCGACTCGACGTGGCGGCGCACTTCAGGATCGCCCACCGGCTGGTAGCCGGTCAGTTGGTTGGGCATGCTGCCCATGTCGGCGCTGCCCTGCACGTTGTTCTGGCCGCGCAGCGGCAGCATCCCGCCGCCGGGCCGGCCGATGCTGCCGGTCAGCATCCCCAGATTGCAGAGCGCCTTGACCGACGCGGTGCCCTGCGTCAGTTCGGAGAGGCCCAGCCCATGAACGAACAGCACCGGGCCGCCGGCGCCGAGGATGCGGGCGGCGGCACGGACCTGTTGCGGCTCGACGCCCGCCGTCGATGTGAAGTCGGTCAGCGCATGGCGCGCGAGGAACTGCTGCAGTTCGGCGAAACCCTCCAGCCGCTCAGCGGCATACGCTGCGTCGACCAGGCCTTCATCGAACAGCACCCAGGCGAGCGCGTTGAACAGGGCGACGTTGGCGCCCGGCTTCAGTTGCAGGTGGACGTCGGCATAGTCGGCCAGCTCGATGCGGCGGGGGTCGGCCACGATCAGCCGCGCGCCGCGCAGGACGGCCTGCTTGAGCCGGGCGCCCACGACCGGATGCGCCTCGGTCGGATTGGCCCCCGCCAGCAGGATGCAGCCGCAGCGGTCGATGTCCTCATACGCGGCGGTCGCCGCGCCGGTGCCCGTGACCTGCTGGAGCGCCAGCGCCGTGGAGGAGTGGCAGACGCGCGCGCAGCAGTCCACGTTGTTCGTGCCGATCACGGTGCGGAAGAGCTTCTGCAGCAGGTAGGTGGCCTCGTTGGTCGAGCGCGACGAAGTAAAGACCCCCAGCGCCTGGGCGCCGTGTCGTTCGCGCACCCCCCGCAGCCGGTCGACCAGCACCCGCAGCGCCTCCTCCCAACGAATCGGTTTGAACCCGTCGTCGGTCCGCAGCAGCGGCTGGGTCAGGCGCTCCGGCGAGTGATGATAGGCGTGCGCGTAGCGGCCCTTGACGCAGAGGTGACCACGATTGACGGCCGCCGCGGCGACGCCGGTGATCGACAGCACGCGGCTGTCGCGCGCGGCCACGGCGATCCGGCAGCCGACGCCGCAGTAGCCGCAGACGCTCTCGACGACCCGCTCGGGCGCTTCCCCCCGCAGGCGATCGCGGTCGCTGATCGCCCCGGTCGGGCAGCGATCGACGCACGCCCCGCACGCGACGCACGGGCTGTGCAGGAAATGCCCGTCGCGCCCATAGATCAGGTGCGTGAACGGCCCGCGCTCGGCCATCGAATAGACGAACTGCCCCTGGACCTCGTCGCAGGCGGCGACGCAGCGGCGGCAGTTGATGCAAAGCGCGGGCTGGAACCGCATGTAGGGGTGGCTCTGGTCGAGCCGGGCGCCGGCGCGGGCGGGGTCGAGCCGCGGCGCCGCCAGGCCGTGGTCCTCCAACAGACGCGTGAATTCCGAATCGCGGTGGTCGCGGTGGTAGGCGTTCAGCTTGCCGTCCTGCAGGTAGAGGCTGAGGATGTCGCGGCGCAGCGCGAACAGCTCCTCATTGCGGGTCGCGACGCGCATGCCGGGGCGCAGGGGCGTGTGGCACGCGGCCACCGGCCGCGGCGAGCCGTCCAGTTGCACCAGGCAGACCCGGCAGCCCCCCTCGGGCCGCAGCCCCTCCAGGTAGCAGAGCGTGGGGATCTGGATCCCCGCCTGGCGCGCCGCCTGGAGGATCGTCTGGCCGTCGCGCACCGCCACGGTCCGGCCGTCGATGCTTGCTGTCGCCTCGCTCATCGCGCGCACGCCCCCGCGAAAATCTCGTCGCCCTTCAGTTCCACCAGGCGGCGCATGGGATCGACCATATGCTGGCCGAAGGCGCACAGACTGCCCGCCTCGATGACGCGCAGCAGCCGCGTGAACTCGGCGCGGGATTCGCCGTTGGCCCCGAGCTGGGCCACAAGCGTCCGGCCGCGCCGCGAGCCGAGCCGGCAGGGAACGCACTTGCCGCACGACTCGGCCACCATGAATTCCAGCAGGTGTTCCAGCAGCCGGCGCGCGTCGGTCCCCCGCGGAATGCCGACCAGGCCGCCGTGGCCCAGCTTGAGGCCGCGCTCGCGCATCGCGCCGTAGCAGATCGGCACGTCCCACTCGTCGGCCGGGAGCAGACTGCCCATCGGACCGCCCATCAGGATCATCTCAAGCGCATCGCCGTTGCGGCCGCCCCCCGCCTCGTCGATCACCTCGGCCAGCGAGACGCCGAATTCGACTTCGACGATCCCCGGCCGGGCAAAGGCATTGTTCAGGCAGATCGTTTTGGTGCCCGCGCTCTGCGGCGTGCCGAACCGGCGATAGGCGTCCGCTCCGCGCTCGACGATGACGGGGATGTTGGCCAGCGTTTCAACATTGTTGATCACCGTCGGGCAGCCGAACAGGCCGGTCTGCGCCGGAAACGGCGGGCGCAGCCGGACTTCCCCGCGGCGGCCCTCGATGGCGTTGAGCATCGCCGTCTCCTCGCCGCAGACATAGCTGCCGTGGCCGCTGATCACGTCGATCTCGAAGGTGAAACCGCTCCCCAGCACATCGCGCCCGATCAGGCCGGCGGCGCGCGCGTCGGCGACCGCCCGCCGCATCACCTCGCGGGCGGAGGGATACTCCGAGCGGATATAAACGATGCCGCGCCGCGCCCCGACGGCGTAGCCGCACAGCAGCATCCCCTCCAGGACGGCGTGCGGGTCGTGCTCCAGCAGGACGCGGTCGATGAACGAGCCGGGGTCCCCCTCGTCGCCGTTGGCCACGACCCAGCGCAGCGGCCCGGGGGCCTCGGCGCAGGCGCGCCACTTGGTCCCGGTCGGGAAGCCGGCGCCCCCGCGGCCGCGGATTCCCGATTCCTCAACGGCTCGCAACACCTCGGCCGGCGGCCGCTCCAGCGCGCGGGCAAGCGCAGCGTAGACGCCCGCGGCCCGCGCCTGGTCCAGCCGCGCGTGATCGCCCCGCAGCAGCCGCGCCAGCAGCAGCGGCTCGCGGCCCATCACCCGGAGGTCGGGCAGGGCATGGCGCGGGCGGCTCCGCGAGGCGGTATGGACCTCGCCATCGGGGTCGAGGAAGGCCGGGGCCCGGTCGCAGTAACCGGCGCAGGCGATCGCGTGGGCGAGCGCATGCGAGGAGTGAATGTGGATCGTTTCGCTGCCGCGCGAGAGAAAACAGGAGGTGCCGCGGCAGATGCGGAAGGCGGCCG
>ERZ795058.1127-NODE-1127-length-37244-cov-24.942402_pt1 | contig 37244 bp, 20 predicted proteins | sample MGYA00375142_ERZ795058 | MGnify/ENA primary metagenome ERZ795058 (study PRJEB30187, sample SAMN05720210) | activated sludge metagenome | isolation source: anaerobic digester from wastewater treatment plant | place: Japan | collected 2015-04-20 ... | reverse complement strand
GAAAAAATCTAAAGACGATACCCCGCAGCTTGCTGCGGGGAGGATTCATTAAAACACAGCGTCGCTCCTGGTTCGTTATGAAAAAACTTGTGATTCAAGGTGATAAATGGTCAAAACTCCCAATCGGTCCCAACCAAAGATATCTGTTCTAATCCCTTGTTATAACGAAGAGCAAACGATTGTCAAGGTAATCCATGATTTTCGCAAAGAACTACCGCATGCGGATATTTATGTGTTTGACAACAACAGCCAGGACGCAACAGCGAGCCTGGCGGCTGAAAACGGCGCGATTGTGGTAAAAGAAAAACGCCAGGGAAAGGGGCATGTGATCAACTCGATGTTCACTGATGTCGTTTCGGATGTCTATGTGATGGTAGACGGCGATGATACTTACCCCGCCAGCAGCGTACACGAGCTGATTGCCCCGGTTGTAAACGAAGAAGCGGACATGGTCGTCGGGCAAAGGCTGTCCAGTTATACGGAGGGGGCTTTTCCTCCTCTCCATGTCCTGGGTAACAAGTTGGTTTGTTCTTTGGTGAATTCTGTTTTTTCGACCAACCTCAAAGATCCCATGTCCGGGTATCGCGCGTTTAACAGGAAGGTGACGATGCAATGCCCGGTAGTCGCCACAGGCTTTGACGTTGAAACAGAAATGACCCTGCAATTACTTTATCGCCATCTGAAGATCACCGAAGTTGAAATCAACTACCGGGAAAGACCAACGGGAAGTTACTCGAAGTTGCGAACATTTTCAGATGGTCTTAAAGTGATCAATAAAATCTTTTCGATTATTCCCTCTTATAAACCGCTCACGTTTTTTGGCGGGATCAGCCTGGGGCTGGCGGTCACCAGTTTGTTTGTGGGCTCTTTTGTGATTCGTGAGTATATCCGGTATCAATATATTTACAGTGTACCCAAAGCGGTGTTAGCTACCGGGCTAATGATATTTGCTGGAATTTTATTGGCGGTAGGGATTATCTTGCATGTTCTAAACTTCCGCCTGCTGGAAGAGTCCAACAATAACCAGAAAATGTTCTCACTGTTAGACCGGGCGTTACGTGATAAATAGGCATTCGCTGGTTTCAATATTTCTGTTCTTTCAAGAGGTTTCCGCCTTTCAGCTGGCTGGAAAGCCGTGCTTGGGGCTATGGGTTGGGAAGAGTTGATTTTGCAGCGGGCATGCGGGGTTGGTTGAATGAGACGGCGGCATCGCGACTGAATGGCTATGGCCTGACAGGGGTGGGAAAGAATAAGTGAAATACAGGGGTTACGAGGAGATTGGCGTGTTGAGGGGAAACCGCAGGCATTTGTAGGGATGAGGAAAATCGATGACAATTTCCTGGTATGTGATGCGCAGCAAACCCAACCGCGAAGAGTTTCTAGCGCGGGAGCTTGAATCTCGGAATGTGGAGTATTACTACCCACGACTGCGGGTCAACCCGGTGAACCCACGCGCGCGCCGCTTCAAGCCTTACTTCCCTGGCTACCTTTTTATTCACCTTGACCTTGAGCAGGTCAACGTTCTTTCTCTGGAACACGTTCCCGGAGCAGCCAGCCTGGTTTCATTTGGCGGCGAGTTTTCACATGTACCGGATAATATACTTCATGCCATCCGTCGAAAAGTGGACGCGATGAATGAAAAGGGGGGGCAGTCCGCGGCGGACCTGCATGCGGGCGATCAGGTCGAAATCGAAAGCGGACCGTTCGCCGGTTATATGGCCATTCTGGACGCTACGTTGCCGGGAAGCGAACGGGTACGCGTCTTGTTGCAAATGCTTGAGCGCCGAGAGCTGCCAGTGGAAATGCCGGCGCATTTTGTAAAGGTACGCCATTCTTCTTCTGGAAAAAAAAGGATCCCAAGACTCCCTGAGAGTTAGCCTGCATGGAAGCATCGAGGTGAATCAACGAAGTTTTGTAAATATATGGTCATTTTGAATCTGGAGGTTCAATCAAGTTTTAGGATATACTATTAAATGGATTCGTTGATCAGATTTCATTTTCTATCGATTATGCCACGCGTCGCTGGATAGAGTTCAGAGCCAGAATTGAGCCGAACTGTTGATTTCTTAGACAAGCAGGCAGCCAGGGGATTTTCAGCCTGGGTTTTACCGCGTCAGCGGAGCGTTTTGTTGCGTTTTCTTAAACGCCTGGTCGATTTGCTGGGCGCAGCGTTTGGCCTGCTGATTACCTCGCCATTGTTTTTGTACATCGCTATTCGTATAAAACGTGAATCACCTGGACCGGTGTATTACCACGGAGAGCGGGTTGGGCGCTATGGCAAACCCTTCAAAATCCTCAAGTTCCGCACCATGTACGAAACCCCTCAAAAAAACAGCGGTTTGCGGTTGACGGTGAAAAATGATGAACGCGTAACGCCGTTTGGCGCCTGGCTGCGCGAGACAAAGATGAATGAATTACCCAATTTTTGGAACGTGCTGGTGGGGGAAATGAGCCTGGTGGGGCCGCGCCCTGAAGACCCTGAATTTGTGGATAACTGGCCCGAAGAAGTTAAAACCGAAGTACTTTCCGTGCGCCCCGGGATGACCAGCCCCGCGTCGGTCATCTTCCGTGACGAGGAAAATATGCTGGTAGGCAGCAGCGTGTTGGATGATTACCTCATATCCATCTTGCCGGAAAAATTGCGCCTGGACCAACTCTATGTGCGGCACTTCAATTTCTTTGGCGATATAGACGTAATCTTGATGACCATCGTAATGCTCATCCCGGGGCTGCGGCAGCGTAAAGTAAAGGAAGGTACCTTATTTGAAGGACCGTTGGTTAGGTTTGGCCGCGCTTACATCTCCTGGTTCATGATAGATTCGATCATCGCTTTCCTGGCAATCTCTATTGCCACGCTCTTATGGCGCATTCAGATCCCCCTGGATGTGGGATTTGGACGCATGTTGCTGCTGGCAGTTGGATTGGCTTTCATCCTTGGCTTTACGAACACGCTGTTAGGTCTTAAAAAGGTCAGTTGGCGCTATGCTAGCCCGACACATGTGTTCGATATTGCGCTGTCAACAACGCTCGCGCTGCTGGTTTTTGCGCTGCTCAGCCCACCGTTGCTGTCTATCCAACTGCCGATCAACCTGCTCATCAATATCGGATTGTTATCCTTTACCGGGTTTGTGCTATCGCGCTATCGTGAACGCCTGCTCACTGGCCTGGCTTCGCGCTGGATCCGCTGGCGCGGACGATCCAGCCTGATTGGCGAGCGTGTGCTCATCGTGGGCGCGGGAGATGCCGCGCAGCTGGCCATCTGGTTGATGGAAAAGAGCAGCTTGTATTCAGCGTTCTCGATTGTGGGATTGGTGGATGATGATTTCAGGAAACTAAAAAAGAACATCAACGGCTACCCGGTTCTGGGTACCACTCGCGAAATCCCAGAAATCGTTAAACAGAAGAGTATCGGTTTGATTCTTTTGGCCATCACCAGGTTAAGCGACGCAGAACGTGAACGCATTCTGGTAACCTGTAAAGAGCTGCAGGTGCGCGTAGTGGCGATCCCTGACCTGTTAAAAGTAGTGAACGATTATTTGAGCAAGCAGACCCAGGAGGGAATGGAGAACAATGCCTGAGCACTGGCAAAGAAAGAAGGTATTGGTCACCGGGGCGGGCGGGTTTATTGGCAGCCACCTGGTGGGCGCGCTGGTAGAAAGAGGGGCAGAGGTGCGCGCCTTTGTTCGTTATAACTCGCGCGGAGATCCCGGCTTGCTGCGCATGTTAGATGCCCGCAAAACCGAATCAATTGAGCTTGTTGCCGGAGACCTGCGGGATGAGGACGCGGTGCGCGCAGCTGTAAAAGGCTGCGAGGTGGTTTTTCACCTGGGCGCGTTGATTTCCATCCCCTACTCATATAAACACCCGGCTGAAGTGGTATCGACCAATATCACGGGGACGTTCAACGTATTAATCGCCTGCCGCGATTCAGGCGTCGAACGGCTGGTGCACACTTCCACCAGCGAGGTGTACGGCACGGCGAGGGTGGCGCCCATTGGCGAAGACCACCCCCTGCAGGGTCAGTCACCCTATTCTGCCAGTAAAATTGGCGCGGATAAACTGGCTGAAAGCTTCTCCTGCGCGTATGATTTGCCGGTGGTTACCGTGCGTCCATTCAACACCTATGGACCCGGACAATCCGGCCGGGCGGTAATCCCCACCATCATCACGCAAGCGCTTTGCCGCGAGGTTGTTCAACTGGGCAACCTGGAAGCCACGCGTGATTTCACCTTTATTGAGGATACCGTGGCCGGGTTTATTCAAGCAGCGGAGAATCAAAACAGCCTGGGAGAGGTGTTCAACCTGGGCACTGGCGAGGAAATTGCCATCGGTGAACTGGCGCGCAAGATCATCAAGATCATCGGCAGCCAGGCGGCCATTGAAACCAAAACCTTACGCCTGCGACCTCGAAAGTCAGAAGTAATGCGCCTGGTTTCGGATAACACGCGCGCGCGGGAACTCTTGGGGTGGCAGCCGAGTGTATCCCTTGAGGATGGGCTGCAGCTTACCATTGATTGGGTGAAGAAGAACCTTCACCATTACCGGGTAGGTCAATATGAGTTCTAAAAACGCGCAAGTACGCGCGGTGGTGCTGGCGGGCGGTAAGGGAACCCGCCTGGCGCCTTATACGCGCATCATTCCCAAGCCGCTCATGCCCATCGGTGATATGCCCATTCTTGAGATCATGCTGCGGCAGATGAAGCGCGCCGGCATTCGCCAGGTGACGCTTACCACCGGTTACCTCGATAATCTGCTGCGGCTCTTCTTCCTCGACGGCAGGCGATTGGGGTTGAAGATCGATTATGTGCGGGAAGAGAAACCCCTGGGCACCTCCGGCCCTCTTGCCAACGTCAAAGGCCTCACCCGCACCTTCCTGGTGACCAATGGCGATGTGCTCACGGACCTTGATATTGCAGAACTTATCGCTTACCACCAGCAGCAGGGCGGCATCGCCACTATTGCCACTCACAAGCGAAAGGTCACCATCAACCTGGGCGTGGTCAATGTGGACAAAGACAACACGGTAACCGATTACCTCGAGAAACCTGATTTTAATTACCTGGTGAGCATGGGTTTGTATGTCTTTGAACCACCGGTGCTCAACTATATCGCCAAAGACGAGTACCTGGACTTCCCTGATCTGGTGCGCAGCCTTATCGCCGCGGGAGAGAAGGTTAATTCTTTCATCTTCAAAGGATACTGGGAAGATCTGGGACGACCGGATGATTACGAGCGCGCCAGCGCGGATTTCGAAAGAAACCGCAGCCAGTTTTTGCCGGAGTAAAATATGAACTGGATAGTGCCTTTGGCGGATGTGAAGTTCGGCGTTGAAGAACAGGAAGCGGTGCGCGCCGTGCTCGAGAGCGGCTGGCTTACCATGGGGGAGGTGACTGCGCAATTTGAGATGGACTTTAAAGCCTACACGGGAGCCAGGCACGCTTTCGCGGTTTCCAACGCCACCGTGGGGCTGCACATGGCCTGCCTGGCGCTGGGAATCGGCACTGGTGATGAGGTCATTGTTCCATCATTAACATTTGTGGCAACCGCCAACGCGGTGCGCTATACCGGCGCGCAACCGATCTTCGCGGATATCACCAGTGAGAATGACTTGACCATATCGCTTGATGCGATTAAACAAGCGATAACCCCACGCACCAAGGCGCTGATGCTCATGCATTACGCTGGTTACGCCTGTGACATGCCGGCGATTCTTCAGTGGGCGCAGGAGCAGGGGTTGATGGTGATCGAGGATGCTGCCCACGCGGTGGGCTCCTTCCTGCAGGAAAAACATCTGGGCACCTGGGGAAACGCGGGCGTTTTCAGTTTCTTTTCCAACAAGAATCTTTCGACTGGTGAGGGCGGCATGGTGGTGACCGACGATGACGCGCTGGCAGCGCAGTTCAAGCTGCTGCGCTCGCACGGTATGACCTCGCTCACCTGGGATCGCCACCAGGGGCACGCCTGGAGCTACGACGTGGTGACCACCGGTTACAACTATCGTATTGATGAAATCCGTTCGGCGCTCGGAAGGGTGCAGCTGGAGAAACTGGATGGCAACAACGCCCGCCGCAGCGCGTTGAGCGCGCGATACCGCGAACTGCTGGCGGAACTGTGTCCCGCGCTGGGGTTGCCTTTTGAAGGACACCGGGGAATTTCAGCGCATCATATCATGCCGGTGCTGCTGCCGCGTGGCGCCCAGCGGGTACGTTTTATGGAGCGCTTGAAAGAGCAGGGCATTCAAACCAGCATCCATTACCCGCCGGTGCACACCTTCAGCGCGTATCGGCAAACGGCAACCGGCGCGTTCAACCTGCCAATCACCGACGAGGTGGCGGCGCGCGAAGTGACTTTGCCGCTCTATCCCACAATGACCGAGGACCAGGTTCAGTTGGTGACGCTGGCTGCGGCCAGGGCGCTGGAGTGTTGAACGCGCCTGGCAGTATGGAGATGGCTTTCTCTCAACCAACGATGTCCTTAATCAACCTGCTCGCTTACCCCTGGGAAGGCACGCTGGCGGAAAAAACATCCCCGCTCGCGCCTGAAGATTGGCGCGCCCTCCTGGAGGAAGCCGAAAAACGCGCACTGACCTTAACGCTCTACTATCGCCTGCGCGTTGCGCATGGCGAGGCGCTTGTTCCCGAATGGGTGTGGGAACATCTACAGACCGTTTACCTGGCGGCCACCGCCCGCAATATGGTGATGCTGCACCACGCCGCGGGGATCCTTAGAGCGCTTCAAGAGCGCGGAATCGAAGTGATCGTGCTCAAAGGGCTGTACCTGGTTGAACAGGTGTACCCCGAGATCGGGCTGCGCACCTTCAGTGATCTGGATTTGTTGGTGCGTCGGGAACAACTGGCGGACGCGTTAACCCTGATGCAGAACCAGGGGTACAGGCTCTCTACCTGGTATGACCCGCAGGCGCAAAACACTGACATCAAGCATTTGCCGCCGCTGGAAAAGGCGCAGCATCCCACCCTCGAACTGCACTGGTCCATATTGGAAGAGGATGAACCTTTTGAGATCGAAACGGCAGGGTTATGGGAGCGCGCGGTGGAGACGACGATCGCCGGCGTAAAAACGCGGGCGCTCGACTCAGAAGATTTTCTTTTGCATCTGGCGTTGCATTTTACCTACCAGCACAGGCTGCGCGGAGGGCTGCGCAACCTTTATGATATCGCCGAAGTGCTGGAGCAGCGCATGGCGAGGATGAACTGGCAGAAACTGCTGGCTACAGCGCAGCAATGGGGCGCGCAGCGGGTGACCTGGCTCACATTTCAGCTTGTTGAGGGAATCACCAGGGTGACTGCCCCGAAAGAAGTGATGACCGCGCTGCTCCCCGAAGGGGCGGATTCTTATGCTGTGGGCGCTGCCCTTGAACAAGCAGGCAGTTTAGATGACGCATGGGCGGGCCTGACGCCGGACCTGGCTGCGTTCTCCGCGGCTGGTTTTTTTGGCAAGATTAAATTGCTGATCCAGCGGGTGTTCATCTCCCACAGGGTGTTGGCGCGCGAGTATAACATCAACCCGGCTTCACCGCTGATCATGGTTTATTACCTGGCGCGCGTGCGCGATTTGTGGCGCAGATACGCGCGCTCCGGCTGGCGTATGGTTGCAGGCGAGGAGGAAGCCCTTGCCGGGGCAGACTTTGAGCAGCAAAACACCCGTCTGAGGGAATGGATGAGGGGGACAGGTAAGTTTTAAGATGACCAGTTTGGAATTTTATGATACATTAAACCCACGATGAACCAAAAATCCACACTGAAGAAGATTGGAGTTGTTTTGGCGGCGGCTGTTGTAATCCTGGCGCTCATCGTGATGTTAACTTTTGTCATTAACGGCCCGGCGCACATGCTCACCAGCAAAGAAATCGCCCTTGAGCAAACGCGGATCTCCCTCCATATCTTGATCAAGCAGACTGAAGTTGCCAGAACCAGCACCGCTGAGTTGTACCTCACTTTGGGCGTTCCTTTCCCCACAGAAACCCCTCTCATTGTGCCCACCAGTGGTTCTTTAGGAAAACCGTTTGGCACTTTAAACCCAGCCAATAATGCGGATGGGAGAGTTGCTGAAGGAGGATTGGGACAGCCTGCGCAAACCGGCTTGCCATTGAGCGATTCAGTTCTTCCGCAATCCACGCAACCGCCTTTCACCGCCACGGCGACTGGGCACCCTGCGCAGAATCGAACAGCCACTGCAACCCCTGCGCCGAGCGCCAACCCGCTCGCAGGGTGGAACGGCAAATGGACGGTGTATTTTGGCGCTGACTGGGAAGAACTGACCATCGGCGAAGTGAATGTGACCGTCTCAGGCACGAGGTTGAATGCAGTTGGTGACTTCAGTCATGGGCGCATGACCATCAGCGGAGAGATCTCAGCAGACGGGCAGCAGGTGACCGGGGATTATTCTTTTAACGGCGTTAGCGCTCCTTTCTTCTGGCAGTTGTATGGCCCCGGGCAATTTGGCGGGAATATGGCGGGGTCACGGCAATTTTGCGGCTCAAAAGGCAACCTGCCGAAACCGGAAGCGTGCGGTATCTATTTCGAACAATAGCCTTTTGAGGGTTTCGCTCTAAGACAGAAAGGCAAGTTTTCTACCAGCGGGGGAAAACAGGGGAAACCTATAGAAAAAATGTTGACAAAATTTATTTTTGCTCTATAATTTTTCATAGGCAAATAATCATAAAAAAATTCAACCCACTTTTTTGTTGTACCTGTTAGAGTAAATGCTCTAGTGAAGGGGATAATGGGGCTTGTTATTGCTGTAACGACAGATAGTGCTCTCAACTGTGTAAGCAGGGTTATTTATATTTAACATGATAAAAGACATCCAAAACAGGAGGGAAATGGATAAAAGAAGCCGACAAATCACAACTCATCATCTATCACCATCTAAAAGGGAGAAATCATGAAAACCATTTCTAAGATTTTCGTAATTGTTGTCATTCTTGGGTTCGTGTTTGGGCTTGTTTCTGCCAGGGAAGTGAAAGCCTCTACCCTGGATGTCTGCGCCAGCGGTTGTACCTACAGTACCATTCAGGACGCTGTGAATGTAGCAGTGAGTGGAGACGTGATCTCCATCAGAGCTGGCTCATACGAAGGGTTCAGTATCGTTGGGAAAAGCAATATTACGATCAGCGGCGCTGGGAAAGGCCAGACCTTGATCGAACCAACTTCTCTGATTAACACAGGTGTTGGACACAAATACGTAACGCCAACCCTGGCGAGCGTATTTGTAAATCAATCCAACAATGTGACCATTGAGGGATTGACGGTAAAAAGCACTTCTGCGACACCTGGGCGGATGCGATTGTATTCTGGAACGCCTCGACGGGGACGATTACGGATTGCAGCATCGAGGGTATTTACACCATCAGCGGCAATCAAACCGGGCAGGGATTGGCGGTTGACGCGGGCGCTGGTGAGACGACATCCCTGGCGTTAGTCAATACCGATATCAGCGGTGCGCAGAAGAACGCGATCGATGTTGTGGATGGTAAGGCATCCACTCCTAACGCGGGAACAATCTCCCTCTCTATCACTGGCGGCTCGTTCACCGGTGCGGGTCCTACATCAGTTAATGCGCAAAACGGCATCATGGCGTGGAACAGAGGTGGCGGGTCGATCGACCTGTCAGTCTCCGGAGCGACCATCTCAGGTTTTGATTACACACCTACGAATAACGAAGCGACAGGTATTCTTGTCTACGGTGTGGGAGGTGGAACAGTATCTGTTTCAGGCAATACGCTCACCGGTAATGAAATCAATATCTACGATAATACATCCTCACTTGATATGGACGCCATTTTCACGGCGAACACGTTTGGACCGGTTGCTTTGATTCCAGGCGGGAACTCGATCCTTGGCACAATTCAAGGCGCGATAAACGAGGCAACTGACGGCGATACGATCAATATTTACGGCACTCATGTGTTGAGCAGCATGGTAAATGTTGATAAAGCTGTCACCTTGAGCTGCGACCCGGGCGCGTTGATTCAGGTTTCTGGAACAGGCGATCGGTTCGATTTCAGCGCCGATGGTGCATCTCTGGTAGGCTGCCAAATTGAAAAAACCGATAAAACAGGCGAACAAAATATCATCAGAATTCGGGCAAGCGACATTACGATACAGAATAACAAGATCTGGGGTCGGTATGTGATCGGTGATGGTGATGTGTCGCGGGCGATGATCATTAATTCCGGGGTGTTTACCGATCTACTGATCGACCAAAACGAGATCTACGACCTGCGGCAGCCGGCTTACATTAGCGGCACGCACAGCGGAACCATTTCCCATAATTACGTTCACAATACCAGGGGGTGGGTGCTTGAAGGTGGAAACCTTACCTTCTCCAATAACACCTGGGCGGGCAATGTTCTCGATGTAGCCATTTTGTCCGCAATGCCTGCAGCTTATTACCCTGACATCGTGGCCATGAGCAACGCGAATAACGGGGCTGTCATTGAAGACCAGCGTCATTCACCCGCGTTGCTTTCTGTGGTCTATGTGGATGATGATGCGCCTGCCGGCGGAAATGGTGGGCAGGAGGCTCCTTACCAAACCATACAGGAAGGTGTCAATCGGGTTACGCCGGGCGGCACGGTGCATGTGGCGGATGGCAGTTACTATCCTCCGGCGGTCATTAATGTGAATAAGGCTATGTCCATCCTGGGCCCGGCAAGCGGTGAAGCGAAGGTCTACGGTGTGGGTGGTTCAACTGTGAAAGTTTTTGAAATTACATCCAGTGATGTCACCATTTCAAAATTGACCATCACACTCGCCAACGCGCCCTCAGCCCATATTGGCATGATCAATGTGCCTGATGGCCCAAGGTCCAATATTAATATCACCGACAACAAAATTTATGTTGACCCGCAACCTGGAGCAATGAGCACCTGGTACGGGCAGGCGGTGTATTTAGGCAGGTATATCACCGGCTCGAATGTTTCCGGCAATACCATTTACAATACTCGCGGCGGCATTGTGGTTCATTACAATTCCGCTCTTACCATCAGCAACAATGTGATTTACAACACCAAGGGCGGCATCATGAACTACACCGGCACCCAGGCGGACGCGGATGCCAGGGTGATGACTGGTAATTCCTGGAATGGCATCCACAATGAATGGGATATTGTCTGGACCTCTGGTGGCGGCCCTTACGCTATGGATATGAATAAAAGCGTTTTACAGGTCTCGCAGGCAAACAACGACGGCTATACCATCAGCCTGATGACCACTGGATCAATAGACAACCGCAGCCACGTTTTTGTTGATGATGACAGCAGTTTCGCTACTGCGCATAAATCCAGGGGGAACTTCAATGAACCCTTCAAGTACATGCAGCTGGGCATTGACGCGGTGGTACCGGGCGGCACCGTGTATGTGGCGGCAGGGAATTACAACGAAGCGGTTACTGCCAATAAAGCGCTCAAGTTGATCGGCGCCGGTAAAGAGACTACCATTGTGGATGGGACCGGCCTGAGCAATGCAACACTATTTCGTTCTGCCGGGTTGACCAGTGGCGTGCTGGATATAAGCGGGTTCACGTTCAAGGATGACCCGGATCCAAACGCGGCGATGACTTACCTTGTTTCTTTCGGCGGGTGCCAAAGCCCTGCTGCAGTCAGCTTCACCGATAACACGGTCTTGGGCACGGGTGATACTGATAAAGATTGGGGATTGCTGGCGCAGCACGGTACCTGCTCCTTTACCATCAACGACAACCTGTTTGATAATATTGGTGGTAATTCCATCATGGTGGAAAATTCCACTGGTGCCGTTGAGATTGGGGACAATGAATTCTTGGTGCCAAATGACGGTGGACCTGCCATATGGAGTATGGCCTACGGTTCTTCCTTGGTACCAAACACGGTCACGGGGTTGCATTGGTACCATGACAACTACATTCACCCCAAAGCAGCGGGGGGCTCCATTTGGTCGGGGATTACAATTGCCCCGGCGTGGGGGTCGGGTTGGAATGTGCGTCAGTATGGCTCCTACACCAATGCCCTTATCGAGAAAAACAAGGTCGAAGGGTTCCAAAGCGTGGGAATCCAGGTGGAAGTGGATGGCACGAACAGCACTTTCAACGGTGTGATTCAAAATAACACACTAACCGCAACCCCTGGCGTTTCTTCCTCAAAGGGAATCAGGCTTCTTGGGCCGGTAAGCGATACCACCCTGCGAAAAAACATCGTTACCAACGCTCATCGCGGCATTTGGCTATCTGGCACTTGGGGTCAACCGGTATACCCGACGGGTATCACCAGCGAAAAGAACCAGTTAGCGGATAACGACATTGGGTATGAGGAGCAGGATACGGCAAGCGACCAGAACGCGTCACCGAACTGGTGGGGCAGCGCGTCAGGTCCTGCAGCTGGGTATGTTGTGAGCAACCTCAAATACGCCCCCTGGTGCACCAACCCGGAATGCACAGCGTTCTATGGCCCGGTTCATAACGTGACCCAAGATACCTACTTTGGCTCCATCCAGGCTGCGATTGATGACGCGGCGACCGTGGATGGCGATGTGATCACTGTAGAGGCAGGGACGTACGAGGAACAGCTGAGTATAGAAAAATCGATCGACCTGCGCGGCCCGAACTATGGCGTATCCGCTGGCGTCGCACCAGGCGTGCGCGTCCCTGAAGCGGTGATTGTCTTCCCGGCGGGCTTAACGGATTACCAGGAAATGATCTTCATTGATGCCGAAAACGTTAAAGTAGATGGCTTCACGCTTGATGGACAGGCTTTAGCGGAAGATGTGGATATCGCGGGCATCGTCTCGGAGGAAAAGAATCTAACCGTCAAGAACAATATCATTAAAAATTTCAACTATATCGGGATTCTCTCCTCCTCGTACGAGTTCGTGGGTGGCAGTTGGGACCGGACTTTTTACAACACCGGGCTGCTGATTGAGAATAACCTTGTGACCAATGAGGTGCCTGGACGTTACTACAACTACTCTGCCATTTACGTCCAGGGCGACAATGGCGTTGTCCGCGGCAATGTTGTGGATAAGGCATACCGAGGTATCCAGATTCAACCCTACGGAAACCCTGAAACCGCCCAGGGCCTTGTTGAGAATAACGAAGTACGCGGTTACAGAACTGGCATCTGGTTCAATTACTCAGAAGCCCCTGAGGTCAATTGGCTGATCAAGGGGAACAAATCAGTGGGCATTCCAGCGCCAGCTACTGACCCGGTAACTGAATGGGATGGCTTATTGGTGCAAGCCTTCTACGCTGGAAATGTTGCCTTTGAGGATAACACCGTGCAATTGGGCGCAACCAACGCGCCAAACGCCTATATGTTCAAGAAATTGGCTCATACTGGCGGCACGATTGACCTCGAAGCCACGCTCGCAAACAACGACTGGGAAAAAGTGGTGGTTGTGCGAGATAGCCTAGGGAACATCGAAGAAACCACCATTCCATCCGTGACTGATCGCGAAACCACTTTCTTCAGCTCCATCCAGAGTGCGATCGATGATGTCTATACTGGAACCGGCGATACGGTGGACGTCCCCGCCGGCACGTACGTGGAGAATGTGGTCGTGAACAAATCAGTGACCATCGATGGCGCTGGAGCGGGCACGATTGTGATGCCGGCTGTTTCAAACCCGGGTGTTGGTCTCCCTGGCTCATTGGGCGGGAGCAACGTGTTCCTGGTGAAAGCCCATAACGTCAAGATCACAGACCTGGTGATTGACGGAGATAACCCCGCCTTGGTATCAGGGGTCGTCGTGGGCGGCGCGGACCTGGATGCGCGCAACGGCATCATCACCGACCACACGGCTGGAGTGTTCACCGGGTTGGAAGTTTCATATGTCACAGTCAAGAACATCTACTTCCGCGGAATCTACGCTTCCAGCGCTTCCAGCGGTGCAACATTCAATATCCATCACAACAATGTCAGCAACACTCAAGGGACTGGACAGTCATTTGCCATCATGGTCTATAACGGCACAGGAACTGTCGCTGACAACGTCATCGACTATGGTAAGGCAGTTGGAGCGAATTACTCTCAAGGTACTCAATGGCTCAGAAATACCCTCACCCACACCCCTGGCGGTATCCATACGGATAATGCAGGTTTCCCGAACATCCTGGGCCCTGAAGTGATCAGTGGAAACAATGTGGACTGCGACAACCAAGCCAGCGGTTATGGCATCTGGACTTTTGTCAACCGTATGCCAATCACAGTTGAAAACAATACTGTAACGGGCTGCGGGGTTGCCTACTCTGCCTGGGGTTCGGGTAACACTTCTGTGGCAACTTTCCAAAATAACTCAGCCACAGCGCCAGTACCCAACAACAATAGCGTTGGCGCTTATATCACCACTAGCGGATTAGGCTGGGGTTACTACGATGTGAACGCAAACTTCACTGGTAATACCTTCACGGGTTTTGCATCAGGTGTTGTCTTGAGCGCTGGTCCTGCTTCATGGGAACCTTCGCCATACGTGGCAAAGACGATCACCAGTGATATCAAGCGTAACAACATTGTTGGAAGCACCCAATATGCCGTATACCAGGGCGCGCAAGGCATCTATGCGGCGAATCTTAAAGAGAACTGGTGGGGCAGCCTCCTTGGACCACAAGCGCCCATCACTGACAACGTGGATGTGATCCAGTGGTGTGGTACGGCCAACCCAACTTGCTTGCCGCTGATGCCGCAGAATGGGAACAACCTGTCGCTTTCCGGTACAGTCAACCTGGAGACGAATGGCTTGTACGTGCCGGGTATCACCTATCTTCTTCTTGACGGCACCACCATCCAGAACACCGATGAAGCCTGCTTCAATGTGTTCGCTGACCACATCTCTATCATGGCTGAAAGCAAACTGGGCGCAAAGTGCGTGCCGGCTGCCGGCAAAAATGGGGTGAACGTGGCGGCAGGACTGCAAGACGTGAACATCGCCAACCTTGAATTTGACGGCAGCGCAGGCGGGGTCAGTGGAGTTCTGTTCTCCGGAGTGGTGGACTACCTGACCATCCTGGATAACTGGTTCCATGGCCTTACCGGTGACGGGATTGAGTTCCAGGATCAGCCTACCGGGATAATCAGCATCCAGGGTAACCTCTTCCAGGAGAATGATGGCAGGGGCATACAATCCTATGGCGCCATCATCCCCGCTGAATTCAACGCCTGGGGTGACATCGATGGACCGGTGGCAGGAGATGGCGTGAGCACCGGTGTAGATGCCGACCCGTGGACGCACGTTGACCTCTATCTGTACTCCACCAGCCCGGCTTCAATTGGTGGTCAGGTGACTTACACAGTGTACGGCAACCTCGCTAATGTGATGGGCGCCGGGTTCACCCTGGCCTACCCCGCGGCCAAACTTCAACTTGTCCCGGCTTCGCTGACCAACCTGAGCGGCTTTGTTGAGGTTGCTCCGGGCGCGGGTGTCTTTGACACCTCGACAGCGGGCGAGATCCGCTTTACTGGCAAGGTCCCCGCGGCGACTCCCATTTCTGGCAAGAGCCTGCCCATCTATTCAGTGACCTTCACTGTATTGGGTGATGATGCTCTGCTTGACCTGGTAGAAGCGGGCGCGGAATTTACCATGGCTCCGGTAACGGCAGACCCAACCTGGAACCCCGCTTACTCCACCAATATCTATCATATGGGGTTCCTCGACGCGCTGGTTACCACCAACAGTTACACCGTCCAGGGAACTTTGACCATGGAATATCGTTATATGAATGTCAGGTCCGGAATTCCGGGAACATTGACCGGTGGCACCTATGGCCTGTATATGGCGAACTCTGTTCAGCCGATCCCGTACAACATGAAGTTCTTGAACGTGGCGCCGGGAACCTACACATTCACCACCAATCAACCACGCTACTTGAACATCACGGAAGACCTGGCGAAAACCATCACTGTTGTGAGCAGCAACGTCACCTTCTCAACCCCGCTCACCCTGATCGCCGGTAATGCCAACTGGTCGGATAACGTAATCGACATTGTGGATGCCAGCCTGTTGGGCAATAAGTATGGTTGGGACGTATCCACTCAGGGAGACACCGATGCGGATGTGGACTTCTCACTGAAAGTGGGTCTCTCAGACCTCGCCATTGTTGGTTCGAACTACGGGAAGAGCTCCGCGGTCAATTACACCTGGATGCCGTAAACAAATCGACTGATGCTGCAGGCCGGCCTGTCCGGCCTGCAGCATGCACGCGCAGCGGTTATGCGCAGACGAACAGCACTTTACCATTCAGGCAAGCCAACAAAACAGCGCTTAAAGAGATTGTAAGGCTGTTGCCCGGTGATATTTATTGGAAATGTCCTTGATAGGATAGAATAGAGAGGACATGAGTAAGCGCATTATTCGTATCTTATTCGTGATGACCATAACGCTGTCTTTTCTGTTGGGCGTTGCTGATACCGGGGAATTTACTGCCCAGGCGCAAGGGGATACCGAGGTCAGTATTGAACCCGTCGAGAACAACATCACTGTTGGCGCATTGGTGGAGCTTAAGGTCAATGTTGCCAACGCGGTTGATTTAAACGCATACGACTTGAAAGTCGTTTATGATAAGGAGGTGCTGACGCTGGAATCCTGGTCGCATGGTGTTTTTCTTTCCAACGTAGCTGTCGTCTACAGGGATGAAAAGCCCGGTTCGTTGCGGCTTGCCGTGACGCAGCTGGCATCTCCCGGGGCTACGGGCAATGGCACGCTGCTCAACCTGAGGTTTAGAGGGAAGAGCCTTGGGCACACCACCATTGAAATACAGGATGCGCAGCTGGTAAACATTGCCAACCAAAGGATCTATCCAACGGCCAGAAATGGCGTGGTGGAGGTGAGCACGCAAGGCAGCATTTATACCGCAACCGCGACCCACACGACCACGAATACAGCCAGCGCGACCAGCACTCACACCCCGACCGCTTCTGCAACCATGAACCCCTTCATCACCTGGACGCCCACGCGCACACGCACCCCTACCGCGATTCATGGCAGGACCATCACGCCGATCTACGCCATTGTGATAACGCGCACCGGTACCCCGGGGACGGCGGTTGTGGTGCCGCCTGCTGGACAGGTGACCACTGCCACCCCCTTCTCAATTGTTACTGGCCCGGAAGACGCGATCACGGGTGGTGGCGCGGCGGGTATACCAGAAAATGTGCTGTCCAATGGAACCGTAACGGATGGCGCGTTGCAGCAGACCACTGAAATGAAACGTTCGACTGAATACGCACACTTGACGGCTGAATGGAAAAATGCCACCCGGCTGGATGAATTCCTTCACAAAACCCGGAACGCCAACGGGGCTTTGTGGGGAATGGGATTCTTGCTTCTGGCGGTTATCACGGGTTTGACCGTGTTATTCTTCAACCTTTGGAGAAAGATGTGACCTTGTATAAGAAGAATAATTCTGTTTCAAATAAGTTTATTACAAAAACGATCTTCCAGGCATGCTTTGTTATGCTGCTACTGATGGGCTTCACCAATGCCCGGGCGCAGAAGTTAGAGACGCTGTTTGGGGTGATGGAACCTGCTGTCGTGGCGCCCGGAGCGACCGTGCAGGTGCCAGTGGCGGTGAAGGATGTAGAAGGGCTGTACGCTGTGGATTTTTCGCTGGAATATGACCCCACAATTGTGCAGCTTGTGGACGCAGACGCCATCCAGCCGGGTATTCAGGCGGGGTTGGGGACTTTTTTGGACCCCGGCTTGCTGGTGTTCAACACCGCGGATAACCAGAAAGGTGAATACCGTTTTGTTATGTCACAGTACAACCCCAGCCTGCCGAAATCGGGCGAGGGCAATATCGTGGTGCTTACATTTAAAGGGATCTCTACGGGCGAATCGAACATTCACTTCACTGGCGTTGAGCTGTTGAGCGGCGAGATCACCGCCATTCAGGCGAAAGTGCTTGATTCCAACATCCAGGTCATCTCGGGGGCAGCGACCCAGGCAGCCACCATTGCCGTTGCCCAGGCGACGGGATTGATCATCTTGCCCAAAGACACGCCTACACCAACGGTAACGGCAACCACGATATCGACCCGAACGCCCGAACCACAACCGTCTCCAGGGGGCGAAAACCAGGCCGGAAATGGAGACGGAGGTTCAACTGCAACCGGTGGAAGTGAGCCTGGCAGGCCGGCGGCAGCCGGGAAGGGCTCAGGGTTGGCCAATGGCTGGCCGCTGATAGCCGTCTTTATCGTGCTGCTGGCGGGTGGAGTAACCTTTATGCTTAAAAAGAAAACGCGCAAAAAAGTGGAGGAAAATCATGAATAAAAACAACCTGTTCCTTAAAGGCCTGATCACGTTTATCGTGATCACATTCGTTATCGCTTCGGTCAATATCACACCGGTCAGCGCGGCACCTCCCAGTATGTTCGTTTCTCCTGCCAGCCAGACGGTGCTGACCTGTGAGGAATCTGTCATCGCTATCAGAGTGACCGATATCCACGCTCCTGGTCTGTATGGGTATGATGTCAGGGTGTCGTTCCCTGTGGGCAAACTGGAGGTGATCGGAGTGTCCAACGCCACTTTTTTGGACAACACGGGGTATTACATCCGCAATCAAGTGGATGTGATCTCAGGGAACGTCCAGGTTTGGGTCGCGTATACCCAACTGGCGCCATCCACCCCTAAAATGGGTGACGGAGACCTGATTTACATCCGGGTGCGGGCTTTAACGACCGGGGAAACGGTGCCCATCACTATTACGTATCAAAAATTGGCAACAGGCGACGGACAGTCTATCGATATTCCTTCGAATAGAATTTTCAACGGCACGGTCATCCTCTCTGATGATTGCCCGCCAGTGGCGCTGACCATCAACCCGGCTGAAACGCTCGTCTGCCAAATCGGAGGGGATACCATCGTCAATGTCAACGTCCGTTACGCTGTCAACCTGTGGGCGTATGATCTGCAGCTATCGTTTGACCCGAAGGCACTGAATATCCTGGAAGTGAAAAACGGTAGTTTTTTACAGGACGGAATTTACGGTCACAGGATCTGGGATAATGACGCTGGGACAATTAAGTTTGCGATGTCACAAATCAATCCGCAAACCCCCAAGAGCGGCGCGGGAACGCTGCTTACGATCAGGATGCGCCCAAAACCTGACCAGCTGAATAAAAATGTGAGGTTGACCATCACTTCCGGGACAGAGCTAATGGATTCCAGCATACACAATTTGCCTTACACAACTGCGGATGGCATGCTTTACACCAACGCCTGTGACCCCACTTCGGCTGATTTAACGAACTTCACTGCCAGAGACGGGGTACGTTCCGTCACTCTACGCTGGGAAACGACCAACGAGTTGGATAATCTCGGGTTTAATATTTACCGCGCCAATTTTGTGAATGGGAAACGTGTCAAAGTGAATGACTTGATGATTCCCAGCAAGCAGCCGCCGGGCAGCATGGTAGGCTCTCTCTATATCTACGTGGACACTGGTTTTACGGTCAAACCTGGCAACGGAGGGGGCGGTGGGACGGTTTTGCACCAGGCCAAGAACGGGCGCACGTACTACTATTGGCTTGAAACTGTGAGCGTGCGCGGCGACACAGAGCTGAACGGCCCGGTTGAGGTGCGGGTTTTCAACAAGCAGCCATAAAAGAAAAGCAGGAGTATCCTACCTCCCGGGCAATTCCGGGAGGTTTTTTATTAATTCTCTGACCGGGCAGGATGGGCGCGCGGTGCAGTCACTTTAATTTTTCAGGAAAAGAGAGGGATAAAAACCACTTTCTTAAAACCACTGTTAGCCTGAAGTTTAATCTCACCTCATCTGACTAAGTTAAGATGTCACCTTTCTGGGTGCATTTTTGTTAAGGCTGAATTTTCTCCAAGGATGGTCTGGGACAGGGACGTGGGCTTTGGAGGCATTCTGCTGAGCCAGGTCGATCGACTTGGATTTGATAAATCCTCTTGTGCCGCCGCAAAGTTCGGTTTCTGGAGAGGGTGCGCGTCACTTTACGATTGTGGATATAGCACAGGATGTTTGAATCCGTCAGGGGTTCATGGAAGTCGTGCTCACTTCTTGGTACAGTGGCAAAGCGCTGGTTGTAATCTTCCATGAACTTGGGCAGCCAAAGGTTGGCTGCATGCATGTTGAAATAGTTAGCAGTTTTCGTTCTTTGGTCAGCCTGTCTTGCAGTGTCTTGTTGGCCCTTTCTACTCTGCCCTTGGCTTGAGGGGCATTGGCACAGATGATCCCAATGCCAGGTTCCTGCATCGCCCTGGCAAAGTCTGTCAAGCCATCTCCAGCGCTTGTTTTGGGGTTGTTCTGAAGAAATACGCCATGTTTATCGCTATAGCAGGCTGAAGGGTATTTTCTCTTCAGTTTACAGTTTTTTAAAACCACTTGACAAAATTGTAAGGTTTGCTATGATTATAGTCAGCGAAGCCAGAACCAACTGGTACCTCTAATTCGATCATTGATCCCCTGCGTTAGCGCAGGGCAGTAGTTTATTCACTTTTATTTTGGGAGGAAAATGATGAAACGTTTGATGCACTACTCAATCACAGGCATTATTGTCCTGGCATTATTACTTTCGGGCACGCTCAGTGCCGTCTCGCCAGTTGAGGCGGCGGCCAACCCAGCGCCGGTGCAGTTGTATTATGTGACACTGCCTGAGATCGATGGGTTGCGCGTATTGAGCGGTATTCATAGTGCCGCGATACCGCCAATGTACACCTACTTCTCCATTTCGATCCCGGTGGATGGCACGTTCATCTACTATGATCAATGGGAGAACGGTTACGCGTTGGATATCGCCAACCCCACCCCGGCGGAGATTTACAGCGCGGGCAATATCGGCGGTGTGCAGATCTGGGGCAACGGGCGTGCGGCGGATGGCTGCGCGCCGAACATTAACGGCGTTCCTTTTACCTGCACAGACGCGGCGGATGTGCTACACGCGGGAGATGTGATCATCCCGAACAACGCCATTCCGCTCCCGCCAGGTCCACCGATCTACAACGTGCTTGACCGGTTCAACACGGTTGCCTACAACAATCAAGACGGCAACGCCAACTGGACCAGCAACTGGGTGGAGAGCGGTGATAACGGGAATCCCGCTTCAGGGCAAATCCTGATCACTGGCAACCAGCTGCGCTTTGCAGTTACTGATGCGAACGATGGGATTGACCGCGGGTTGGACCTTTCTGCAGCCGGGGAATGCTCTACCTTGACATTTACCCTAGGGAAATCATCCACTATAGGCAGTAATGATCGATTACAGGTACGGATGTCGTCGGGTGGAAGTTACAACTCGCTTGTCAGTTATGACCAAAATGAACCCGCGGGTACTAAAACCGTTAATATACCCGCCACCTATCGAACGGCGAACGCCAGGCTGCAGTTCAGATCGCAAGATGCGCTTGAATCAGGCGACTACTGGACGATCGATGACGTGCAGGTCTCTTACGGCTGCGCGCCTGAACGGGATCGCAACGCTATTTACTTTGACGGGTGTGATAAAGTCGGCGCGACCCACGCCATCGCCATGACCCGCGCTGTCTGGGCTTCTGGATCGGGCACGCTCAACGCCTTCGGGCATGAAATGTACGCCACCGCGGAATGGGGGAAATATTACGAGTCTCCCGTGGGCACCAATACCGCTAACGCTGGTCAGATGTTTGAATACGCCGGTTTATCCATCATGGCCTCGCAAAATGGCACCACGGTGAACATCGATAAAGACGCGAACGGCACCTTTGAAACGACCATAACCCTTAATGAAGGCGGCAGTTACCTGGTGGAGGGCGTATCCCAGGGGGCGAGAGTGAGCGCTGATAAACCCTTGCAGGTGGTTCTGGTCACCGGCGATATTGGTTCCACTTACGCTTCGCGTGATATGAACCTGCTGCCAGTGGAACAGTGGGGTAATTCCTATTGGAGCCCGGTAGGCGCTGTGTACAGCACTAACAATACCCGCCTGTTCATTTATAACCTGAGCAGCAATGGCAGCACCTACATCACCTGTGAGAAATATGGCGCTGCCAACGTCACATCACCGAGTCCTGTCCTGCCGGGAGGTGTTTGGACCACCGACCTGGCTAACGGTCAGGGCGCCAACTGCTACACTTCCCTGGCGGATGGCAAAAAAACCGATGGGAAGATCCAGATGATCGGCACCATTGATACGACGGGCACGGCTTATGATTGGAGCTTCACGGCCTACCCGGATAACTTCCTGACCACCGAAGGACTGGTGGGTCTGGGCCTGGGACGGGATCCCTTATCCTCAACCAACCAGACGGAGAACGGCAACCCCATCTGGGTCACAACCACCTGCGAAGGCGGGACTTATGTGTACGTGGATTGGGACAATGACGGCATCGCGGACCCGATCGACACGAACGGCGACGGAACAGCGGAACCAGGCTCAGAAAACGGCATCCTACTCAACCGCCTGCAGTCGTTACGGTTATTCGAACCAGTCAAAGATGTTGAGCCATATGACCAAAGCGGCGCCAGGGTTTGGAGCCGTACAGCCAGCGGCGTTGGTCATGGCGGCACGCCGGGCTGCCTGCTGGCGCTGGCGTGGGGACAAGACCCCGCGAACGCCACTGCATCAGCACCGGGGCTGGATGTCGGTACTTCCATCCCGCCGCTGCGCTTGATCGAAGGCACCAAAGCCTTGGAAGTCGTGACGGACACCGCTCCGTTGGGCATTCTCAACGCCGGAGATATCGTGTATTACAACATCACCGTCAAGAACACCGGTTCCACCATGGTAAACAATGTGTATGTGTGGGATGATATCCCCTTGCACACCGCGTATGTACCGGGTTCGACGGAATATAAACTGGACGCTGGAGGCTGGGCTCAGATACCGGATGACCTGGTGGGCGACGGCTTCCCGTTGGATGCGGATGGAGGGGTTCTGCTGGGCGACCTGGCTGTAGGCAGCACATATTATGTGCGCTTCAAGATCGAAATATTGCCAGGCGATTACGAGGTGATCACCAACTGTGAACAAACCTTCACCAGTGGCGGAGACCTGGAAGTGTGCGTGGTGAACCCGGTAGCCACACGCGATTGGGGCGACCTGCCTGATTCTTACGGTACCACCGCCGCTACTGACGGCCCGCGCCATTCTTACAGCGGGTTGATGCTGGGAGTGTACTGGGACCTGGAAGCGCAGGGTCAGCCAGGGCTTGGATTGGCAAATGGCGATGACCTCAATGGTTTCCCGGATGACGAGGACGGCGTGGCTGTTGTGGGCAACGCCTCAACCTGGGAAGCCGGCAGCGGTCAATTCCTGGTGACTGTCACTGGCGGGCCGGGTTGCTTGGACGCCTGGATGGACTTTACCGACGACGCGGGCTCCGGCGTGGGCTACGATGGGCTGAACAATTACGTTGATGGCAACTTCACAAAAGCCGGTGGCGGATACGATACCTATAACGGAAAATCAGAGCATGTGATCCGCAATCTGTTGCTCACTAACGCCACCAATATCGTGAACGTCGATTACCCGCCCATGGTCTTTAATGAGAAGAGCTACTACTTCCGCTTCCGCATCACTCCACCGGTGGCCGGCGGTTGCGAACCGAATATTCTACCCACTGGTTACCAGGCGGGCGGAGAGGTGGAAGATTACCTCTTCACCTGGGGAACGCCGACCGCGGTAGATTTGATGGACTTCAGCGCTTCAAGCGAGGATGGAACTGTGATAGTGACCTGGGAAACCGCCAGCGAGTTGGACAATCTCGGGTTCAATATCCTGCGCTCCACCTCTGTGGCTGGAGTGAAGGTCAGGCTGAATAACCTGATGCTTCCCACCAACCTGCCTCCCGGCAGTATGGTCGGTTCAGTTTACGAATTTACTGACCTGGATAACCTCGAACGGGGCAAGGTCTACTACTACTGGCTTGAGGATGTGGATATCTACGGTATCGCTCACATCAACGACCCGGTGGCGGTGAAAGTGAAATAACCGAACGGACAGCGGTTTTTGCTGACCGCCTGTTATGGCCTGAAAGGCTCAAGGAAAATGATTCCTGGCTCCTGGCAGGGCGAATACCCTGCCAGGAGCAGGAACAGAAGAGACAGGCTGAACTTACAGGAGAAGAAAAAGGGCCGATGGGGTTAAAGAAAAAGGCTTATCAAGCACTCAGACCAGTCAACACGCGAGATTACGCGATTAGCGGTTTCTCAATTTTAATATGATAATATAGCCTTATGTTACGTCAGGGGTTTTATCACGAATGGCTGGTAATTTATTGATGAGGAGGGCTTTCATAATGGCTGGCAACGCAGCGACCATTGAACGGAATAACGATTTTATTTTTCGACGGATCGCGGATGAAGGAGTTCTGGTTCCTCTGTACCAGCAAGAAAACGAGGAGAATTGTATTTATACATTGAATGGAATAGGTGCTTTCATCTGGGAAAAGCTGGAGCAACCGAGTTCGGTCGCGGAACTCCGCTCCGCGATTTTCGCGGAGTATGAGGCTGACCCTGACACCATTGACGCTGATCTTGACCGTTTTTTGGTCGAAATGAAAACCATCGGCGCCGTAAAAGAGATGCCATAATGGAATGCTCATCGCTGCCAGTAATAGATTTTAGCGAATGGACAGGCTCGCTGGCAACAACCATGCAGCGAGAACGGTATCCGCTCAGCTGCACCTTCGAATTGATCGACAGATGCAACCTCAGGTGTGTGCATTGTTATATCAACCAGCCGGCGGGCAGCGTGGAATCACGGTCGTCGGAAATGGATACCGCGCAAGTGATGCAGTTGTTGGATAGGATTGCCGAAGCTGGCTGTTTATTCATCACACTCACCGGCGGAGAGGTATTACTCCGACCTGATTTCGCGCAAATTTACCGTTACGCCAGGCAGCGCGGATTTCTCGTTTCGGTGTTTACTAATGGCACCCTTCTGACGCCTGAAATTGCCGACCTGCTGGCTGAGATACCGCCTGTCGCTGTGGAAATTACTTTATACGGCGCCACCCAGGAGACCTATGAACGGGTAACCGGGGTTGCGGGTTCTTATGAGCGCTGCCTCCGCGGCATCAGGCTATTAATGGAACGGGGGGTGAAGCTACGCTTAAAGACCTTTGTCATTACCATCAACCGGCACGAACTGCCGCAGATGCAGAAGCTGGCAGAACAACTGGGGGTTGAATACCGTTATGATGGTATCGTCTGGCCGCGCCTGGACGGAAATACCAGCCCAATGCAATACCAGCTTTCGCTCGAGCAGGTTGTGGATATCGAATTATCTGAACCTGAAAAGATACGCGAATGGGTCGCATTGATGAATAACAACGGTAAAAAGAACCGCGCAGAGAAGGTATTCATTTGTGGCGCAGGTTTTCAATCCTTCCATATTGACAGCGCGGGCAGGATGAGCGGTTGCATTTCATTGCGTGACCCATCTTTTAACCTGTTTGAGATGGACTTTAATGAAGCCTGGGAACGGTTGGGAAAAGAAAGAGAGTTGAAACGACAGCTTCATACCCCCTGTGTGGATTGCACGCTTGGCAATTTGTGCGACCAGTGTCCCGGTTGGTCAAAATCGGTTCACCATGATTATGAAAGCCAGGTGGAATTTATCTGCAAGTTGGCGCATTTGAGACTTGAACGTATTCAACAATCTGCTATAATCAACTAAGGAGCAAAGGCATTATGAATAAAAAAACTTATCAATCACCGGCAGTCAAGAAGGTTCGTCTGAATATCAGCGCTTCGGTTTTAGGCACTTGCCGCACGAGCACCAGCGGGGACAGGCTGGAGTTTCCCTTAAACTGTAAAGCCCCGGGTAGCCTTTGCCTTACGTAATCTTGCTCTGATGTTCGATTCGCCTGGAAAAAAGTAGCCTGCTCAACAACTGCGCCTGATAACGGCGCAAGGTGACCCTCTAATGTATTTAGGGGGTCTTGTTTTAAGAATAAGGATGGTGTTTATTAGAATGGGCTGTGAAGTGTGTGGTTTCAAGGTTGCTGAGCTAAACATATGCATAGATTATGGAAAATTGCCACGGCGCTTCGCCTTCCCGGCGTGCTATCGTGAGTTTTTACTGCCAGGCGAGAACCACTTGAAGCACCCTGCCGGGCAAAAGGCATCCACAGCGAGAGCAGGGGAGACACTGTGGTTGAAAGTGGTCGAGCAGGGTACGTCCGTTGAGCCCGGGTTTAGCAAAGCCCTGTTCAACGGCGCCAATTGGCAGTTATGGTTGGATGCCCGCGAGCGCTACATTTTCATCGCGCCGCAGGAGACACCTTCCTATCGCATTGCGATTGAGAGGGATTTTTCGTGCGGTGAAATTTACGGCGATTTTTCCAGCGCGGAAGGGCAGAAGTTATTTCCGCTGCAGAACCTGGGCATCAGAATCTTCATCAACTGGTTCGCCAATTTTGGCGATATGGTCGTGCATGCTTCCGGCGCGGTGATTAATGGAAAGGGGTATTTTTTCGCCGGGCAATCTGGCGCGGGCAAGTCCACCCTGATCAGCGCGCTTGTGGGAAAACCTGGCGTGACAGCGCTGGGGGAAGACCAGGTGATCATTCGCTTTCTTCGTGGTCAATTCTGGTTGTTTGGCACACCCTGGCATACCAACCCAACTTTATGTTCACCGCTGGGCGCCCCTTTGCACAGCGGTTTCTTCCTGGACCGCGATAAAGAAGAGGGAATCACGGCTCTGACCCCGGTTGAGGGAGTTGTCCGGCTCTTCCAGACCGCTTTCATTCCCTTCTATCGCCCCGCTGCAGTGGAGCGCATCCTGGAAAATTGCTCGCTGCTGGCAAAACAGATCCCTTTTTATTCGCTGAGTTACCGGCTGGGTACCAGCGTTTTAGACCGTATTCTGCACCCCCAATAAGACCTGGTTTAGATACCTGATCTAAACATTCCACCTGTTTTTCATACAACCGAATCGATAATCGCGAAATCAAGCAGCCACGGGAAGAAGATGAGCGGCTCGTACGAAAGCGCCCACTGGTCTGCGTGGTCTTCCTGATTACCTTTCAAATCTGCAAAAAAAATTGAAAAACCGGGAATTTGAACTTGCCTTGCGACGGGGGGTAACTTTTCAAATGTGCAAGACGCAGAATAGGGCGATTGATTTCTCTTAGAATGAGAACGCGGTTCACAAAGCTCATTCGCATTCCGTTTTTTTAAATCACCAGGTGAATGCATCATTTTCGCAGCAAATGGCTTCATTTTTTGGAGGTAAGTTCATGTTCAATAAAGGTAGATCAATCCTGATTATTTGGACGGCGGTGCTTTTCGTGATTGGCCTAATGCTGCCGGCGAAGGCAAGCGGAGAAGGGGTGAGGACAGCGGAAGCGAGCCGGCTGCTGGGAGAAGAGAGCACGGGGGTGAGGTTCACGGTGACGGTGCCGGTGGAAGAGCTGGAGCTGGAAGAAATCGAGGAAAACGGGAAGACCTATACGAGGGTAGGGCTGCCTGGGTGGTCGCAGACCGCGCAGGCGGGAGCGCCGTCGCTTCCGCTGGTGGTGGAGCAGGTAGGAGCGCCATTGGGGGCGGAAGTGACGTTGTACGTGGTACCTGGGCAGGCGCGGGTGGAGAGGTTGAGCGCGCCGGTGCTGCCGGTGGTGACGCAGAGGGCGGAAATGAAGCCGCCAGTGGAAGGGGAGCCGCTGCTGCCGGAGATGGTGTATGTAGTGGAAGAGGACGCGAGCGTGTACGGTGGAGGAGAGTACCCGGGGTCGCTGGCGGTGGTGATGAATGATGGCATGGTGAGGCAGCAGCGGGTGCTGGGGGTGGTGGTGTACCCGGTGCAGTACAACGCGCAGAGGCAGGAACTGACGGTATACGAGACGCTGGAAGTGGAGGTAAGGTTCAGTGGGGGAGGGTTTGAAGGGGGAGAAGCGGAAGACTCCGCGGCGTACGAGAGTGTGCTGGAAGGGGAGCTGCTGAACTACGAGAGCGCGCAGGGCTGGCGGGCGGTGCCGCTGGAAGCGGAGGGGAGGATGTCGCCGCTGGGGCTGACGGGCGCGGGCGTACCCTGGGCGCCGCCGGAACCTGGCTGGCGGGTGAAAGTGAGGAACGACGGGGTTTACCGGCTTTCATACGCTGAACTGGTCGCGGCCGGGTTACCGGTGAGTTCACTGGATCCCCGCACGATAAAAATGTACAACCTGGGCAAAGAACTGGCGATACGGGTAGTCGGAGAAGGCGATGGGGAGTTCAACAGCACAGACTACATTGTATTTTATGGAGAAGGGCTTGATTCGAAATACACCTGGGACAACATCTACTGGCTGACCTATGGGGGGGATAATGGGCGGAGGATGGGGACGCGTAATGGCACCCCTGGAGCGGGGAGCACGCCGGGCTGGCACGTATCGAACCTGCACATAGAAGAAAACACGTACTATTTCAGCAACGCGCCTGGCAGCGATGACCTGGAGCGGTACTTTGGCGCATTTCTTTACCCGCCATCAATACCGAGCTGGACGAAGACCTTCACGCTGGACGCGCCCGCCAACGCCGCGGGGCAGATGACCATTTCCATGATTGGTTACCTGGCGAACGCCATCAATCCTGACCATCATGTGCGGGTGACGCTGAACGGGGAGCAGATCGGGGATGTGTACTGGGACGGCATCACCTGGAGCAACCTGAGCATGCCGCTGCGCGCGGGGCTGCTGAGGGCGGGCGAAAACACGCTGGTGGTGACGGCGGTCAATGACACGGGCGTGGGCTCAGACATGCTGTATATCGATGCAGTGGATGTGGAGTACGCGAACACCTTCACCGCGGTGGGCGATGAACTGTGGTTCAAGAATGGGGCGGCTGGGGTATACCGCTACCGGTTGAACGGGTTCACCACGGGCCAGGTGGAAGTGTACGATGTGACGGACGCGGAGAACGTGGAGCAGATCAGCAACCTGGCGGTGAGCGGCAGCAACCCTTACATGGTGGAGTTCAGTGACGTGGCGGGCGGTGCCGGGCAGTACCTGGCGAAGGCGGCCGGCAGTTACAAGGCGGTGCAGGGGATAGAGACGGTGGACACGGCCTCGAACCTGAGGGGGGTAGGGAACGGGGCGGATCACATCATCATCACGCCGCGGGCGTTCTGGGAGCAGGCGGAGACGCTGCGGGCGCACCGCGCTGGGCAGGGGCTGCGGGCGGTGAAGGTGGACCTGCAGGACGTGTACGATGAATTCAATTATGGGATTGCTTCGGCGGAGGCGATTCGCGACTTTTTGGAATACACCTACAACGCGTGGGTGAAGCCGTCGCCGTCGTACGTGGTGTTGATGGGGGATGGGCATTTTGACGCGAAGAATTATCAAAACCTTGGGAAGGTGAACTACATTCCGCCCTACCTGGCGTTTGTGGATCCGTGGCTGGGAGAGACAGCGGCGGATAACCGATATGTGACCTTCAAGAATGAGATGGGCAATCGCGACGCCATGCCGGATATGATGCTGGGCAGGATGGCGGTGAACAGCGCGGCGGAAGCGGCGGCGATGGTGAACAACACCATCGCCTACGAAGCCAACCCTGTGGGGTCCTGGCAGCAGCAGGTGCTGTTGGTTGCGGATGACCCGGATGCCGGAGGTAATTTCCCCGCATTATCCAACAACTTGATGAACTGCTGCATGGCGCGCCAGTTGAGTGCTGACCTGGTCTATTATGGCGTGACACACACGACGCAAACCGCCGCCAAGGCGGCGATCCTCGCCGGCATCAACTCGGGCAAACTGCTGGTCAACTACATCGGACACGCTTATAAGGATAAATGGGCTGATGAAGACTTATTCGGCGTGGCGGATATCAAAAACCTGGCAAACGGCAGCAAGCAGCCCATCATCCTGGCGATGGCCTGCAATGATGGCTATTATCACATGCCGTATCCAAACAAATACTTCGCCACTGCCGAGGTGGTCACCCGCGCGCAGGGCAAAGGCGCTGTGGCCAGCTGGTCATCCACTGGAATGGGGATGTCCAATGCGCAAGAGTATTTGAATAGAGGATTCTTATACGCCTATTCCACCTTAAATACACCAACACTGGGGCAGGCAACGCTTACTGGCAAAGCCTTCCTGTGGGCCAGTGGTGGAAACCTTGAGTCGCTGGATACTTTTTTGCTCTTTGGCGACCCCGCGCTGCAATTCCCGAGCGCCCCAACTGCTGTTGACCTTTCCGCTTTCAATGTGACTTCAGCCGGAAAAACCGTCACCGTCGCCTGGCAGACTGAAAATGAGGTGGATAACCTGGGCTTTAATGTTTACCGCGCCAGCGATCTCAAAGGCGCGCGGGTGAAAATCAATTCGCTGATGATCCCCACAGGCACCCACCCTGGCAGTATGGTGGGGTCCAGTTATTCATTTACGGATAAGGGGGCTGATCTTAAAGGCGGACTAAAGCCCAAACAAACCTACTACTATTGGCTGGAGGACCTGAACATCACTGGCGGCAGTGAACTGCACGGCCCGCTTGCCGTGGAGGTTTTACCGTAGTTGAACTTGGCGCGGTTATTGTGCAACAGCGGAGATGCCCTCTCAGGCAGGGAGTAAGCCGAATCAGGCTTTTACAACGACGCCAGTTGCGACGAAGGAGCCCCTGCCTGAACCTGCGTTGCGCTGGGTAAAACAGGCTGGTGCGTGGCAGGTTGAACGGTAAACTGTTGTATAATCATTAATGGTGGAATGCTCGCGGTTTGCAGGTCAAGGCTGGTAAACCAGGGTATTCGCTGGCGTTGAATCCTTTGAAGCTCTTGACCAGAACGACAGATGGTCAAGGAGCCTTGAGGGATTTCCGCTGGCAGCCACTGGATTTTGATTCGAACCGCAGGGGTGTGGCCGGAGGAATTGCCAGGGCGTCATCCTTGAATGATGGAGGGAATGATCGCTCTAATCGGTAATCAAAAAGAACAGTAAGCATTGATTGCTTCAGGAATTTATCGGTGTTAATTGTTTGACGGAGGATTTCTCTAATGATAAAGAACACAAAATGGATTCTCACTTTGGTCACCTTGCTTTTCGTGATTGGCCTAATGCTGCCGGCGAAGGCAAGCGGAGAAGGGGTGAGGACAGCGGAAGCGAGCCGGCTGCTGGGAGAAGAGAGCACGGGGGTGAGGTTCACGGTGACGGTGCCGGTGGAAGAGCTGGAGCTGGAAGAAATCGAGGAAAACGGGAAGACCTATACGAGGGTAGGGCTGCCTGGGTGGTCGCAGACCGCGCAGGCGGGAGCGCCGTCGCTTCCGCTGGTGGTGGAGCAGGTAGGAGCGCCATTGGGGGCGGAAGTGACGTTGTACGTGGTACCTGGGCAGGCGCGGGTGGAGAGGTTGAGCGCGCCGGTGCTGCCGGTGGTGACGCAGAGGGCGGAAATGAAGCCGCCAGTGGAAGGGGAGCCGCTGCTGCCGGAGATGGTGTATGTAGTGGAAGAGGACGCGAGCGTGTACGGTGGAGGAGAGTACCCGGGGTCGCTGGCGGTGGTGATGAATGATGGCATGGTGAGGCAGCAGCGGGTGCTGGGGGTGGTGGTGTACCCGGTGCAGTACAACGCGCAGAGGCAGGAACTGACGGTATACGAGACGCTGGAAGTGGAGGTAAGGTTCAGTGGGGGAGGGTTTGAAGGGGGAGAAGCGGAAGACTCCGCGGCGTACGAGAGTGTGCTGGAAGGGGAGCTGCTGAACTACGAGAGCGCGCAGGGCTGGCGGGCGGTGCCGCTGGAAGCGGAGGGGAGGATGTCGCCGCTGGGGCTGACGGGCGCGGGCGTACCCTGGGCGCCGCCGGAACCTGGCTGGCGGGTGAAAGTGAGGAACGACGGGGTTTACCGGCTTTCATACGCTGAACTGGTCGCGGCCGGGTTACCGGTGAGTTCACTGGATCCCCGCACGATAAAAATGTACAACCTGGGCAAAGAACTGGCGATACGGGTAGTCGGAGAAGGCGATGGGGAGTTCAACAGCACAGACTACATTGTATTTTATGGAGAAGGGCTTGATTCGAAATACACCTGGGACAACATCTACTGGCTGACCTATGGGGGGGATAATGGGCGGAGGATGGGGACGCGTAATGGCACCCCTGGAGCGGGGAGCACGCCGGGCTGGCACGTATCGAACCTGCACATAGAAGAAAACACGTACTATTTCAGCAACGCGCCTGGCAGCGATGACCTGGAGCGGTACTTTGGCGCATTTCTTTACCCGCCATCAATACCGAGCTGGACGAAGACCTTCACGCTGGACGCGCCCGCCAACGCCGCGGGGCAGATGACCATTTCCATGATTGGTTACCTGGCGAACGCCATCAATCCTGACCATCATGTGCGGGTGACGCTGAACGGGGAGCAGATCGGGGATGTGTACTGGGACGGCATCACCTGGAGCAACCTGAGCATGCCGCTGCGCGCGGGGCTGCTGAGGGCGGGCGAAAACACGCTGGTGGTGACGGCGGTCAATGACACGGGCGTGGGCTCAGACATGCTGTATATCGATGCAGTGGATGTGGAGTACGCGAACACCTTCACCGCGGTGGGCGATGAACTGTGGTTCAAGAATGGGGCGGCTGGGGTATACCGCTACCGGTTGAACGGGTTCACCACGGGCCAGGTGGAAGTGTACGATGTGACGGACGCGGAGAACGTGGAGCAGATCAGCAACCTGGCGGTGAGCGGCAGCAACCCTTACATGGTGGAGTTCAGTGACGTGGCGGGCGGTGCCGGGCAGTACCTGGCGAAGGCGGCCGGCAGTTACAAGGCGGTGCAGGGGATAGAGACGGTGGACACGGCCTCGAACCTGAGGGGGGTAGGGAACGGGGCGGATCACATCATCATCACGCCGCGGGCGTTCTGGGAGCAGGCGGAGACGCTGCGGGCGCACCGCGCTGGGCAGGGGCTGCGGGCGGTGAAGGTGGACCTGCAGGACGTGTACGATGAATTCAATTATGGGATTGCTTCGGCGGAGGCGATTCGCGACTTTTTGGAATACACCTACAACGCGTGGGTGAAGCCGTCGCCGTCGTACGTGGTGTTGATGGGGGATGGGCATTTTGACGCGAAGAATTATCAAAACCTTGGGAAGGTGAACTACATTCCGCCCTACCTGGCGTTTGTGGATCCGTGGCTGGGAGAGACAGCGGCGGATAACCGATATGTGACCTTCAAGAATGAGATGGGCAATCGCGACGCCATGCCGGATATGATGCTGGGCAGGATGGCGGTGAACAGCGCGGCGGAAGCGGCGGCGATGGTGAACAAGACCATCGCCTACGAAGCCAACCCTGCGGAGCCCTGGCAGCAGCAGGTGCTGGCGGTGGCCGATAACCGTGACAGCGGCGGTCTCTTTGACCTGCTTTCTGACAGCCTGCTCGCCGGGCACCTGCCCGCGCCGTACACCGCCGAGAAGGTGTACCTCAATGTGACCCACATGACGGCAGCCGACGCTAAAACGGCGATCCTCGCCGGCATCAACTCGGGCAAACTGCTGGTCAATTATATTGGTCACGCTTCTAGAACCGATTGGGCGACCGAAAAACTATTCGGCGTGGCGGATGTCAAAAACCTGGCAAATGGCAGCAAGCAGCCCATCATCCTGGGGATGACCTGCTACGATGGTTATTATCAAATGCCATACCTAAGCGATTACTTCGCCACTGCCGAGGTGGTCACCCGCGGCGCGAAGTTCGATGGCGCGGAGGACAAAGGCGCGGTGGCCAGCTGGTCGCCCAGCGGGTTGGGCGTGGCCAGCGGGCATGACCGGCTTAACCGCGGCTTCTTTGACGCCCTGTTGACCGACGGTGTGGAAACCCTGGGCCAGGCGACTTACGCCGGCAAGGCTGAACTTTGGGCTTCAGGGACGAATTACGACCTGTTGGAGACCTTCTTGCTGTTTGGCGACCCTGCGCTGCGCGTCAACCGCGTTCCCGCGCTCAAAGTCTCAGGTAACATCACCACCCCCTCAGGCGGACCGTTCTCCGGGGTGGAGGTATCCACAACGCTGGCAACCGGCCAGATCCGCAAGGCGACGAGCAACGTTGACGGGAAATTCCTGTTCAACGGGCTGCCGCGCGGTGAGTACGTGTTCACTCCTCTTATGACCGGCTACAACTTTAACCCTGCCGCTTCCGCTCCGCAGGTGTTGGACGACAGCGACCTGAGCGGCGTGAATTTCACCTCCATCCTGGCGCCGATTTTTTCCATCTCAGGCACGGTGAAGGACTACCAGGGGCAGGTGCTCGATGACGTTACCGTCTCCATTGACAACGGGCAGGCACCCGTGGTCACGCAAAGCGATGGTAAGTACGCTTTTGGCGAACTGACCCTGGGCACCTACCAGGTGAGCGTTTCGCGGGCGGGTTATCTCTTCCCCGTGCCCAGCCAATCGGTCACCATCAGCGGCGTGAGCCGAACCAATATCAACTTTTCCGGTCTGCCGCTGCATTCGATCTCCGGACGTATTACCTACAACGGCGCGCCTTTGCCAGGTGTGACCGTGGATGACGCGCTCGGGCACACGGCGCTGAGCGGCGTGGATGGCACATACCTGTTCGAGGACCTCACCCCTGAGGTCTACACCCTCACCCCCTCGCTGGAAGGATACGCTTTCGTACCGGGCTCACGGCAGGTGACCCTTTCCGCGGTGGATGTGCCCGGGATGAATTTTTCCGCCGACAAGCTGGGGGTGAATGACCCGCCCCTGGTGCTGGACATGCCCGACCAGCAGATCGTCGAGGGCGAAACCTTCACGACGATCAACCTGGATGACTATGTCGTGGATGTCGACAACCCGGTTGAGGAAATAGACTGGACGTTCACGGGAAACACCGACCTCAACGTGAACATCACAAACCGTGTTGCCACCATCACATCCCCGCACGCTGACTGGTTCGGATCGGAGGTGATCACCTTCAGAGCCACCGATTCTGACGGGCTGTATGGCGAAGACGCGGTAACCTTTACCGTGACCCCGGTCAATGACGCGCCGGTGATGGTTGAGAACATCCCGGACCAATGGGTGATACACGGCGCTGGTTTTGCGCCCATCGAACTGGATCGTTATTTCTCGGATGTGGATAATCGCGCGGATGAGATAAACTGGTCTGTTTCAGGCGACACCAACCTCGAGGTCACGATCATCGACCGCGTGGCCACCATCACCCAGCGCGTGGCAAACTGGTCAGGCAGCGAGACGATCACTTTCAGGGGCACAGACCCTGAAGGGCTGTTTGCCGAGCAACCGGTGAACTTTGACGTCGTCGCGGTTACCCCTGCCGTGGGGCAGAAGCTGACTGGTAAAAGAGTGACCTTCGAATGGTCGGGTATCACGAACGCCAACCAGTACAACGTCCAGTTATCTCTGTCAGACACTTTTGACAGAATTCTGCTGAACGCTACCACACCGGGCCTGCGCTTTGCCTACGGCAGCGACCTTGCCAATGGAAAAACCTATTACTGGCGAATCCGCCCGCGCTTCGGCACCACCTGGGGAGATTGGTCTACGGTGAAAACCAGCGACCAGAAACCGTTGGAATTCCTTTCCATGAACCCGCCGCTGGCGCCCACGCTGAAAGCGCCGGCTGCTGGGGCTTTCTTGCGGGTGAAAGACGTGGACTTTGACTGGACGGATGTGGTCAATGCCGACCACTACCAGCTGCAGATCAGTAAAACAACCGCTTTTAAGGACCCGAACACCTATTACCCGCAACCAGGTGACCAGCCGTTTACGGTGCATGACCTGCAAGACGGGCTATATTATTGGCGCATCAGAGCGATTGATGAAGTGGACGTGGCGGGCGGCTGGTCTGCGACGCGTAGTTTCACTGTAGACACGATCGCGCCTGCCGCGCCAGCGCTGATTGCCCCGTTAGCCGGCGCCTACACTTACGATACCACTCCCACGCTGGCGGTGAAAGCCGTGCCTGGCGCCACCTGGTACCGCTACCGCGTGGTGACCAAAGCAGAAGGCGAACCAGCGACCTGTGAACAGAACGTCGTGCTTACCAGCGATAAACTCAACAAGACCAGCTGGAGCACGATGACCCCGGAACTGCCCTATGGCGACACCTACTACTGGTGCGCGCAGGCAGTCGATGCGGCGGAGAACGAATCGCCCTGGTCAGAATCAGAGGCGCGTCAGATCACCATCACTCTTCAGAATCTGCCGAAACCCGGTACGGAAACGATGGTGAGAACACCCGCCTTCAGCTGGTTCGCCGTCCCTGGCGCGCTGGGCTACGAACTGGAGCTGGAGCCGGTGGCGGAGGATAACAACCCCACCAGCCAGGTTTACTCTGTGCCGCTTGGGCCGGTGACCGCGTACACACTGCCCGCGATTAAAGCGCTGGACCCGGGTTTGTACCAGTGGAGAGTGACCGCGCACACCAGGGCGGGTCAGCAGGTGAGCCCCTGGCGGCAACTGATGATCATGCCTGGGGTACCTTCTCTTTCCAGCCTGGGCAACGGCGCGTACACCATGTCTGACACGCCCACGCTCGCCTGGACCGCGGTGGAAGGCGCAGCGGCTTACCGGATTGTGGTGGATAACCACAGCAATTTCTCCTCCCCTGAATATACCGCGGTGGTAGGCACTACCACTCACACGCTGGGGACGGATGTGATTTCGATGCAGCCTCCAGGCTTCAACAAGCTGAACGATGGGAGGTATTACTGGAAGGTCCAGGCGCTGGATTTCCGGGGTAACGCGATCTCCAATGCCTGGAGCGCTGTCTGGTCATTCATCGTGGACACCATCCAACCAGCGCCGGGGTTGAACTTACCGCAAAATGGCACAACCGTTCAGGGCACGCCGACCTTCAGTTGGAAAGCGGTGCCTGGGGCGAAGTACTACGAATTATGGGTTGATGAAGCGGATGGCGATTTCTCAGACCCGGTCTATAAAAAATCAATGCTGACGACGTTGAACCACAAACCTCCGATCATCATGGAAGGGGGATATCGCTGGCGGGTGATTGCCAGTGACCTGGCGGGCAATGAATCAGAGGGGGGCGAGGGCTGGATTGTTACGGTCAACCCGTTGAAGCCTGTGGCGCCGGTGCTGACCGGGCCTGCCAACGGCGTATTTCTCAATGATGAGAAAACGGAGATCGTGCTGAGCTGGAACCCGGTGGCTTACGCGCAGCGCTACGAATTCAGGGTGGACGACGACCCGCGCTTTACCTCCCCTGCATATTCAGAATCGTCGGGAAATGAAACTTCGTATCTGCTGACTGACACTGCCGCGCATTTGTTGGATAATACCAGGTACTACTGGCAGGTGCGGGCGGTGAACTCGGCTGGGGCGGAGACAGGGGCTGGAGCGTGGAGCGCGG
>ERZ795058.1121-NODE-1121-length-37478-cov-21.177458_pt1 | contig 37478 bp, 35 predicted proteins | sample MGYA00375142_ERZ795058 | MGnify/ENA primary metagenome ERZ795058 (study PRJEB30187, sample SAMN05720210) | activated sludge metagenome | isolation source: anaerobic digester from wastewater treatment plant | place: Japan | collected 2015-04-20 ... | reverse complement strand
CCGCTGGAGAGCACGTAGGTGCCGAGGATGATGCGGCGCTTCACTTCGGGGCCGAAGCCCTCGGCGCGCGAGAGCGAGTAGATGTCGATGGCGTCGGTGGCCTTGGCGCTGCGGTGGCCGTAGCGGATGCCGTCGAAGCGCGCGAGGTTGGAGGAGCACTCGGCGGTCGCGATGATGTAGTAGGTGGCGACGGCGTATTTCGTGTGCGGCAGGGAGACCTCTTTGATTTCGCAGCCTTGCTGGCGGTAGTAATCGATGGCGCGCTGCACGGAGGCGGCGACCTCGGGGTCGAGACCTTCGCCGAAATATTCCTTGGCGACGCCGAGTTTCCACGGGCCTTTGCGCTGCTTGAGCGCGGCGCGGTAGTCGGGGATCTCGGTCTTGAACGACGTCGAGTCGAGCGGGTCGTGGCCGGCGATGGTGCCGAGCATGATCGCGGCGTCTTCCACCGTGCGGGTGAACGGGCCGATCTGGTCGAGCGACGAGGCGTAGGCGATCAGGCCGTAGCGGGAAACGAGTCCGTAGGTCGGCTTCATGCCGACGATGCCGCAGAGCGCAGCGGGCTGGCGGATGGAGCCGCCGGTGTCGGAGCCGAGCGTGGCGATGGCTTCGCCGGCGGCGAGGGCCGCGGCGCTGCCGCCGGAGGAGCCGCCGGGCACGCGGTCGAGCGCCCACGGGTTGCTGGAGGTTTTGAAGGCGGAGTTTTCCGTCGAGGAGCCCATCGCGAACTCGTCGAGATTGAGGCGGCCCCAGCAGACGGCGCCGGCATCTTTCAACTTGAGCGTGACGGTGGCGTCGTAGGGCGAGACGAAGTTTGCGAGGATCTTGCTCGAGGCCGTGAGCGGCTGGCCGGCGACGGAGATCACGTCTTTCAGGCCGACGGGGATGCCGTCGAGCGGACCGCGGGCTTGGCCGGCGGCGCGGCGGGCGTCGGAGGCGCGGGCTTGCGCGAGGGCGTCGTCGGCATCGTACGAGTTGAAGGCGAGGACGCGGTCGTCGACGGCCTTGGTGCGCTCGATGACGGCCTGCGTGAGCTCGACGGAGGAGAGCTTTTTCGCGGCGAGTGCGTCGGCCAGCGCGGAGACGGGTTGGTAGAAGATTTCGGAGGACATGGTGCGTGGGCTCACTCGACGACGGTGGGGACGACGATCATGTTGTCGCGTTGCGCGGGGGCGTTTTTCAGGGCCAGCTCGACCGGGAGGCCGGGGCGCGGGATGTCCTCGCCCCAGACGTTGTACACGGGGAACGAGTGGGCCATCGGCTCGACGCCGGAGATGTCCACCTCCTTGAGCTGTTCGATGTAGGAGAGGATGCCGCCGAGCTGCTGGGAAAAGGCCGCTTTCTCCTCGGGGGAGAGGGCGAGGCGGGCCAGCGTGGCGATGTGGTCGATGTTGAGGTCGGTGGGCTGAGACATGGTGCCTGAAAGAAGAGGGCGGCGGATTTGGTCGCGCCGCCCGTTGGGTTATTTGCGAATCTGGTAGGTGCCGGCTTTGGCGATCTCGTCCTGAATCTTCAGGAAGACGGCGTTGACCTCATCGTCCTTCAACGTGCGGTCGGTGGCGCGGAATACGAGGGAGAAGGCGAGGCTCTTCTTGCCCTCGGGCAGGCCCTTGCCCTGGTAAACGTCGAAGATCTGCACGTTTTCCAGCGCGAAGACATTGCCGACGGCGGCGCGGGCGATCTTGGCAAGCTGCTTGCGGACCTCGTCGGCCGGCGTGGCGGCTTCGACGACGAGCGCGAGGTCGCGCAGGGCGGCGGGGAACAGGCCGAACGGCGTGTAGCGCAGGCGCGTGCTCTCGGCCGTGACTTTCTCCGGCAGGATCGCGAAGAGGCCGCCGTAGATTTTGCCCTCGATGCCCATGGATTTGACCATGGCGAGATTGAGCAGGCCGCAATGGGCCATCCAGCCGTGCTGCAGGTCGCCGGCCGAGCAGGAATGGTCGGCCTGCCAGCCCATTTCGTTGCCCTTGACGGGGCCGAGCGGCTGGCGGGTGAAGTCGATGCCAGCGGCGGCGGCGAGCTCGGCGGTGAGTTTCTTGGCCGTGTAGAAATCGGCGGACTCGCGCTGTTTCCAGCGGCGCTCCTGATCCTCGGCGATGATGAAGGCGACGGCGGCGCACTCGAGATTCTGGCCGTTGCGCTCGACGAAGATGCGGCCGACCTCGAAGAGCCGGGAAACGGCCACGCCGCGCGACTGGTTGAGCCGGAGCGATTCGAGCAGGCCGAGCATCAAGGTGGGCCGCAGGTGCGACTGGTCTTCGATAAACGGATTCGAGAGGCGCAGCTCGGCGGCGGCCGTCTGCGAGGCCCAGGTGGCGACTTCCTTCTCCGGGCGCAGCGTGTAGGTGATGCACTCGTGGAAATCGTGGCCGACGAGCTTGGTGGCGACGCGGCGGTTGAACTGCACGATCGGATCGTCGTTGGCGGCAAGGCCGGGCGCCTGGACGACGGCGGCGGGGATGCGCTCAGTGCCGTAGTGGCGGAGCACTTCCTCGACGAGGTCGATCGGGCGGTCGAGGTCGTCGCGCCAGCTCGGCACGGCGACGGTCCATTGCACGGAGCCGTCGGCGAGTTTCTCGTCGCGGGTGAGGGTGAGTTCGAGGGCCTCGAAGGTCGTCTTCATCTCGGCGTCGGCGATATCGAAGCCGAGCTTGGCGCGCACGTAGTCGGGCGTGAGCACGATCTCGCGCAGCCAGGGCTTGTCGCCGCCTTCCTGGTGGATGGGGCCGACGATCTGGCCGCCGCCGGTGGCGACGATGAGGTCGAGCGCGCGACGGGCCGCCTCGATGGTGGAGTGCGGATCGACGCCGCGCTCGTAGCGGTACGAGGAATCGGAGGAGAGGCCGAGGTGCTTGGACGTCCAGCGCACCGACTGGCGGCGGAAATGGGCGGCTTCGAGCACGATGTCGGTCGTGGTGTCGTCCACGCCGGAGTTTTCACCGCCCATGACGCCGGCGACGACGAGCGGCTTTTGCGTGTCGGCGATGACGAGGGTGCGACTGCTGAGCGTGCGCTCCTTGCCGTCGAGGGTGACGATCTTTTCGCCGTCGTTGGCGCGGCGCACGACGATGCGGTTGCCCGCGATCTTCTTGGCGTCGAACGCGTGCAAGGGCTGGCCGTACTCGAACATCACGTAGTTGGTGACATCGACGATGTTGTTGATCGGGCGCAGGCCGATGGCGCGGAGGCGGTCCTGGAGCCACGCGGGGCTCGGGCAGACCTTCACGCCGGTGACGATGTGCGCCGAGTAGAGCGGGCAATCCTCGGGGGCTTCCACGCGGACGCCTTGGAGGAGCTCGGGACGCGCGGAGCCGACGGCACCCTGGAATTTGATCTCCGGGTACACGAAGTCCTTTTTGAACCAGGCGGCGAGCTCGCGGGCGACGCCGAGGTGCGAGAGGCAGTCGGGGCGGTTGGGCGTGACCTCGATGTCGATGACCGTGTCGCCGGGAGGCAGTATTTCGTTGATCGGCGTGCCGAGGGCGGGGCGGTCGGTGAGGATGAGCAGGCCGGCGGCGTCTTCGGCAGTGCCGAGCTCCTTGGCGGAGCACATCATGCCGTCAGAGAGCTGGCCGCGGACCTTCGCCTGTTTGATCGTGAAATCGCCGGGGAGCACGGCGCCGGGCAACGCCACGGGCACGCGGTCGCCGACTTTGTAGTTTTGCGCGCCGCAGACGATGGTTTTGACGCCACCGGCGGGGCCGACGTCGACCGTGCAGACGGAGAGTTTGTCGGCGTTGGGGTGTTTGTCGCGCGTGAGCACTTCGCCGACGAAGACGTTTTCGAGCTTCGGGGCGCCGGTGCGGATGATGCCTTCGACTTCGAGGCCGACGAAGGTGACGGCGCGCGAGATCTCTTCGATCGGGGCGTCGAGCTGAACGTAATCTTTGAGCCAGTTAAGAGAGACTTTCATCGGGTGATCCTCAGGCGAACTGCTTCAGGAAGCGGGCGTCGTTTTGGTAGAAATAGCGGATGTCATCGATGCCGTAGAGGAGCATGGCGAGGCGCTCGATGCCCATGCCGAAGGCGTAGCCGCTCCAGACGGTGGAGTCGTAGCCGACGGCGTCGAAGACGGTGGGGTCGACCATGCCGCAGCCGCCGATCTCGATCCACTCCTTGTTCACCTTGGGCAGGTGCTTGGCGGAGAGATCGACTTCGAAGCTGGGCTCGGTGTAGCCGAAATAGTGCGGGCGGAAACGGGTCTTGGTGTCCTTGCCGAGGAGCGAGGCGAAGATGTAGTCGAGGAGCGCCTTGAGGTCGCGCACGGTGACGTTCTTGTCCACGTAGAGGCACTCGAGCTGGTGGAAGTTGGCGGAGTGGGTGGCGTCGGAGGTGTCGCGGCGGTACACGCGGCCGGGCGAGACGATGCGGATGGGCGGCTGGCCCTTGAGCATCGTGCGGATCTGCACGGAGGAAGTGTGGGTGCGGAGGAGGTATTTCTCCTCGGCGGTCTTCTTGGAGACGTTGCCGAAGCGGACGGTGTCGGGCAGGTAAAACGTATCTTGCGCGTCGCGGGCCGGGTGATCGGCGGGGGTGTTGAGGGCGTCGAAGCAGTAGTATTCGGTTTCCACTTCGGGGCCGTCGGCGACGACGAAGCCGACCTTGCGCAGGATGCTGCACATCTCCTCGCGGACGAGGGTGAGCGGGTGGAAGGTGCCGGGGCCGATGTCGGGCGAGGGCAGGGTGGGATCGACGGCGGGCCCGAGTTGGGCGGCGAGCTCGGCCTGTTCGAGACGGGCGAGGGCGGCGTCGAGGAGCGGCTGCAACTTGCCCTTGGCCTCGTTGATGAGTTTGCCGATGGCGGGGCGCTGCTCCTTGGGCACGGAGCCCATCTGTTTCATGAGAGCGGTAAATTCGCCGTTGGGGCCGACGTAGCGGGCTTTGGCGGCTTCGAAATCGGGCCGCGTGGCGAGTGTGGGAAACTCGGCCTGCGCTTTTGCGAGGAGGGCGGAGAGTTGCGATTCCATGAGAGGGAAAGAGTTCACCTGAAGGGTGGAGGGGCCACAAGAGTGTTTCGCGGTGGCTGGCGCAAGGGTGGGAAGGGAAACGGCACAAAAAAAGAGGACGGCGCCTCAGTGAAGAGGCCCGTCCTCCGGGGAATGGGAAGGCGAGCCCACCCGGGCTCGCGCTGAGTTAGGCCTTCTTTGCAGCGGCCTTGGCCTTCAACGCGTCCTGGGCTTGTTGCACCAGGGCGTTAAACGCCACCTCGTCACGGATCGCGAGGTCGCTGAGGACGCGGCGATCGAGGGTGATGTTGGCGGCTTTGAGGCCTTCCATGAAGCGGCTGTAGCTCATGCCGGCGTTGCGGCAGGCAGCGTTGACGCGCACGATCCAGAGGGCGCGCCAGTTGGCCTTCTTCTTCTTACGATCGCGATAGGCATACTGCCAGGCGTGCTGGACAGCTTCCTTCGCGTAGCGGAAGAGCTTCGACTTGTTGCCGAAATAGCCCTTCGCGTAGCGCAACACTTTTTTACGGCGGTTGCGGGAGGCCGGTGAGTTTGTTACACGAGGCATGTTTGTGTATTTTTGGTCGCCGCCGGGTCGCCTAGAAAGAGATCACCTGGCTGACGAAGTTATGGTTGATGCTTCGGCTGTTGGTTTAGAGGCCGAACGGCAGGCAACGTTTCAGCGGCGCGGCATGGCCTTCGGCGACGAGCTTGTCCTTGGTAGCACGACGCTTTTGCTTCGTGCTCTTCGAACCAAGCAAGTGACGGAAGCCGGGCGTGCGGCGAACGAGCTTGCCCTTGGCGGACAGCTTGAAGCGCTTAGCAACGGACTTTTTGGTCTTTTGCATGAGGAGAGTGGCGGAACACAGACGGCCGGCCTGCGCTTGGCAAGGGGATTTTTTAGCCAATGCAGGCCCCGAGGTGCCCCGTCGGTGCTCGCTCACGATGGAGAATTCCGGGTGTCGGACCGCCGAAAAGCGGGAGCTGAAATAGTCCACGCCGCGCGCGTACGACTTTTTTCGGCAGGGTTAGCGGGCTGAGGTCAGATGTTTGTGGAAAGTTACAAAGAAGTTTTCGGAAAAGGTATTGACTTGCCGCGCCAGATTTCGAGCGTTCACCACCTTCATTTTGGCTTCCTAGCTCAATGGTAGAGCAGTTGACTCTTAATCAATTGGTTCGGGGTTCGAGTCCCCGGGGAGCCACCAAAACCGCCTTTCCCCCAGGTGGCGCTGGTCGAAGCGTTCTTTGATGTTTGTGCGTGTGCGGCGGCGTCTCAGGCGTTGTCTCGCGATGTTCTCGGATTTGCGCCGGCGTAGCTCAATGGCAGAGCACCTGTTTTGTAAACAGGTGGTTGCAGGTTCGACTCCCGTCGCCGGCTCCATCGTCTTCCTGTCGTAGTTTAACTCTCACTGCCCGATGGTGTAATGGTAGCACAGCAGATTCTGAATCTGTTTGTCTAGGTTCGATCCCTAGTCGGGCAGCCAGTAGCTTCTCTAACGTTAGGACAACCTCCGCATCGCTTTTTTCAGGCGATGCATTTTTTGTTTTTAGCCTGTCGCTGTGAGGGTTGCTCGTCAGGCCTTCGCGTTCGACGCACCCCACGCTGTTTAGTTTTCCTGAAAACCTCTTTACACCCCCCTCTACTTTTGTCCTAGTCCCCGGCGCTATTGGCTCAGGTTCATCCTGACTCAATGGCCATTCTCCCTGATCCCCTCAGCTCGTTTCTAGGCCCCTCAGTTGCTCCCTTTCCCCCTGCTTTTCTCCTACAAATCTCACCCTAACTCGTACTCCGAATTATGACTACAAGCACCCTCCCCGTTGCGTTCCTCATGGGTCAAACGCCGATGCAGCTGTTCATCCACGGCGGTCCCATCATGTGGCCGATCCTGCTGATCTCGTTCGTAGGTCTCACGGTCATCGTTGAGCGCATCCTCTTCATCCTGCGTGAAAACGCTGCTCGTGATGCCGAGATGGTGGAAAAGATGCTCGAGCGCGTGGAAGCCCGCGATATCGACGCCGCCGTCGAGATGGGCCGCCAGAGCAAGGATTTCGTGGCCCGCATCATGGTTTATGCTCTGACCAATAAGGAGTACGCCATGCACAATGCTTTCCTCCGCGCCTCCAGCCTCGAGCTCAAGCGCTTCCAGCAGGGCATGCCCATCCTCGATACCGTCATCACCGCGGCTCCGTTCCTCGGCCTGCTCGGTACCGTCACCGGTATGATGGAGACCTTCGGCGCCCTCGGTCAGGGTGGCGACATCGCCTCCAGCGCCAGCAAGATCACGGGCGGTGTCGGTGAGGCTCTTATCGCCACGGCTTGCGGTCTGTGCGTCGCCATCGCCGGTCTGTTCCCCTTCAATTACGTCAACGCCCGCATCGAAGAGGCCAAGCACGAAGTGGCCGATGCCTCCAGCGCTCTTGAGATTCTCCTCAAGAAGTCTGAGAGCCAAAACGTCTGAGTTCCTAAGAAAACGGAGCGTCCTCCGTTTTAACCTTCAAACACCCTCTAACAATGGCCGGTTCAAGTTCAGGCGGCGGTGGCGGCAAGAAGAAAGCGCGTATCGAGATCATTCCCTTGATCGACGTTATCTTCTTTCTTCTCGCGACTTTCGTGCTGTTTACCCTCGCGCTAAACAAGTCCAACGGTTTGCCCGTCAAACTGCCGGATGCTGCGTCTGGTGAGAAGCGCGACCCGGCCAATTCCGTGACGATCACCGTCACGGCCGAGGGTACGCTCGCATGGGACAAAGACCCCGTGACGTTGCAGGAGTTCTTGGATCGCCTCCAGCAGTATAAGCTGCGCGAGGCGAACCCCAAGGTCCTCATCAACGGCGACCAAGAAGCAATGTTCAGCCAGGCGGTGTACGCTTTCGATGAAGTCCGTAAGGCCGGCATCTCAAAGGTTTACATTGAAACTCTGGTTCAGGCTCCCGGGAAGTAACTCTTCCTCTGCGGCATACACATCTTAATCCCTTAGCCCCCTTAATCTCATGGCTGGTGGTGGAAGTTCACAAACCGATAGTGATCAGAAAAAAGCGCGTATCGAGATCATCCCTCTGATCGACGTTATCTTCTTTCTGCTCGCGACATTCGTGCTCTTCACGTTGTCGTTGAATAATCTCCAGTCATTGCCGGTGCAGCTGCCTGTCGCAGGGCCTGCTAACGAAATTCAAACTGAAGATAACACCGTAACGCTTCAGGTGTCGGAATCCGGCACCTTCTACTGGAACAAGGAGATGATCACTTTGAACGAAGTGGCGCCCCGTCTCCGTCAGTATAAGGAAAATCCCAAGGGGGTTCCGCGCGTGCTCATCGCCAACGATGACCGTGCCAAGTTTGGCGCGACGGTGATGATCCTCGATGAGGTGCGCAAGGCGGGGATTGATCAGGTGTCCGTCGAAACGCAGGTCCGCCCGACGGGCAGATAAGCAACTACAACTAGCTAAACGCCATGCGTCGCGATCTTATCATAGGTATTCTGGCCTCGATCCTTTTCCACGTCGGATTTTTGTTCGGCAGCAAGCTCTTTGAAGGCTCTGGCAAAAAAGTCGTGGAAGTTCAGGAAGAGATTCCCACTCTCCAGATGATGGCCATGCCGGAAATCGAGCCGGAAGAGCCTGAGCCGTCCACCGAAGTCTCGGACGCCCCGGTCGAAAACACCCGCGTCGATTTTGCTCCGCCGTCTCAGACGGATGTGCCGCAGACGATCACGATGGATTCGTTTGTGCAGAAGATTCAGCCCCCGCCGCCGGAAGGCGTGAAGACCAGCGCTTCGGCGATGGTCATCCCGCAGACCCGCCCGACTCAGGTTGCGGCCAAGATGGGCAATGTCTTTAATCTAAAAGATTTGGATCAGCGCCCGATCGTTCGTGTGCAGATCGCTCCGAACTATCCATACGAAATGCGCCGCCAAGGCATCAATGGCGAGGTCGTCATCGGCTTCATCTGCGACACCAATGGCGAAGTCCGCGAACCGTACGTCATTCGCTCTTCCCATCGCGAATTCGAGGCCAACGCTTTGATGGCTATTCAGAAATGGAAGTTCCGTCCGGGTAAGAAGGGCGGCAAAGCCGTCAACACCCGCATGAGCGTTCCGCTTATCTTCAACCTCAAAGACAACGACTAAACAACCGTGAGCGCTTTCTCTGTGATATTCTCATCACCCATCGTTGGACGGGGTTTCCGCGCCGTTGCCTTTCTGGCATGCTTCTCTTGCGCCGCTGCACTCGTGTCGGCTGAAGAGAAGGAGCGCCCCTATTTGTCGGATGAAGTCGGTGAACAACTGGGCAAAGTCCGTCCGCTCTTCGACGAGAAGAAGTGGGACGAGGCTCTGGTGATCATCGATAAGGTGTACGCCAAAGCCAAGCCGGGCAGCTACGACCAGGCCGTTTTGCTCAACACCAAGGTCCAGGTTTACCTGAGCCGCAACGAGTTCGCCAAAGCCATCCCCTGCATGGAGGAGTCCCTCCGCATTTCGACGCAGTTTGGCTATTTTGAGCCCAAGCAGAACGCCGAGCTAACCTACCTGCTCGCCCAGCTGTACTACTCGGAAGGGGTCGCGGTGAAGCGCTCCGCCGAGGATCAGCGCACATACTTCATCAAGGCCTTGGAGCACATTGAAAAGTGGGACGCGCTCACGACCAAGCCGACCATCGATCAGCTCCAGTTCTACGCGTCGGTCCTTTTCAATATCGCCCAATCCTATGGCGACGCTCCGGCGACGAAGGCGCAGAAGATCACCTATGTGAAGCGTGCCCAAGCTCAGACCTTGCGCGCCTTGCAGGATACGATTCGCCCGAAGGAGCCCTTCTACATGCTCATGGTGGCCTGTGCCCAAGAGCTGGCCGATTACGCCCAGATGGCCGAGTATCTCGAACTTCTGGTCTCCCAGTACCCGAGCAACAGCCAGTACTGGCAGCAGCTGTTTGGCTGCTACGTCAACCTCGCGGGTGCCCAGGCCAAGGAAAAAGACTCTCTCCCGTACAACGTCCGCGCGATTCTCGCCTTGGAGCGTGCGCAAGCCGTCGGGCAGATGAACACCCCGAAGGACCAATACTCCCTCTTCAGCCTCTACTTTAACATCCAGCAGTATACGAAAGCCGCGGAGCTGATGGAAGCCGGTCTGAAGTCGGGCGCAATCGAGCACGAACAGCGCAACTACGAGATGCTGTCCTTCTGCTACCAACAACTGAACAAGGAGCTGAAGTCGATCGACGTCCTCAAGCGCGCCGCCGCTCGCTTCCCCAATGCTGGTCAGCTCTATTTCCAGGCGGCCAACGCCTACTACTCAATCGACCGATACAACGACGCGCTCGAGTCCGCCAAGATCGCCGTCACCAAGGGCGATTTGGGCCAGACCGCCTACAAGGTCCACTATTTCGTCGCCTTCCTTTGCTACGAAATGCGCAAGTACCAAGAGGGTTTGGCCGCCATCGACAAGGCGATCGCCCTGATCCCCGCCGGCGTCAACGAACCCAATTACCCCAAGATGCGCGAGGCCATTCTCGTGGGTCTTGAGGACCAAGAGAAGATCCGCAAAGCCGTCGAAGCTCAACGCAAGCAGCGCTAACCCCTTTACACTAATCTACCATGAACAAAGCTTATCTTTTCGTGCCACTGATCGCGACGCTGGTCTTTGGTGGGTACTACTGGAATTTCAGAACCGATTACAACAAGGAGATGGAGGCCAAGAAGGTGGCAGCTCGCGAGGCTCATATCGCTAAGCTCCGCAAGGAGGAGCAGGAGCGCCGCGACGCGATCGACAAGGCCAATCAGCAGGCAGAAGCGCGTAAGCAGCAGAAGCTCGAGAAGGAGGCCCTCGAAAAGAAGGCTCAAGAGGAGCGCGCCCAGAGCTATGAGGCCCAGCGTCTCGCTCAAGCCGAGGAGCGCAAGTTGCTCGATCAGGTCAAGGGTCTGAACCGCGAAATCGAAGCGGTGAAGAAGGAAATCGCCGCCATCGAAGCCGACAAGAAAGTCGCTATTTCGGAAGAGGCATTCCAGCAGACCTACGTCGTCAAGGCTCAGGAAAACGTCCGCGGCCTCGTCCAGACTTTGGAGAAAATCGAAGCCGCTGATAAAATCCTCAAAGAGCGCGCCGCTGCCGCTGCCAAGAAATCCTAACTAGCCCCCAAACGCTATCTCTATGAAAAAGTGGCTCTACTTTATTTTCCCGATCATCGGCTTGGTGGTCTTCCTGTTCTTCTACTTCGCGCACGTGGATGAGGCGAAGAAGGCCCAGGCCATCCGCCTTGAGCAAATCGCCAAGAAGGACGCCGAAGCCGCCGCCGCGAAAGCCGCTCTCGAAGCCAAGGCCCGTGAGGATGCCGACGCCCGTGCCGCCGAGCGCAAGGCTGCGGACGAAAAGAAGGCCCGCGAGAAGCAGGAAAAGTGGGATGCTGAAGGCCAGAAGGTTCTCGACGAGACCAATCGCGCCAAGTCTGCTTCCGCCGCCGCGGCGAAGGACATTGCCCGCCTCGATCTCGAGTTGTTGGCCGCCCGCAAGCTCCGCGACCAGACCAACGAAGAGTACCTCCAGTTGCTCAAGAAAGTGGAAACGGCCAAGATCGCCCGCCGCAATGCCGAGCTCGAGATCCAGCGCATGACCGCCATGATCGCGAGCCGGACCTCGGAGAGCGCCCTCGCCGAACCGCCGGCCCTTCCGGCCCGCAAGTAATCGTTCCGTTTTTCTCAACCCCAGGCTCATGCGAGCCTGGGGTTTTTCTTTGTCGGCTCGGAGAGTGCTTGCCCCGTGCCGTCGCCTTTTTCACCGTGACCGGCTGTGCAAAAAACCTCGGATATCAATGTCGTCGAAACCCGTCCGCTGCCATCGCCGGCGGCGCTCCTCGCGGAGTTGCCCAAGACGGAATCCCAGGCTGATTTTATCACCCAAGCCCGCGCCGAGATACGCGATATTCTCCGCGGCAAGGACCGGCGTTTTCTCCTGATCGTGGGGCCGTGCTCCATCCATGATCGCGCGGCCGGCCGCGAGTATGCATCGCGCCTCGCCCAGCTCGCTCGTGAGGTGTCCGACCGCATGCTGATCGTCATGCGCGTGTATTTCGAGAAGCCGCGCACCACCGTTGGATGGAAAGGTCTCATCATGGACCCGCACCTCGATGGCTCGCATGATATCGAGTCCGGCCTCCGCCAGGCCCGCGCATTTCTGCGCGAAGTGCTCGATATCGGCCTGCCCACCGCGACCGAGCTGCTTGATCCGATCACACCCCAGTACATCTCCGATTTGATTTGTTGGTCGGCCATCGGGGCGCGCACGACCGAGTCGCAAACGCACCGTCAGATGGCGTCCGGCCTCTCGATGCCACTCGGTTTCAAGAACGGCACCGACGGTTCCCTTCAGGCGGCGATCAACGCGATCAAGGCCGCCAGGCAGGCACAGACCTTCCTCGGCGTCGATTTGGAGGGCCGCGCCTCGGCCGTCACCACCAATGGCAACCCGGATTGCCACATCGTCCTGCGCGGTGGTTCCGCTGGCCCCAACTTCTCGGCGGATCACATCCGCCAGACCGAGGCGCTCCTCGCCAAGTCCGGCCTCACGGCGTCGATCCTCGTCGATTGTTCCCACGACAATTCCGCGAAGCACCCGGAGCGTCAGCCCGAGGTGCTTCGTGCCCTGCTCACCCAAGTGAACGGTGGCGCTCAGACCCTCATCGGGGCGATGCTCGAAAGCAACCTGTGCGCCGGCAACCAGCCTTTCCCGAAGCCGGTCTCCGAGCTCCGCTACGGCGTTTCGATCACCGATGGCTGCATTGATTGGGCCACCACCGAGGCCCTCATCCGAGAAACCCACCAGACTCTCGCACCGCGTTTTTCCTGACATCCACGCAAAGCCGCCGCTAAAGGCTTGCGTGCGCTCGACAATCTCTGCGTCTTAAAACTCCTCCTTTCCCTATGAAATCTCCCATTCGCGTCGCTGTCACCGGTGCTGCCGGCCAGATCTCCTATTCGCTGCTGTTCCGTATCGCCTCGGGCGCCATGTTTGGCCCGGAGCAGCCTGTCATCCTCCAGTTGCTCGAAGTCCCCGTCGAGAAGGTCATGAAGGCCCTCGAAGGCGTTGCCATGGAACTCGACGACTGCGCATTCCCCCTCCTCAAGGGCCTCGTGCTCACGGACGACCCGAAGGTCGCCTTTAAGGATGCCAACTGGTCCCTCCTCGTCGGCTCCAAGCCGCGCGGCCCGGGTATGGAGCGCGCCGACCTCCTCAAGGACAACGGCAAGATCTTCACCGCGCAGGGCAAGGTCATCGACGAAGTCGCCGCTGCCGACGCCCGCGTCGCCGTGGTCGGCAATCCCGCCAACACGAACTGCATGATTGCCGCCAGCCAGGCCAAGCGCCTGACCGCTGACCGCTTCACCGCGATGGTCCGCCTCGACCAGAATCGCGCCCAGGCCCAGCTCGCCAAGAAGGCCGGCGTCGACCTGACCACCGTCAAGGACATCTTCATCTACGGCAACCACAGCCCGTCCATGTTCCCCGCCTTCGCGCACGCCACCATCGGCGGCAAGCCCGCGACGCAGGTCATCAACGACGCGGCCTGGTTCCAGGGCCCCTTCTGCGAAGCCGTCGGCAAGCGTGGCGCCGCCATCATCGCCGCCCGTGGCCTCTCCTCGGCCGCTTCCGCCGCCAACGCCCTCGTTGACCACGTCCGCAGCCTCGTGACCCCCGGCGCCATCCACTCGATCGCCGTGAAGTCCAATGGCGCCTACGGTTTCGACGCCAATGTCTGGGCCGGCCTCCCGGTCCGCACGACCACCCCGGGCTCCTACGAAGTCATCACCAGCTACAGCATGGACGACTTCGCCAAGTCCAAGATCGCCGCCACCAACGCCGAGCTCGTCGAAGAGCGCACGATGGTCGCTGATCTCCTCGGCAAGTAATTCGGGACGAGATTCGTTTCCAAAGCAAAAGGCGGCCTCTGATCGGAGGCCGCCTTTTTGTATCCTGAAATTGCCAACGCCCTCGGATGGCGCGCCACCGGGGCGGGATCACCCGCGCAGGCCGGGGAAATCGAGCGTGGCGAACAGATCGTCGAGCGTCTCGGCGCGGCGGATCAGTTTATAGTTCGTGCCGCCCTGCCAGAGGATCTCCGCCGAGCGCAGCTTGCCGTTGTAGTTGAAACCCATCGCGTGGCCGTGGGCGCCGGTGTCGTGGATGACGACCAGGTCGCCGATCTGCGGGTCGGCGATTTCGCGGTCGACGGCAAACTTGTCGTTGTTTTCGCACAGTGAGCCGGTGACGTCGTACACCTTGCGCGCGCCGCCTTCGCGGGCCGGCACGGTGATGTGGTGGTACGAGCCGTAGAGGCCGGGGCGCATGAGATTGGCCATGCAGGCATCGAGGCCGACGTAGTTTTTGTAGATGGCCTTCTTGTGCAGCACGCGGCTGACGAGGTAGCCGTACGGGCCGGCGATCATGCGTCCGCATTCCATGGCGAGGCGCATCGGCGCGAGTCCGGCCGGCACGAGCGTGCGCTCGTAGGCGGTCTGGATCGCCTGGCCGACGTACGCGAGGTCCACGGCGGTCTGCTCGGGCCGGTACGGGATGCCGATGCCGCCGCCGAGGTTGAGAAACTCGATGCGCACGCCCACGCGTTGCTTCACCTCGACTGCGAGGTCGAAGAGCATCTGCGCCGTCTCGACGAAATACTCGGGGTTGAGCTCGTTCGACGCCACCATGGTGTGCAGGCCGAAGCGCTTCACGCCCTTGTCGCGCAGCATGCGGTAGCCTTCGAAAAGCTGCTCGCGCGTGAAGCCGTACTTGGCCTCCTCGGGCTTACCGATGATCGCGTTGCCGGCCTTGAGCGGGCCGGGATTGTAGCGGAAGCACACGAACTCCGGCAGGCGTCCGCCGAGTGCGGTTTCGAGAAACTCGATGTGGCTGAGGTCGTCGAGGTTGATCAACGCGCCCATCTCGTCCGCTTTTTGAAACTCCTTTGCCGGAGTGTCGTTCGAGGTGAAGATGATGTTCTCGCCGCGGAAGCCGGCGGCCTCGCACAGGCGCAGTTCGGCCAGCGACGAGCAGTCGCCGCCCATGCCCACCTGGCGCACCAGATCGAGGATGTACGGGTTGGGCAGCGCCTTGACCGCAAAGAAGTTCTTAAACCCGCCGGGCACCCAGGCAAACGCGCGGTAAAACGCCTGGGCGTTGGCGCGCATGGCGGCTTCGTCGTACAGGTGGAACGGCGTGCCGACTTGGGCGGCGATGGTCTCCAACTGGCTCAGCGTGAAGGGAAGGCGTTTGTCGGTCATGATGGCGTAAAACGGCTCAACTGAGCCCGAACCGCTGCACGGAAGTCAACGAGGGATTCCACGAGGGCGTCGGGGCTGTCTCGTGCTGCTGGATTGATGGCGGTAAGGCCAGCCGGTGTTTTCCGATTAGGGCTGGCTCATCCGCTCGCCGATTTCGACGAGGTGGCCATCGGGGTCGAGGAATCGAAACACTTTTTGCCCCCAGGGTTGTTCGACGATGTCGTGCACGATCTTGGTGCCGCTAGCCCGGACGCGTGCCACCGAAGCGGCCAGATCATCCGTCTCAAAGTAGATCTCCAGATTCGCGCGGCCGAGCGGAGCCTCCGGTTTCTGTGGGCTGGCGTAGGCGTTTGAGAGCAGGCTCTCGGCGTTGTGGATCACAAAATGATCTCGGAAGAACACGACGGTGTCGTACTCGCGCTCGACGGTGAGGCCCATCACGCGTGTGTAGAAGTCGCGCGAGACCGGTATGTCCCGGACCAGGATGATCGTGTTGATGAAATGGTGCATAAGCGCGGTGAGTGGCTTGGTGATTGGCCGGCAAGAAGCCGGAGATGCCAGCCAAAAGTGCCGCGCGGTGGTGCGACGGCTATTCGATAGCGGCCAGAAAGCGCACTCAGTCGCAGGTGGCGTGCCGTCGTTTGTGCCGTTAGCATCGGAAGGAACCATGAAACCTCTTCTCCTTGGCGGTATCGGCTGCGTGCTGGCGGCGCTCTTGCATGTCGCGATCATCTTTGGCGGGCCGGAGTGGTACCGGTTTTTCGGCGCAGGCGAGCAGGCGGCGCAGCAGGCCGCTGCGGGCGAGATTTCCATCGGACTTCTGACGGCGGGCATCGCGGCCGTTCTGCTGCTGTGGGGCGTCTATGCAATTGCCGTGGCGCGTGGGGTGCGACGTCTGCCGCTGGCCAAAACCGTGCTTGGCCTCGTCGCGGCGATTTTTCTCCTGCGAGGGTTGCTGGGGCTGCCGGCTGCGTTGTGGGCGCACGGGCCTGAGGCCGACGCGTTGAGGCTGCGCATGGGGTTTGTCGTGACCACGTCGGCCATCTCGCTGGCGCTCGGGCTTTGTTACCTTCACGGCGTGCGGCAGCTTTGGCGGGAGCCCTTCGATACCAAGACGCGCTAAACGGAGAACGCACATGGACGGCGAACAACGGCACGAGGAGCTGAGGCGGCTGGGCTGGAGCGAGTGGCACGAGGCGCGCACGGAATGTGGGCCCGAAGATGCGCTCGCGCGGGTGGCGGCGGTCGATCGCGAGGCGTTGCTCGTCATGGACCCCACGGGGACTTTCCGGGCAACGCTCGCGGGGCGTTTTCTGCACCGGCATACGGAGTCGCACGAGTTGCCGTGCGTGGGCGATTGGGTGGTGTTGCAAAAAGGAGCGCCGGGCGACTGGGGGCTCGTGCACCGAGTGGTCGAGCGGCGGACGTCATTGTGGCGCAAGTCGGCCGGTGCCTCGATGCAGCGGCAGATGATCGCGGCCAACGTGGACCGCGCGGTCGTCGTGCAGTCGTGCCACTACGATTTCAATCTCCGCCGGCTGGAGCGCTATCTGGTCATGGTCCGCGAGGGCGGAGCCGAGCCGTGCGTGCTGTTGACGAAGACCGATCTGGTGGCGCCAGAGGTCGTGGACGCGCAGCGGGCAGAGATCCGGGCGGCCGGGATCGAGGCGCCGGTGCTGACCTTGAGTAACGTGACGCAGGAGGGGCTGGACGAGCTGCGGCGGATGTTGGTACCGGGGCAGACGCACTGTTTCGTCGGCGGCTCGGGCGTGGGCAAAAGCACGCTCATCAACCAACTCATCGGGCGCGATTGCCTCCAGACGGGCGGCGTGAGCGGCACGGGCGAGGGCCGGCACACGACGGTCCGGCGCGAGTTGGTCGTGCTCGAAGGCGGCGCGCTCGTGATCGACAATCCCGGCATGCGCGAGTTTGGCCTCGTGGAGGCCAGTGGCGGAATCGGAGGCGGATTTGGCAGCATCGCGGAGCTTGCGACGGGTTGCCGGTATCGGGATTGCAGCCACACCGGCGAACCGGGGTGCGCGGTGCTCGCGGCGGTGGAGTCGGGCGAGCTCAGCCGGGCCCAGTACGAGAGCTTTCTGAAGCTGCGGGCCGAGTCGGAGTTTGCTGAGATGTCGCAGGTGGAGCGGCGGCGAAAGGACCGTGCGTTCGGCCGCCTCGTGAGATCTGTGAAGCGTGGTCTGGACGACTAGGCGTCTGCGGGTTTGGTGCGCTGTGGTGGGTGTTGGTTTTTGCCTATATATTGCGCTCTAGTGGGCCTGTGGATTTGATATATAGAGCCGGAGTTGCTCAACTGTTAGCATGGATTCCATGCAAGTTGGTAGCCCTTGAATGGGCGATTTTCTGGGACGCATAGTATTTATCCGCAGTGCGATAAGTGGGGATATATACCAAAGGCATATGTGCGGCCTAGACCATAGTCTTCTTGCTGCAGGGGGGTAGGAAGAGGCGAGTAAGCGCCAGCTCAGCTCCGCTTTACCCTCATACCCTCACAAGCACTTGTTCAGGCGGTGCGGCGGCGGAGCCGACACGAAACTAACCCTAGAACCCTAATGACAAACCCAATCGTAAGTACACGAAGCCGGCGTAGGATGATGGTGTTGCATTCCGTTGCAGCAGCCATGCTTAGCGCCGTTGTCGCCCAGGCGCAGACTCAGCCTCAGGATCCTGCGGCGACGGGCCCGGTCCCGGCGGCTCGCGCGGAAGAAGAGATCATTGAACTCAGCCCGTTCGAGGTGAGCGCCGAGTCCGATCAAGGTTACGTAGCCACGCAGACCTTGGCCGGTTCCCGCATCAACACCAAGCTGGAGGACATCGGTTCCGCCATCACCGTTATCACCTCCGAATTCCTGAAGGATACGGGTGCGGTCGATAACAAGTCCCTGCTCATGTACACGCCGAATACTGAAGTCGGTGGTATGCAGGGTAACTTCCGTGGTATTTCGGGTGGCCAGACTGAGTCGGATAGCAATCTGACGAATCCGAACAGCAATACGCGTGTCCGCGGCCTTTCTTCGGCCGATAATACGCGTAATTTCTTCATGTCGAACATCTCGTGGGATGGTTACAATGTGGACCGCATTGATATGCAGCGCGGTGCCAACTCCATCCTCTTCGGCATGGGCAGCCCGGCCGGCATCATCAACTCGACGACGAAAACGGCCCAGCACCGGACATTCGGCTCCGTCGATTTCCGCTACGGCTCCTATGGCGCGAACCGCCAGGCGCTCGACTACAACCAGAACCTCCTGAAGGACGAGTTGTCCATCCGCGTCGACCTTCTGCGCAAGGACGAGCAATACAAACAGGATCCGGCCTACAGCTTGGACCGTCGTGCTTACGGTGCCCTGCGCTACGATCCCAAGTTCCTCAACCGTGGTGCGCACAAGACCACGTTGAAGGTGAACTACGAGAAGGGTTCCGTGCGGAGCAATAATCCGCGCACCGTGGCTCCGATCGATTGCATCACGCCCTGGTGGGACGAGCTCGACCAGACCGTGTACAATCCGAATCTGGTGCAGAACTCGGGTGAGTTCTACAATCTCGATGCGAACGGCCAGCCTTACTATGACACGGACGGCAAGACGCAGATTAATTCGTATTTCCCGACGAATGCCGGTCAGTACAACCGCACGCGTGGTAAGAAGAGCGAGGCGAACCCGACTTACGAGCCCTGGCTCGGTGCGCCGTCGATGTACGGTGGCGTCTGGGCTCAGGTAAACACCAACCAATCGGTCCCGTTCTCTTACTCGCAGCCCGAGTTTGCAAACATCGGTGGCCTCAGCTCGAAGGGCACCGTCGATGGCGGCATCGGTGGCCTTCCCTTCTCCCGGCGCGTCACGGTGGCGACCACGGCTTACATGGCTGAGCGCGACCTCACCGTCCCGTATCAGAAATGGGGTCTCTGGAAGTCGACTTCCCTCACGGATTCCTCCGTGTACGATTTCTATAACAACCTGATTGACGGCGATAACAAGAACGAGTGGCAGGATTTCAACGCCTTCAATGCGTCCCTCTCGCAGACGTTCTTCAATCAGAAGCTCGGTTTCGAGCTCGCGTACGACCAGCAGGATTATGTCTCCGGCCAGTACTCGTTCTCCAACGGTACGGTGTTCGTCGACATCAACTCGCACAACCTCGATGGCACGCTCAACGAAAACGTGGGCAAGGCCTACACGGAAAGCAGCAACACCTGGGGCAACGGCAAGAACGACGTCGCCCGCGAGTCCGCCCGCTTCTCCGCCTATGGCTCCCATGACTTCAGCGAGCGCAATCGCTGGGGCTGGGTGGGCAAGTTGCTCGGCAAGCACACCGTCAGCGGTTTGCTCAGCCGCGACATGTGGCGCTCCGACAATCGCTCGTTCAAGCGCTACGGCACGCCCGACGAGTTTGCCTCGTTGGTTTCGACCTCCGCAAGTGGTCTGAACATCGACGACAACTCCCGTGCGGTGACGACCCTCGTCTATCTGTCCGATTCGCTGGTCGGTCAGTCCTCCTACCAGGGCCTGAACATCGGCCGCGCGGGTGACCGCGTGGAGATGCCCGAGACGGTCCAGTGGAAGTACTTCGACTCGACTTGGAATGCTCCCGCGACCGTCGATAAGGCCGCCACCTGGATCAATCCGTACAACAACTCGGTTTCGACTCAGGCGGAAAACCCGGCCAACTATGTCGGCTGGTCCACGACCGATGTGAAGATCCTGAGCGCCGAAAATGGCGATCAAGATGCCCTCACCATGGGCGCCAACCTGAACCGCCGCAAAACCGAGTCCCGTGCCCTCGTCTGGCAGGGTGGCTTCTGGGATGGGGCGATCACCGGTATGTACGGCATCCGTCACGATGCGGTGCGCAACTGGGGCGTCGCCGGCACGAAGGTACGTAATCGCGTCAACTTCGATGCGACCAACGCCGACGGCAGCCTCGTCTATCAGGCGACCGACAAAGCCCGTGCTTCGGTCTATGAAGCGAACTCCCCGAGCTGGAGCGTGATGGCCAAGCTGAACAAGTTCGTCGGCGACCGTTTGCCGATCAACGTCAGCCTCTACTACAACGAGTCGCAGAACTTCCAGATCGAGTCCGCTCGTCAGGACCTCTACGGCAACGCGCTGGCCATGCCTTCCGGCAAGACCAACGAGCGTGGTATCATGCTCTCCACGAAGGACGGCAAGTACTTCGTCCGCATCAACAAGTATGAGACCTCGCTGGTTAACGCCAACAACTCCACCGGCATCCCGACCTGGTTCTTCACCGGTCAGGGTAACTTCATTATGCGTAATGAAGACCGCGTCGATGCGTACGAGTATCACCTGACTGAGCTGGGTAACCCCAACTCGGTCGCCGATACTGGCACCACCACCGGCACGTGGGCATGGCAGTATGCACCGACTTCCGGCCAGACACAGGCCGATGCCGATGCGCTGTCTGCCGCTGCCGTGGCCGCCTGGCGGAAGTACACCCAGGAGCCGATCGTTCAGAAGATCATCAAGGCTTGGGGGTTCAACGACTTCAACAACACGCAGCTCACCACGATGTCCACCCCGGTTTCGAACTTTGTCGCGACCGAGGACCAGGTGTCGAAGGGCTGGGAGTATGAATTCGTGGCCAACCCCACGAAAAACTGGTCCGTCAGCTTCAATGCTTCCGAGACGAAAGCCATGCGCTCCAATATCGGTGGCGAAGCCCTCCAGGAGTTCGTTGCTCTGACCAACGAGTATCAGAACGGTCCGATGGGCCAGATCCGCCAATGGGGCGGTGGTGGCGCCGGCAGCACTGGTATCAACAGTTGGAATGGTAACTTCTACTCGAAGTACCTGCTCATGAAGTTGCAGGAAGGCACCTACTCGACGGAGCTCCGTCGCTGGCGCTTCAACTTCGTGACCAACTACCGCTTCACCGAAGGCAAGCTCAAGGGCTTCCGCGTGGGTGGTGGCTATCGCTGGCAGGACAAGGTCGCCATCGGCTACCCTGTCATCGATGTCAACGGGGACGGCTCCGCGATCTCCTTCGATATGGCCAATCCCTACTACGGTCCCCGCCTCGATGGCATCGACCTGTGGATCGGCTACGAGCGCAAGCTCACCAGCAAGATCGATTGGGACATCCAGCTGAACGTTTACAACGTCGGCGACGGCAACCGCCTCATCCCGGCCTCGACCCAGTACGACGGTACTGTGGCGGCCTGGACGATCGCTCCTTGCCAGACCTGGTCGGTCACCAGCTCGTTCCGCTTCTAAGCGGCACGGTTTGATCTGATTCTCGCGGCGGACTGCGCGATGCGTGGTCCGCCGCTTTTTTGTGCCCGGTGGCCCCCCTCGGCGGTCGGCAGTTTCGGGTGGGATTTCCCCGGCGCTCTGGTAAACCCAGCCGCACCGCATGCCTCTCCGCCTCGCCATCAAAGTCGATGTAGATACCGATCGAGGCACCCGCGCGGGCGTGCCCAACCTCGTCTTCGACTGCCGCGAGCACGGCGCCCCGGCGTGTTTCCTTTTTTCCCTCGGCCCCGACCAGACCGGGCGCGCCATCAAGCGCGTGTTTCGCCCCGGCTTCTTCAAGAAAGTGAGCCGCACGAGCGTCGTGCAACTCTACGGGGTCCGCACGCTGCTCAACGGCACGCTCCTGCCCGCCCCGCACATCGGCCGCCGCAATGCCGAGACGATGCGCGCGGTGCGCGACGTGGGCTTCGAGGTCGGCATCCACTGCCACAATCACTACCGCTGGCAGGACTACGTCCATGCGTTGCCGCTCGAAAAAATCCGCGCGGAGTTTGCCGCGGCGCGCGCCGAGTTTCGCCGCATCTTCGGCGCCGAGGCGCAGACCGCCGGCGCCCCCGGCTGGCAGAGCAACGCCCGCAGCCGCGCCGTGTACGACGAGGCGGGGCTGCTCTACTCAAGCGATGTGCGCAACGGTACGCCCTTTTTCCCGCGCATCGACGGGCAGATTTTCAAGACGCTGGAAATCCCCAGCACGCTGCCGACGCTCGACGAACTGCTCGGCCGCCCCGAGTACCCCGACGACAAAATCGTGGCGCACTACCTGTCGCTGCTGCGCGAGGACCGCGTCAACGTGCTTACCGTGCACGCCGAGATCGAGGGGATGGGGAAACGTATGCTCTTCCGCTCGCTGCTGGCCGCGTTGCGGGCGCGCGGCGTGGAGTTTATCCGGCTCGAAGATTACGCGAAGGAGCTGCTGGCCGCGCCCGCCTCGATCCCTGTGCGGGAGCAGTCGCTTGGCGAGATCGACGGCCGCTCCGGCCTCGTCGCCGTGGCGGTCTGAGCGAGCTTCGCGCTTGTTCGCACAGGCCGGCGGGCCATGCTCGCCCGGCGTATGCCCGCACGCGTCTCCTCCCTGACTGGAAACATCGTCGATGTCGTAGGCCGCCGGATTTTTCCCGGACGCGTGGAGTGGGCGGGCGGGCGCATCGTGCGCATCGTGCCGACGCCGGGAAAACGCTACCGGCAGCAGATCGCGCCGGGCTTTGTCGATGCGCATGTACACATCGAGAGTTCGCTGATGCCGCCGAGCGAATTTGCGCGGCGCGCCGTCGTGCACGGCACGGTGGCGACGGTGTCGGACCCGCACGAAATCGCCAACGTCCTCGGCGAGGCAGGCGTGCGCTACATGCTCGACGATGCGCGGCGCTCGCCGCTGAAATTCCATTTTGGCGCGCCGTCGTGCGTGCCGGCGACCGACCGCGAAAGCTCTGGCGCCACGCTCGACGCCAAGGCCGTGGCAAAACTCCTCGCGCGGCGCGACGTGTGCGGCCTGAGCGAGGTGATGAACTATCCCGGCGTGCTCGGCGGCGATCCCGAAGTCCTGGCGAAAATCGAGGCCGCGCGGCGTCTGGGAAAGCCGGTCGATGGGCACGCGCCCGGTCTGCGTGGCGCGCAGGCGCGCGCGTACGCCGCCGCTGGCATCACGACCGACCACGAGTGCTACACGCTTGCGGAGGCGCGCGAAAAAATCGCCGCCGGGATGAAGATTCTCCTGCGCGAGGGTTCGGGAGCGCGCAACCTCGACGACCTGCTGCCGCTGCTGCGCGAGCGGCCCGAGGCATGCATGTTTTGCTGCGACGATCTGCACCCCGACCTGCTCCTCGTACGCCACCTCGACGCGCTGGTGCGGCGTGCGCTGGCCGCCGGTGTGGACCGGCTCGATGCGCTCGCCTGCGCAAGCCTGCACCCCGTGCGCCACTACGGGTTGGCGGTCGGCCTGCTCCAGCCCGGCGATTCGGCGGACTTCATCGTCTTCGAGGGCTGGAAAACACTGCGGGTGCGGCGCACCTACCTCGACGGGAAACTCGTGGCGCGCGACGGACGTTCGCTGCTGCCGCGGCACGCGCCGAAGATCGTCAACGCGTTCAAGGCCGGGGCGCGGCGCCCGGAGGCGTTTCGCGTGGCGGCGCAGCTGGGCCGGCTGAATGTGATGGAGGCGCTCGACGGGCAGCTCCTCACGCGCTGGAAAAAGCTGAAGCCGCGCGTGGTCGACGGTGCCGTGGTGGCCGATCCGGCGCGCGACGTGTTGAAGATCGTGGTCGTCAACCGCTACAAGGCCGGTGCGCCGGTGGCGGTGGGTTTTGTGCGCGGGTTTGGCCTGCGCGAAGGCGCGATCGCGTCGTCGGTGGCGCACGATTCGCATAATCTCGTGGCGGTGGGCGCGGACGACGTCTCGCTGGCGGCGGCGCTCAATCTGGTGATCTCGCGTCGCGGCGGGCTGGCGTTGGCGTGCCGTGCGGGCGCACAGGTGTTGCCGTTGCCCATCGCGGGGCTCATGTCGGATCTCGACGGGCGCACGGTGGCGGAGACCTACGCGCAGCTCGACCGGGGCGCGAAGGCGCTGGGCAGTCCGTTGCAGGCGCCGTTCATGACGCTGGCGTTCATGGCGCTGCTCGTGATCCCCGATCTGAAGCTGAGCGACCGCGGGCTTTTCTCCGGCACGAAGTGGTCGGAGGTGCCGCTGTTCTCCGACTGAATTTTGAGCCTCGGAGCCATCGAGAGCATGGAGACGAGGCCGGCGGGTGGCGAAGGCCTCACGGCCTCCGCTACACAGAAAATCTCTGCGGCTTCTCGGAGATTCTCTCCGTGGCCTCCGTGCCTCGGTGGTTCAACCCAACCGGTCAGGGGCGCACGGAGTGCACGTAGCGGACGAGGGCGCCGAGGGCGGCGCTGGCGGCGGCATCCTGCGCGACGGTGCGCGAGGCACCGGGGCACTCGATGAGGCCGCTTTGCACGGCCATGCGGCCGTCGCCGAGGTAGTGGGCGAGCGCCCACCAGGCAAACGGGTGCGTGCGGCCGACGGGATTCTCGGCGTAGCCGGTGGTGGCGACGCCGAGCGAGGCGCCGAAGAGCTGGCAGGCGCCGATGGCCATCTGCTCGGCGATTTCGGAGGAGACCGCGTTGCAGGATTCGGCGAGGGCGCGGTCGACGCCGAGGTGGTGCACCTTCTGGTCGATGGTGTAGGCGGTGATGCCGCCGAGGAAGAACTTGGAGGCGCCGGAGATCGCGCCGATGCGGGCCTGGATGCGGCCGCAGGTCATGCTCTCGGCGGTGGCGAGGGTGAGCGCGGGTTCGCGCAGGAGGAGGTCTTTGAGGGCGAGCATGGGCGGCGCGTCAGAGTTTCAATTCGAGGCCGACGGGGCAGTGGTCGCTGCCCATGATTTCGGGGCTGATCCATGCGTGCTTGAGCGCGGGGCGCAGCGAGGCGGAGGCGATGAAGTAGTCGATGCGCCACCCGATATTGCGGGCGCGGCAGTTGGCCATCTGGCTCCACCACGAGTAGTGGCCGGGGCCTTTTTCGAACTCGCGGAAGGTGTCGACGAAGCCGGCGTCGAGCAGGGCGGTGAAGTTGTTGCGCTCCTCGTCGGTGAAGCCGGCGCTGCGGTGGTTGGTCTTGGGGTTGGCGATGTCGAGCTCGGTGTGGGCGACGTTGAAATCGCCGCAGCAGACGACGGGTTTGCCACGGGCTTCGAGGCGCTTGAGGTGCGCGAGAAACGCGGGGTCCCACTCGCGGGTGCGGTAGTCGAGGCGCGTGAGGCCGCGCTGCGAGTTGGGCTGGTAGAGGTTGACGAGGAAAAACTCGGGGAACTCGGCGGTGATCACGCGGCCTTCGCCGTCGTGCTCGGGCAGGCCGAGCCCGAAGGTGACGTCGAGCGGTTTTTTGCGGGTGAAGATGACGGTGCCGCTGTAGCCTTTTTTCTGGGCGCTGTGCCAGTGGGGCGTGTAGCCGGCGGGCCACTCGACGTGCTGGACGTCGCCGGCGTGCGCTTTGGTTTCCTGGAGGCAGATGACGTCGGCTCCGGTGGCGGCCATGTAGTCGAGGAGGCCTTTCTTCAAGGTGGCGCGGACGCCATTCACGTTCCAGGAGACGAGTTTCATGCGAGAGGTGTTGGCTGGAAAAACGAAGGCCGCCAAGAGCGCAGATGCGCTGCCGGGCGGCCTGTGCAAAAGAGCGCGGGCGAGGTTTACTTCAACAGCTCGCGGATCGTCGGGAGCATGACATCGGCCCAGCGGCGGTAGCCTTCCTCGATGGGATGGAGAAAGTCGCCGAGCACGGTTTTGGAGATGGTGCCGTCTTTTTCGAGGAAGATCTGGCCGATGTCGCGGACGAAGAGTTGGTGGTCGTCGTCGAGCGCGAGGAGGGTTTTGTTGACCTCGATGATTTTGGCGCGGACGGGCGCGGTGGGCAGTTCCTCGGTGGGGAAGATTCCGTAAACGAGAATCTTGGTCGAGGGCCAGGCGAGCTTCACCTGCGTGAGGATGGCCTGGATGCCGCGCACGACTTCGGCGGGCGAGTGCTGGTCGCGGCCGAGGTTGTTGGTGCCGATGAGGAGCACGACGAGGCGCGGCTGGAGGTTGCCGATGGTGCCGTGTTGGAGGCGCCAGAGGACGTTTTGGGTGGAGTCGCCGCCGATGCCGAAATTGGCGGCATGGAGCGGGGCGATTTCGTTGGCCCAGATGGGGCTGTTGGCCCAGCCGGCGGTGATGGAGTCGCCGAGGAAGAGCACGTCGACTCCGCCTTTTTCGGCGATGGCGACGTCTTCGGCGTGCATCTGGTCCCACTGGGCGACGGACATCCAGTCGTACTCGATGGTGCGGCGCACGGGAACGGTGGGATCGGGAGTGGCGGCGTGGAGCGCCGCGGCAGTGGCAAGCGTCATGGCAAAGAGGCGAGTGAGAAATCGCATGGGCGACAGAGCGTGGGCGGGACGCGAGCTGGCGCAACAAAAACACCGCCGAGGTCCGGCGGTGTGGTGGATGGATGGGGTGTCGCGGTGGCGGTTAATTGTGGCGCTCGTGCTTGGTCTCCTTCGGGGTGGGCTCGTTGTTCGGCGGCGGAGTGTGAGGTGGGCCAGAGCGGGAGGGCGCCTCGGGGTGGGTGCCAATGTCTTTGCGCGGCGCGGTGCGGAGTTGCGGTTGGGGCTGGGCTGAACCGGGGCGCGTGGTTGTCGTGGAGGAGTTGCCCGGTTGAGACGGATGCGGGCGGTGGAGGTTGGGGTCGTTGGGCGGGCGGTTTGCCGGTGGCGTGGTGCGCTCGGGGCGCCGGTGCTCGCGGATCCGCTCGTCGCGGCGGGGCGGGTTGGCATTGCGGTCGGGAGGCGATCGGAAATTGCCCGGTGGATTCTGGCGGGGGCCCATGTTGGGGCGTGGCGCGGAATGGGGACGATCGAAGTGTCGGTCAGGCCGATCATGCCGGGGCCTCCAATCGATGTGGTGGGTGGGATGGCGGTCAAAACGGCCGGGGCCGCGGTGGTGCCAGTAGTCGATGGGGCGCGGGTGTTGCCGGTGCCAGACGATGATGCGGCGCCGGTGCCAGTCGCAATCATGGTTGAACCAGGCGCCGACGGAAAACCCGATGCCGAAGCTCAGCCAGAAGTGGTCCGGCCGGGCTCGCTCGATGTAGATGACCTCGGGTTGGTAAACGGGGACGTAGACGATCTGGGCGTTGGCAGGCAGGATCTGGATCTGCATGTCGTCGATCACGATGGTCTGCTGCGAGCCGCTCTGGAGGTTGCCGAGATCGTAGGCTTTGCGGCGGAGGCGTTGCACGCTGTCCATCACGTCGTCGGGCTGAGCGATGAAGGCTTCGCCGACCTGTGTAGTCCACTCGAGGTGTTCATCCATCCAAGCGAGGAGGGAGGGAACGCGGGCGACGGCTTTGACGCTATCGTCCCAGCCTTGAGCCTCGATGAGGTCGGGGCGGGCGGGGTTGGCGCGGACGAAGCGCGCGGCGAGGACGATCTGCGTGGGCAGGGTGGAGGCGGGAAGGATCTGAGCGAGGAGCGGGTCGGGGTGCAGGGCGATGGGGCCGAGCAGGGTGTCGAGCTCTGAGGGTGGGCGGAGCGTGGGTTCGTCGGCGGCGGAGCCCAGGGACCAAGAGGAGACCAACGCGACGCCGAGCAGGAAGAGGCGGTGAAGGGTGGACATGTCTTATTTAGAAACGGTTTGCGGCAAGAAGGTCCATCGGGGTGGGGGAAGATAACGAAAACGGCCCTCCGGGGTGGGAGGGCCGTTGATTCAGTGGGCTTTGCGGCCCATCGGGACTGGCTTTGTCGCGGATGTCAGCGGCGTAGCCAGCTTGCGGATCAGCGATTCAGCAGACCGCCGAAGCCTTTTTTCTTCTTGGCGGGCTTTTCCTCAGGAGCGGGCGCTGCGGCCTTCGATTCTTCCGAAGCGTTGCCATTGTCGGCGCTGGCCGCGGGGGCTTCGCCTTGCGCGCTGTAGCCAGCGGGGACCTCGAAGAGCGAGGCGTCGGGCTTGTCGGCTTTGAAGTTCTTATAGTCGATGGTGACGTTGGCGTTGGTCATGCGGACGGGGAGCTTGTCGCCGTTGATGAAGAACGTGGTCACATCGTTGCCGGTCTTCATCTTGTACTCGGTGCAGGCCTGGCCGTTGATCGTGGCGGAGCCGACTTTTTCCCAGACGGGCTCGGGGGTGGTCGCGGCGGGGGCGGGCGCATCGGGGATGGCGTTTTCCATGACCATTTTATTGGCATGCATCAGCGAGTAGGTCATCTTCTTGTCCTGGCGGGTGATGGTGCTCATTTGCATGCCATTCGCATCCATATCGGTGCGCATCTTGTCGCCATCGACGGAGAGCTTGGACTTGGTGGTCATCCCGCCGGCGACGGTTTCCATCTCGACGGAATAGGCCTTCGGCCATTCGGCCATCGGGGAGTTATTGGCAGCTTGGGCGGCCGCTGCGGCAAACGCCAAGCACAGGAGGAACTTCAGTGATTTCATTTATTTCTGGTGTGTTTTCCACGAAACGGCTGAGCCGGTTTCGTGGGTGGCCATTTGAAAACCACCTTTGATTGGTGCAAGTGCCAATCATTGGACTTTATTCACCCAGTTGAATAAGGATGGCGATTGCAGGAGCCTGCATGGACGCGTACTGGACGCGCGCGATTCTTTTGTAAGCGCCTCGTCAGCAGCCTCAATTTTGCGTTTTGGATGGCCAGATCATGGGCCTGCGCAGTGGTCGGCGATAGTGCCGACACCTTCCCTGATGCGGACAGTAAACTGCGTCCGTCCGGGTCCATCTCAATACGCTATTACTACACGGTAACCCGAGTCTTCCCTACCGGACGGACGCAGTGAATGGGATCGACGCAGCCGGGGGACAACGGGAGCGCTTCGCGTTCCCGAAGGAGGCCAGGCGGGGCGTTGCCGCGCCCCGGATGCGTACGAAAAATGGTGGGCAACGCGGTGGTGCGCGCGTTGTCAGTGGTGCTCCATGCGTGGAGCACGAGGTGCCTGCGGCGGCCCTGTGTGGGCTGGAGTGGCACGCAAAGAACGACGGGGGCGCGGGGCGGACTCCAGTCGGTCTGGTCATCCTCGGGCAAACTCGTGGCGGGGCGCAGCGGCTCCGTCCACGGTTGGAAAACGGAGGCGGTCAGGCATGCGGCCGGACCGCCTCGAAACACGCGCGGGCGCTCAGGCACCGGGCGCGGTGGGAATCAGGTCGGCGATGGAATCGCTGTCGGTGTTGATGTCGTTGAAAAGCCACGTCGAGAGGTAGCGCTCGCTCGACGACGGGATGATGGCGACGATGAGTTTGCCCTTGTTTTCGGGGCGCTTGGCGAGCTGGAGCGCGGCCCAGACGGCGGCACCGGAGGAGATGCCGATCGGGATGCCGTCCTGTTGGTTGACCTGCTTCGAGATCGGGCCGGAGTCGGTCTCTTTGACGCGGATGATCTCGTCGTAAACCTTGGTGTTGAGCACCGGCGGGACGAAGCCGGCGCCGATGCCCTGCAACTTGTGCGGGCCGGGCTGTCCTCCGGAGAGCACGGGCGAGGAGTCGGGCTCGACGGCGACGATCTTCACGCCGGGTTTGCGCTCCTTGAGCACCTCGCCGATGCCGGTGATGGTGCCGCCGGTGCCGATGCCGGAGACGAGGATGTCGACCTTGCCGTCGGTATCGCGCCAGATCTCCTCGGCGGTGGACTTGCGGTGCGCGGCGGGGTTGGCGGGATTGGCGAATTGTTGGAGGACGACGCTGTTGGGGATCTCCTTTTGCAGCTCTTCGGCCTTGGCGATGGCGCCTTTCATGCCCTTGGCGCCCTCGGTGAGGACGAGGCGTGCGCCGAGGATTTTGAGGAGCTTGCGGCGCTCCAGGCTCATCGTCTCGGGCATGGTGAGGATGAGCTTTAGGCCCTTGGCGGCGGCGACGAAGGCGAGCGCGATGCCGGTGTTGCCGCTGGTGGGTTCGATGAGGACGGTGTTTTGATTGATGCGGCCTGACTTGAAGGCCTCGTCGATCATGGCGAAGCCGATGCGGTCCTTCACGCTGGAGAGCGGGTTGAAGAACTCGAGTTTGAGGGCGATCTCGGCGACGGCGCCGTGCTCTTTGGCGGTGCGATTGAGGCGGACGAGTGGCGTGTTGCCGATGGTCTCGGTGATGTCGTTGTATATTTTGCTCATGGTATTGGATGGATGGAAATTGTGTTTGGGTCCGTTGGCAAAGTCTTACAGGCGATTTGGGCGTCGGCGGTCAGAGGTTTAACCCGTACGCGATGAACTGGCGGTACTCGGCGAGGATGGAGTCGAGGGCGGCGCCGATGGCGCGGATCTGGAGCGACTCGGGGGCGGCGGCGGGCGTCTCGAAGATGAGGTCGAAGGGCTGCGGGCGCTGCGCGGGGGGCGCGGAGAGCACGCCGGGAAAGCAATCGCGGATCATGCCGGCGGTGGCCGCGAAGCCGTCGATGAAGCGGCGGTGGTTGCGCGGGAGGTGGGTCTCGGCGGCGAGGAGAGCGGGCTCGAGCAGCGACTCGTTGAGCACGCGGCCGTGGGCGTAGCCGTAGAGGCCGTCGCTGGTGTCGTCGGCGTGGAGCGCGATGATGCCGTCGAAGCGTTGCACGCGCAGTTCGTTTTCCAAGATGACGATTTCCGGGAGCGTGGCGCTGGTCCAGAAGCGGCGGTTGAGGTCGTGGCCGCGGCGGTTGTGGCGCGTGCCGTCCTCGTAGCCGGTCGGGTTGACGAGCGGGTAGGCGACGATCTCGTAGCCGGCGGTCAACTCGGGGTGGCGCGCACGCTCGGCGAGCCAGTGCACGAGGCCGGTGGCGGTCGCAGGCTCGTCGCCGTGGATCGCTGCAAAGATGCCGAGGCGCGTGGGTGCCTGCGCCGTCTCTGGGCCACGGAGGGTGACGCGCGGGATGTGAATGTGCGTGGAGCCCTGGTCCACAAAGCTGCCCGCGCTCGCGATGCTCAGGCGCGAGTGGCGCCCGACTTGCGCGACGAGTGGCGCAAGGAGTTCGGCCGAGGCCGGGCGTGCGAATTGTGGGTGGATCTGGACCACGGGATCAGAGGTGTTGGCCGTAGGCTTGGAGGCCACGGTAGCGGACGATGAAGCGTTTGAGGAGGTGGGCGACGGCCTCGTCGATGAACGGCTGCGGCCAGGCGCGCGGCACGGCGACGGTCAGCTCGAAAGGTGCGAAGGGCAGGTCTTCCGAGAGGGCGAGCGGGCCGCGACCGGCGTGGGCGGCGGCGCTTTGGAATCGGACGGGCCACGGTCCGAAATCGTCGGAGGCGATGAGCTCGATTTCGGTGGCGCCGGAGTGGTGCGAGTGGCCGGCACGAAGTTCGGCGGTGATGACATCGTCATCGTTCGTTTCGATGCGGATGAAGCCCTGGTAGGCGCGGAGGCGGGCGTCTTTTTCAAGCAGGGCGAGCTCGGGGGCGGAGGAGGCGGTCCACGATTCGTTTCCGAGGGCGCGGCCGGCTTCGTCGCCGAGCGTGCCGAGCACATCCACGATGGGGAAGAAGGAGAGGTTGAGACTGTGCCCGATCTCTGGATTCAGGGCGAGCCGCTGGATGAAGGCGATGAGCGCGAGCGTGCCGGGCAGCGATTGCGACGAGTAGCCGGAGAGGACGGCGAGGCGGACGGAGGCGTCGGTGGTGTTGGGCCCGAAATAGGCGAAACGCGGCACGTGAAAGGCGGCGGCGTGGTGGAAGAAGGGGCCGAGCGGCGATCCGAATACGTAGGCGGATTGTTGGGCGTGGCCGTAGAGCGAGCTGAGGCGCGCGCGAAGGTCAGTTTGGACGGCCTCGACCGGCGCTGGCTGCGGCGCGGGAGGAAGGGTGATCGTGGCGGGCGTTGGCATGGGGGGCGTATTTTGCGGGGGCCACCACGTGGCTGGTGGGCTGGGTGGCGAAAATCCGTGAGATCAGCTGAGGGCGGAGGCCGTCGGCGAGGCGGCGAGGCGCGTTTTCTCCGTGCGCTCGATCTGGGTGACGCGGCCGTCGTGCACGACGAGTTGGACGACTCCGAAGCGAAGGGACTCGACCTTTTCGCGGACGAGGCGCTGCCAGTCCGTTTCCGGTGACGCGGGGTGCGTCGGGGTGGTGTGGAGGATTTGAGAGGCGCTCATGTTGAGTAAACAGTACAAGTATTACTCGTTAAGTAAAGATTTGAATCGTGCGCTGGCTGGTTCGATTTGCTATATTGTTAATAATTAATATTTAGAGTATAAAAATAGGCGTCGGATGCGTGATTAAATCATGACTGAATTGATAATGTTAAAGGCCGTTTTAGGCGGTTTGGGGTGGCTGAATCGGCGCTGACGAGACGGGGCCGGGCGCGAGGCGGAGGTTGCGTTGACAGACGCGGGGGGCTTTTCTGCGCGCACCCCGAATGAGCCTTTCGCATCGACGCCTCTCGATCTGGTACCAACAGCTCGCGCAACAACTGGAGGCGGGCGTGCCGCTGGCCGAGGCGCTGCGGGCGGTGCGCGTGGGGGGCGTGCCGTCGCTGGCGACCGAGCGCATGGCGCAGCAAATCGAGGCGGGCGGCTCGGCGGCCGATGCGTTGCGCGCCGGCGCGGCGTGGCTGCCGGCGGCGGATGTGATTTTCCTGTCGGCTTCGGCGGAGGTCGGGCGGCTGCCGCGCACGTTGCAAAACCTGGCCGCGCGTCACGAACATCTGAGGACGATCACGCTGCGCGTGATCCTGGCGTGTCTGTACCCGGCGGCGGTGGTGCATCTCGGGCTGCTGCTCTGGCCGGTGATGCGCATGGTCGATTGGGAAAAAGGTTTCGCGTGGGACGGATTTGCCTATGCGCGCACGCTTGCCTGCACGCTGCTGCCGTTGTGGCTCGTCTGCGGCGGACTGTGGGTGCTCGTGCGTCGGCAAAGCCCGCTCGTGGGGCTGCTCGCCCAGGCGTTGCCGGGCCTGCGCGGCTACGTGCGGGCGCAGGCGCTGGCGGACTTCGCTTTTGCGCTGGGCAATCTGCTCGATGCGGGCGTGGCCATCGGGCGCGCCTGGGGCACGGCGGGCGCCGTGGCCAATTCCCGTCGGTTGAAAAACGCGGCCGGCGCGATGGAGCAGGCGATCCTGCGCGGCGAGGAACCGGGGGCGCAGCGGCGCGTGTGGACGTGTTTTCCCGAGGAGTTTGCCGCGCTGTACCGCACGGGTGAAAAAACGGGGCGGTTGGAGCAAAATCTCTTCCAGCTCGCGGTGGACTATCAGGAGCGCGCGAAGCGCTCGCTCACGCTCGCCTCGATGCTCTACCCCTCGCTGCTCTTCCTCGGCGTCGCCGGGATGGTGGCGTATGGGGTCATCTCTTTCTACGCGGGCTACCTCAACATGATCGGCAAAATGGCGGAGTGAACCGCGCGCGGGTCGCACGGCGGCGGAGTTTTTCCCCTCGCTCCGGCGTGAGGCGCCATGCAGAAGCGCGGGATGAAAAAGACATTTCGCCTCAGCGAGTCTGGCAAAGAGACGCCCCGCGTGATCGACGCGATCAAGTGCGAGGTGAACAAATACGTGAAGCGCGAGCGCCGGAAGAAGCTGCCCGAGGGCGTCGATTTCTGGGACTTTAACTGCCAGATCGGTGCCGATCAGGAGACGCCGGTGAAGAAACACGTCGCCGAGCTCGGCAAGGCCATCGACGCCGTGGCCACCGCCGGAGCGACCGCCGTGTTCGTGGAAATTCTCGCGACGCCCGGCCACCGCACGAAACGCGTGCCCGAGCCCGAAGCGGGCGAGGCGGATTCAGACCGCGCCTTCGACTGAGCGCGCGCCGCCGGGCGCGGGGCGTCCGGCAGGGCGTAAAGTTTACCCTCGCATGGTGGCCCATTCGCCGGGCATTTCCGGGGCATGCCGTTTACCAAACTCGGGCTCTATTCCAGCATCGTTCGCGCCGTCCAAGCCAAAGGCTACGGCGAGCCCACGCCCATCCAGCAGCAGGCGATCCCCGCCGTGCTCACGCGGCGCGACCTGATCGCCTCGGCCCAGACTGGCACCGGCAAGACGGCCGCGTTTGCGCTCCCCATTTTGAACCGCCTCGGGCCGCACGAGGCCACCGGCCCGCGCGTGCTCGTGCTGGAGCCGACGCGTGAACTCGCCGCGCAGGTGGACGAGGCGTTTCGCGAGTTCGGCCAGTTCACAGACCTGCGCACCGCGCTCGTCCACGGCGGCGTGGGCTTCGGGAAACAACGCGCGGCGCTGCGCAAGGGCAGCGACATCGTCGTGGCCACGGTCGGGCGCCTGCTCGACCTGCTGCGCGAACGGGCGCTGACGCTCGACCACCTGCAGGTGCTCGTGCTCGACGAGGTCGACCGCATGCTCGACATGGGCTTCATCGAAGGCGTGAAGACCATCGTGAGCCTCTGCCCGCACAAGCGGCAGACGTTGTTCTTCTCCGCCACGCTGCCGCCGCAGATCGAGGAGGTGGCCCGCTTCGCGCTCCGCGACCCGCAGCGCATCGCCATCGGCCGTGCGCGCTCCGTCACCGAATCCGTCACGCACGCGATGTACCCGGTGAGCCAGGGGCTGAAGTTCCAACTGTTGCTCGCGCTGCTGGAGAAGACCGAGTTCAAGAGTGTGATCGTCTTCACGCGCACGAAGCACGGCGCCGACAAGATCGCCGCCCAGCTCAAAGAGGCCGGCCACTCCGTGACGCTCCTGCATGGCAACCGCAGCCAAGGCCAGCGGCGCGACGCGCTCGCGGGCTTCAAAGAAGGCCGCTACGAGGTGCTGGTGGCGACCGACATCGCCGCGCGCGGCATCGACATCGAGGGCGTCTCGCACGTCATCAACTACGACATCCCGCTCTCGCCCGACGACTACGTGCACCGCATCGGCCGCACCGGCCGGGCCGCGGCCGAAGGCGACGCGTTTACCCTTTTCACGCCGCGCGAACGCGACGAGGTGAAGGCCATCGAGCGGTTCATCCGCGCCGAGATCCCGCAGCTCAAGCTCAAGGGCTTCGACTACCGCGCGACGCCGGCCGAGCCGGTGCGCGAGCATGCGCACCACCCGCGCAAGCAGGCGGGCGCAACGGCAGAGCGCACGCGCGGGCCGCAGTCTGGTGCCGCTCCACGCGAGAAGCGGCCCGAGAAGAAACGCCACGAACAGTCGAAGTCCGCCTCTCAATCCCAGCCCGCAGGCCGCCCGCACCCGAAGGGCAAGCCCGGTGCGCACTGGATGGCGAAGCACCCGGCGGGTAGCGCGCCGCGCAAGCCCGGCTCCCCGCGCGGCCGTCGCTGAAACAGTTCGCAGATCGGCGCCGATTTCTGGATTCGCCAGCGGTGCGTGCCGGCCATTAGGAAGCAGCCCTTTCTATGAACCCGGAATCTTACCTGCGAGGGCTGTTTGGACTTACCGGTCGCGTCGCCGTCGTCATCGGCGGCACGGGCGAGCTCTGCGGAGCGATGGCCGAGGGCCTGGCAGGCGCGGGTGCCGAGGTGGTGCTCGTGGGCCGCAGCGCGGAGAAGGCGCAGGTGCGGCTCGACAAGATCGCCGCCGCCGGCGGCAAGGCGTGGTTTCACTCCGCCGAGGCGACCAGCAAAGCCGAGCTGGAGGCGCTGCTCGCCGCCGTGCTCAAGCGAAGCGGCCGCGTGGACATCGTCATCAACGGCGCGGGCGTAAACTCCGCCACGCCGTTCTTCAACATCACCGAGGAGGAGTTCGGGCGCATCCTCGACGTCAATTTGAAGGGCGTTTTTCTGGGCTGCCAGGTGTTCGGCAAGTATCTCGTCGAGCGTGGCGAGGGCGGCTCGATCATCAATCTCGGCTCGATGTCGGGTGTGGTGCCGCTTTCCCGCGTGTTCACCTACTCGGCGACCAAGGGCGCCGTGCACAACCTGTCGCTCAACCTCGCCCGCGAGTGGGCGCCCCACCGCGTGCGCGTGAATGTCCTCGTGCCCGGATTTTTCCCGGCGGAGCAAAACCGCAAGGTGCTCACTCCAGACCGCGTCACCAGCATCATGGGACACACGCCGATGAAGCGTTTCGGCGAGGCGCGCGAGCTGATCGGCGCCACGCTCCTGCTCGCCAGCGATGCGGCGGGCTCCTTCATCACGGGCGAGGAGCTGATCGTCGATGGCGGTTACCACGCCATGACGATCTGAGCGTCCGGCTCAGTGAAGCTCGAAGCCGAGATCGGCCAGCTCGTGCAGGTGAAACGGCGCGCTCGCGGCGAGTTCTTGGAACTTGCCCAACGCGTCGGCCAGCGAGAGCCCGCCTGAGATCGCGGTGTTGTCGCCGGCGTCGTGCAGATGCACGGCCCAGACGGGGCCGTCGCGGTCTGCGCCCAGCTGGTGGATGAAGCCGTACAGGTAGTTGCCGGGCAGTCCGCGCTCGGGGCCGCTGCCGGGGACGAGGAAAAGCGAGTGAATCGGGTCATGGATCGCGTCGCCGGCGTGCTTGCTGCGGTGCTGCGCCGGGCGCCCGGCGATGGTCGTGCGGAGGTCCGTTGCCTTCGCCTGACGGTCGGCGGGCAGCGAGGCGACGTAGCGCGCGAAGATGGCGGCGTTGGGCTCCAGCGCCTCGACATCGATCTGGCCCGCGAGCAGCGCGTCGATGTTGGCCGCGGCGAAACTGGGCCGCGAGGCGAGCGAGCGGGCGGTCACGTAGCCGTCCTTCTGGTCGGCTGCGGCGTACACCTGAAACGAGGCGAGCAACGGCGCGAGGGCGTCGAGGTAGGTGGGGATGCGCGGCACGGCGCCGACGGGGCTGTGCTCGATGGTCTCGAGCACGGTTTGTTCGAACTCGGAGTGGGGCATGGCCTTGGTTCCTAACCCGCCCGTTTCCGCAACACGAGGCCCATTCTCCGCTTTCACTCCGGGGCGTTTTTTCTCCAACCTCCGCATCCCGTGCCCAACCAAACCCGAGAAGTGCGACCTTTCCAGAAACCACGGCAGGTGTTTTCCGCCGAGGGCAAAGTGCTGACCGTGCCCGACGACTGGAGCCTGCTGCCGCCCGGCGACGCGGCCCTGAGCCGGCGCATCAAGCAGGACGGCCCGACGTGGACCGTCATCGAAAAGGTGGGCAACAAGCGCTTCTCGCGCGGCATCTGGGCGCCGACGGCGCGCATCGAGGCGCTCCGCGCGGAGCGTGAAATCGAGCGCCAGGATCCGGCGTATCAGAAGAAGCTCGCCGCCGGGCGCGCGCGTCGAGCCGAGGAGCAGGCCGAGTACGTGGAGGATTTTCTCGCGGAGGTGCGGCGCTATCTGGCGTTTCATCCCCGCTACGAGCCGGAGGAGCGCGTGATGGCAGAGGCAATCGCCGCGCACGCGACGCCCGTTGGCAGCGGCACGGTGGCGCGCACGGAGCGCATCCCGATCGAGGAGCGCGCAGAGGCGGCGACCATCGCCTGGATGCGCCACCAGACGACGGGCTACGACCACATGACGATCGCTCGCGTGAAGGGCGAGCGGCGCGAGGTGCGCCGCGAGCTGGCGCGTCAGTCGGTGCGCCTGCTGGAGCGCTACCGCTCGGGCATGGACATCGATCCGGTCCACTGCCCGTTGCAACG
>ERZ795058.1117-NODE-1117-length-37552-cov-24.818492_pt1 | contig 37552 bp, 36 predicted proteins | sample MGYA00375142_ERZ795058 | MGnify/ENA primary metagenome ERZ795058 (study PRJEB30187, sample SAMN05720210) | activated sludge metagenome | isolation source: anaerobic digester from wastewater treatment plant | place: Japan | collected 2015-04-20 ... | reverse complement strand
CTTCTGAAGAGGCCGGAGGATCTTTGGTTACGAGTTATTAGTCGTATGATAGCGACTTTTTATGACAGGGTCAAGTAGTAGTTTTTTCGCGACCCGGAGGACGATGGTTGCGAATTAGTGAACGAACGTCCAAAAATCACGAACTTTTCGTTCTATCGTTCATGTGCGATTTGTTAAGGTAATTCAAGTTTTTCGTTGTCACAAAAGGTCAATCGTAGCAAAAAATGGATGTGTGTCAATCATCATTCAATAAACCACTTCCTAAATCGTCAAATTGTGGAAAAATTGACGATTTAGGAATTTAACAATAATCCCAAAAACCAGGTTTGTTTGAACTCGAAAGACAGAAACTGAACCGAACAAGTGTCATCAATTTTCAAGATTACCCATTTGTACTTGACCTAATGTCATCTTGCCTTACTGGTCTCGTTGACACCCTTTAATCCTTATTCACCTGTCGGCAGAGAATACAGCTCCTCGATCGTCATACCAAAGGTATCACTAATGTATTGCACCATTAAATTCATGGAATGCTGGTAAACATCCTCGATCGCGGGATCGTTGTAAGCTTTGATGAAGTATTCTTCCACGGTTTTGTCAGGATCGCTGCACCATTCATCGATGTGTTCGCCGGTATCCAGATAATAGTAAAAACTTGCACCACCGTTGTAATTATCGTCGGCACCAACAAAAAGTTTGTTGTCGGTTGTGTGATAGAACAAGTTTACGCGGTAAACGTCAGTAATCGGTTGAAAAAATACGACATCATATTCCTTATTTTCTTTTTCGTTGTGGTCGATGCGGATGTTGGTATAGATACCTTCATGCTGCTCATACATGTAAATCCCAGGGGTCTCGTCTGGGACAAAGCCCAGACTCTTGAGGGTCGGTGGTTCATACGGCAATGTGAACAATTTTTCGGGGGTCATTTTGAAGGTGTTCTGAATGGTTTTATTGAAGAAGCGGATGGGAGCATACAGCGGATCTTCGCCATTTTCAACTTCCAAGGCGGCACGGATCATCTGTTCTGAGTTTGCCCGATCCTGCCCATCGATGGAATATTCGCCAGTGGCGATGTCGTAGAGGTAGTTCACGGGCGGCTGGCCTTCCTTATCCATTTGGCAGAGGTAAACCTTGTGTACGTCATAGTAACCGATAGAGGTTTTGTATTCATCATTCAGGTACAGGGTCATGCGGATGATATTCTGGTTATCTTCCCTGGATGGCGGCCCCCACTGGTCATGGGTGATGGTGAAAGAGGCAAGCTCGATATCGAAGTAAGCTTCGTGATTGTTGGGATCAAGGTTGAATCCAAGGTCTTTAAGTGTGGTAGGAATGATGAAATCTTTGTTGGCGAGGGTGGTGTAGATGTTTTCGAGGGATGAAAAGTCTTCGACGCTGCTTTTGTCGAGGTAAAGGGTCTGGAGGTTCGTCAGCGAAACCAGCGGGGAAACATCTGAAATGGTTGAATTGTCGAGCCACAGCACCTGCAAATTGATCAGGTGGGAGAGAGCGCTGTAATCTTGCGCCTGGCAGTTGGAAAGGATCAAGAGCTTAAGGTTGGTTAATTTGGCCAGAGGTGCGACATCCATGACGGGATTGCCAGCCAGGGATAAGGCGGTTAGTTTGGTGAGCCCGGCCAGAGGGGAGATGTCGGTCACGGCGTTTTGAGACAGGTCGAGGCTTTCGAGGTTGGTAAAGGCTTCCAAGCCGTCGAGGTTGGTGATTGGGGTGAATTCGGAGAGCTGTCGCTGCAAAGAGTCGGTGAGATCCATGCGGGTGACGCCCTGGGCTTCCGCGAAGGTGATTTCGCCTTCAGGTTTGCCCATCGCGCTGCGTATCATTGCTTCCAGCACTGGATCAGCAAAGGTTACGATACCAGACATCGATGTCTCAACTAGAGACGAGGTCGTCGTGACCTCCACAGCCGGGTTTGAAGAGGTCTTTGTCACAGTGGGCGTGCTACAGGCTGCAAGGGTTATGGTCAGCAAAACGGTTATCAAAATATTATGAGGCTTCATCATCGTAAGTAATCCTTTTTATTATTTTGAGTGATAACTATGAAGGCGGGAATCTATTTTAGTTATTTACATAATGAGAATTTTAGCACCCCTTTGAATTTTACACTAACCGTCTGATCACACGTAATGCTATGCAATTCGAAGGACATCACATGTTGATGTTTTGGTTCAATAAAAAATGACCCACCTCGGTGCGCTTGCATTGCAGAGGCGTGGTGGGTACTGTTGGATTGATTATAACCAGGTTTACTCATAAAGACCTTTTTTGGTAAATTTCCTGGCAATCAAAACTCGAACAAGGTCATTTTGTTTCGGGAATTAACTTAATTTCAATCTTCGCGCCTAACGCCTCGGCGATCTTGGTAAGGAAGGATAAGCTAGGGACGCCGGTGCCATTTTCCAATTTGGCGATGGAAGGCTGCCGGGTGCCAATCATCTCAGCAAGTTGAGCCTGAGTTAAACCTCGCAACATGCGGAGCCGGGCAACCTGGTAGCCGGGTTCCAACTCCTCAGCTGCAGCCAGGAAATCCGGGACTTTAATCTTTTCAGCCTCCCAAGCTTCAAATCGTAGCAATTTACTTCCTTCCACGCCGCATCCTTTGAATTTTTCAGGTCTAGGTGATCCATGCTCACAAGAACTAATCCTCCTATACTAATCAGATCTGTTGATAAAGAAATCCAAATTATCATAATCCTGATTTCTTTATTCGCGTAAATTTTATAAAAGCTGACAAAATTCATTTTTGTTACCTTTCACGAAAATAACCTTTTGTTTTATTGGCCAATTTACACCATTTGCAGCCAGGCTGACGTGACGCAGACGCCTTGCTGACACGCCGCAGATGTTGACGCAGACCCTGCTGCTGACGTTGATTCAACTGGACGGTTTCTAAAGCGGTCTTTCTGATGGTGAGGTAGGGATTATCCCCTGAAGAAGAAAAGTATGGAATTGGTCACTTTCTCCGAGGGCAATGGCTAAATTTCTGCATTGTTTGAATATAAATTTTCAATCACGCGGATGGAAAATGGCTGTTTTTGTGCACAAACAAATCGCCTGCTTTTTTTGTGCACAAAATATCTCCAATACAGCGGGGAACGGTGTGGCACTTCGTTCTTGCCACTTCGATCCCCTAGAGTCTTAAGGGGGAACGGGTCAACGGAGTGACACATCGTTCTCTGTTGGATGGTCTTTGATGGTTTTGAGAATATCACCCAATCGCCAGGGACGAAACTCCCTAACCTCAACGCTCATATCGATATGGTCGGGTCCCAAGTTAGAACCCTCAGGAGGCGGTGGGACATTATGGATATGACCATGTAGATTGATCCAACTATCTATAAGGAGGACGATCGGGCGATGGCAAAAGATCAGTTTTATTTGATCAGTTATCTCGACGTTCAAGGGATTCTTAATCAATATTACGCCATGGGTTTCACAATAAGATTTGCTGATCCATTCATGGTTGCCTTGAATTAAGAACAATCTGCCACTTAACAAACCAGTCAGGAGGTCAAAATTGCTGTACCGATTCTTTTATGTTTTGCGAGGATCTTCCTGTTACTGAAACCGATCGTATAAACTCCCCAAACTTTGGACGATTCCATACTCATTTTATCCCCTGCCAACTTTCAAGCGTGCAAAACTCCATCTTGATCCTCCTCGGTCTTTGGCTAGTTTATCGACTCCAATTTTTCCGAAGAGGGTCTTTTTATAGCTTTTTATGTATTCTTGAGGATGTCTTAGAATAATTCGTCCGATTAATTCTTCCTTGACGCGGATCTCCACACATCAACTGAGAAATTCCGGTTTATACCCCAAGGTATCTATGACGACCGCTTTGTTTACCTCATCCAGGCCCAATCTTTTTAAGGCGGGCATTTTTGCTAAAAACGAATAATCAAAGCACTTTGTTCCGTACATATATAAGGTATCCAACTTGGGCAGTTGAAGAATGTCTTCAAATTCAAAACATACACAATTCTTGATCTCCAAAGTCGTCAGCGATTTTAATGCAGATACCCCGTTCAGGCTTTCCAGTTTACTTTCGGAAATATTCAGATGCAGCAAATTGGGTAAGCTGAGCTGGCATAATTCTCCGAACGCGGACGGACTGATATCATTGGCGGAGAATACATTCAATTGATTCAGTTGGTCCAGCGGCAACAAACTTTCATAAGATGAAAAATCCAGATATAACGTTTTTAACTGCTGCAAGGTAGCCAGCGGCGCCAAACTGGATAACTGATTGCACGAAATATCCAAACTCCTGATGGGAAGTCCATGCAACGGACTGAGATCTTTAAATTTTTGAAAAATCAAAACCAAATTATTCAAATTGCGAAAATAAGCAAAATCGGAAAGATCGAAAATTTCACCGCGATCATAGAATACTTCCGATGCACCCTGTCTTTTATGCACCATGATATGATCTTTATGCTTATAACTGGTCAGGTATGGTTCGCCAAAGGCATTCGCGAAAAATGATAACCTCTGGACCACCGCTGTATGTTTCGGTTCCAACTGGCGGTCAACAGGGAAACCAATTTGTTCGCAAGCTGCTTTGCGGGCTAAATCACAAACGAAATTAAGTTGGCCGGTTAATGGCATTTGAACGGGTTGAACCTGGGCAGGGGCAGGTTGGGGTGCCTCGGGCAGGGGGTTCGCTGGGATGGGTGCCGTACTAACCGGAGGGGTCTGAACGACAGTTTTTTGATTGGTCTGATCGTCCGGATTCACTTTCCCGGTTGGTTTCAATATAGAATCGAAGGAATAGGAATATTTCCTGGTGTAGGTGTCTTCATCTAATTGATACTTTAGAATGGCCTGCTTGGACCCAATTTGTAACTGAAGCCCCGGAGTCAATGTTGTCGGCTTGAGATAGATGGCAATAAACGGGGTTTTCTTGGCCAGCGCAAAATTGATTTCATTGCGTACATTTTCGGATGCCACTGAATTAGGGGTAATAAAAACCACAAATAAACTGCTGGTATTTAAGGCATTGGCTATTTCTTCCGGCCATTCAATACCTGGTTCAATCCCTTCATCATACCAGGCGTGATACCCTTGCCGGTGAAACTGTGAAAGGATGGGGTACACCTCACCAGAATCCTTATGAGCATAACTGATGAACATGTACGGCTCATTTCCTTTATACGCGCTGAAAGGTAAAGCCGCTAAAGGCACATTGGTTGAAGATGTGACTACGGGCTGTTCTACTCTATTTTCATTTGTGTCAGCAGAATTCATGATTTCTCCCACTTTTCCTTTTTGGATAATCGCAATGGGGTGGGTTCACTCTCAGTGATAGAAAAAGTTCACAATTCGGGAAACTGCTTGGGGACGTGAATGATCTTGCAAACACCCTTACAGCATGCTTTCTTCAAGTAGATTCACCAGACGATAATTTAATTGTACCCAGATTCCACGTCTGCTTTATTTTTCCATCAAATTCACCCAAGAAAAGTGATGGTTTTGGCTTAACACACTTAAGTTTAGCATGGTTTCCTCCATTGTCCATCGATTTTAACAATCTATTTCATGAAATCGGATGAAGAAAATGGTTTTACTCGACCTTGCTTAAAATGCAAACTACTGATTGGGAAATAAAAAAGTTTATTTAAGGAAAGTCAATTTGCATTGACCTCTTGACAGGGGTTTTTTTGAGAGTTACAACACAACACTCTTTGCCTTTCTGATGATCTTTCCGGCCAAAAATATCTACTTCAAGCGAAAAATGATAATTTGCTGCCGGTATTGAATCGGGAAGATTTTTCTTATCATAAAAAATCCTCAGATTTAATTGTGCAAGAATTTTCGGTCCCATATCTGACAAATTCACCATTTTTCTTATCCATAATAATGTAATTTATACCGGTTCAGATTTGATTTTTTCTGGGTAAGGAAGCAATTCTCGATTGAATAGTATTTTCCCCATATCTCATTGCGGTAAAAGGCGCATCAGCGCTCTTCCTGTTCAATCAACATCTGCGGCGTGTCAACATGGCGTCCGTGGCACATCAGTGAGGACGCAGACCCGTATTTTTTATCCATCTTTTTATTTTGCCTTTTCCCCGTATCGAGGACGTGATGAAAGCTACCGAAAATATCATGCTTACATAAAATATTCAGTCCTTAGATTTGCAGTTGCACGTTTCCATAAAACTTATGACGGATTACTTGTAAGCGCACTAAAATTCGCAATAATATGCGAAAGTATCTTGTGTATGCTGCTTGATTATGATATATTTTTTTTGTTAACTCTTCCTCAGTTACTCAAAAGGAGAGAAAACCAATGGCAATCTCATACAATCGAATGTGGAAACTGCTTGTGGACAAGAAAATGAGCAAGGCGGATCTGCGGAAAGCCGCCGCTATAGCACCCAACACGATGACGAAGCTTCGCCGAGATGAGCCCGTCAACTTTGCTATTCTCGAAAGGATATGCGATGTGCTGAACTGCGATTTCGGCGACGTTATGCAATATTTGAAAGAAACATCTCCGGCAGAGCCGGACGGAAAGGAAATATAGTTATGGGATATAACGCTTTGCTAAAAATGAAGGAACTGAACCGATCCCAATATGGGATGCAGGATTCCGTACACATCCCGGACTTACCGAAGTCCAAACGGCAGTATGGGAAGGAGGCCCTCTCCTTTATTCGCGATTGCTGCGAGGATTTGAAATTTGACGCAATCAATGCAGATAGGCAAACTCTTATCGATTCAGACGGTAAAAGTGCGGGAAAAAAACAAATACCGTTTAATATGGAGCGAGACTTAGACCGACTAAGTTTTGAGACAGCAGTGGGGCGATTTCTGGCCTCGGGTGCAAAGGAGGACGCTTTTGACATCTATTACTGCTACTGTGAAATATTCAAACCCTTCGGTACAGGGTATGATTCGACGGGTCTGCTGCTTGAGCTATTAAGTGAGCATGAATCTAATGCCAGCTCGCTTTTAATGAAACACCGCGATCATTATTCTCATAGCGTTTATGTGTTTCTGATCGGGCTTGCGATATATAAAAACCACGCCGGCTTCCGCACCGCCTACAACATGAAATTTGGCTTCGCAGAAGGAAAAGAAGCCGCCTGTCACTTCCTCGAATTTTGGGGATTAGCATCTCTTTTTCACGACATCGGCTATCCGTTCGAGATCGCACACCAGCAGATGAAGGCGTATGTCTGCAAACTCGATAAAAGTTGTAACGACGATTACGGTTTCGCGCCCTATGTATCCTACCGGAATATGGATGAGTTTTCTATTTCCCGTCTCGGCGATCTGAATGATATGTATGCCAGAGCGATTGTTGAACGACTTGGCGAAAGTTATCTCAGCCATACCGAAATAGAGCCATATTATGCGGAGCACTGCCTGCGCAAGACGCTCAAAGATCGCGCCATTCACGAAAATCCAGATGAAAAGGATTATCTCTATATGGATCATGCCTATTTCAGCGGGCTGATGATGGCAAAAACTTTTCTTGCGCGCCATAAGGAGATTGATAGCTATGGTAAGCTGCCCGCTCCGGTATTGGATGCCTTCTGCGCGATAATACTGCACAACAGCCTCTTTAAGTTTACAGTGCGCTCCTTCCTGCACACAAGAGAGCCTATGCGCCTTTCAGACGGTCAGCCGCTTTCCTACTTGCTGATGCTCTGCGACGAATTACAATGTTGGGACAGAGCCTCCTACGGACAAAACAGCCGCAGCGGGATATATGCTTATGATTTTGACATGCAGTTTACGGATCAAGGGATGCGCTGGGTCTATTTCTACGACAAGGCTTATGAAAACAAAGTGCTCACCGCCAAATCCTATCAGGATATGCTCTACAAAGACTATATAAAAAAGTCTGGAGCGATGAGAAAAAACCGCAACAAATTTGTGGATGATATTGATGAGATCATCTGCGTGAAAGACGTCGTCCCGGCATTTGAGCCAGATGTCAAAACGCTTGATCCAAGCAAAATAATTGAAGTACGCATTGAGGAAAAACAGAAAAAAACCGGGCTTTATCTGTCTGATAGCAACTATATCAATCTGTACGACTTTGCCCTTGCCTTGAACGGGCGCTTTGCTGGGGCAAAGTCAGTGGACGAGATGAAAAAGGTTTTTGAAGAGAACCTGTCGCTGGAATATAAACTCTCCAACATCGCTCAGGCGAAGGGATTTGCTGCACAGCTTGAGTCCATTGGCTGTTTCTATACAGACCGTCCGGTGGATTATATCCCAGTCACTGATTTCAAAGCACTGATCCGGGAACCGGGACACGAGAATGACCTTACAAAAATCGCCATCGCGGAGCACGAAAGGTGGTGCGTAGAAAAACGCGCTATGGGATGGAACTACGGCACTTTCCATGTTGGAGCACTAACACTCGAAGGCGGTAAAAAGAAGAACGACAACGTCATGCGCGAACGTATACGGCTGCATCATGATCTGATTGAATATTCCAAGCTTGAAGCTGAGGAGCAGTTCAAGGATTCCGACCCGATGGAACAGATGCTTGAACTGATAAGGGAATATGATGGGTTGACGATTTACAGAATGGACTAACCGACCAGAGCACAACATGGTACCAGGCATTAGATGCATAAGGGAAACGTAATGCAATTGGGTTTCGGGCTGAAAAAGTTTAAAAGCATCGAAATGCCATAGTGGCTTTTGGCTAAATAAAAAGAGATCTTCAAATGATCGATGAACCCCAAAAAGACATATCAGCATGGCTGTGTAGCAAAGCACGTCAGGCTAAAGACTGTGCCGCTCCTCTTGCTGACGGCCTTTAGGATCTGATGGGCAGCTTCTGCTACGGCGGAGAGCCATACACATTCAATTGCAGTCTCATCGTTAGAAACGTTTTTAGGTCGAATGAGTTTGGAGGAATCTATGATGAATGGTTCAGATCAGTCATATTTGAACCAAAGACCGTTCCCAGCCTATCGAGGGAATAAGCCCTATATCTTTACAAGCTATGCCCATGCAGATTCTGCTAAAGTATTTGCGGAGCTTGTAAAATTTCATGGCCAGGGGTATCCCATCTGGTACGATGAAGGCATTGAAGCCGGTAATAAATGGGGCGATGAAATTGCAAACGCCATTTCGAATTGCTCACTGTTTATCGTCTTCTTGACTCCTCAATCCGCAAAATCAGAGAATGTGCAGGACGAAATAGACTTCGCCATTTCTGAAAACCGAAAGGTGCTGCCAATTCATCTTGAAAAAACCGAGCTTACCGGCGGATTGAAAATGAAGCTGCAAAGAGTGCAGGCGATCCTTAGATATGCCGTTTCCGATGATGAGTATTGCCGTAAATACACCTCTGCGTTTGAGGCGTGCAAAGTTCCTATGCTGGAACAATTAAAGAACGAAGCATTTATGAACAGCCCCTTCATGCCCTCTTTCTACAGTTCACCCAATTCTTCAGGAGATTCAGTGATGCTGGAGTTTATCAATGGCCCGCTTTCCGGGCAAAGCTTCTCGTATCACACGGAAGTGGAAGTGACGCTCGGCCACAGCTCCGGATGCGACATTGTCATACCGGAAAACACTGTTTCCGGTCGCCATTGTCAATTAAATTTCTCCCCACCTAAAGTCACAGTGCGTGACTGTGGAAGCAAGAATGGCACATTCATAAATGATATGCTGATTGGTAGCCGTGCGCTATATCAGAGTAATCCGGGACCGTATGAGAATGTTTCGGACGGCGACACAGTGAAGCTCAGCAGCAAGTGCTCCATAATCGTTCACATACAGTCTGAACAAACCGTTACGGATGCCATGGGTGATGAATCGACAGTAACTGACACTTCCGCTGATGAAAATTTGCCCGAAGACGCCAAGCAAGCAGAAGATCAGACTTCTTTCAGGTGCTTTGATTCTGGAACCTTTGAAAATGGCTTTTGCTGCGGAAGCAGAACTGAAAAAGGGCCTGTGCGCACATCAAACCAGGATGCAGTCGTTACTTGTCCTGATGCTGCCTTCTTTGCGGTCATCGACGGCGTAGGCGGAGCTGCCCATGGCAGAGAAACCGCCAGATACTTATCGGAAAAGCTTCCGCTGGTAATGCGTTGCCTTGCTCACGAACTATCAGACAGTCTATCCGCGTCAATAGGCGCCAAGCTGTTGCGAAACAAAATAGCTGAGATAAGTGACAGCCTTTACGCTGAGCACAGCATCGATGGAAAAACAGATTATTCTGCTGCGATCGCATGCCTTTGGCTCGTTGGTAAGAGTGCGATAGTGCTCCATTTGGGTGACTGCCGGATATATATTCTGCCGAAGGATGCTGACAATCTGCTCTGTTTGACAAAAGATCATAACAGGGCTTTTGACGCAGTTGCCTCTGGAAATATGACAGATTACGAAGCACGGACGGCGGGGCTATCGTCAAAGCTCACCCGCTATGTTGGAATGACTCCACAGGCTCAACTGGATGTGGAGGTATACCCAGTAACTGCCGGCGATCAATTTCTTTTGTGTTCAGATGGTCTGTACTCCTCTGTAGCTGAAAACGAGCTTACCAGAATAATGCGCGAGGGCATGAACGAAGAAGAAATACCTCGGCGCATGGTGCAGACCGCTTGCGACGCTGGCTCGCGGGACAATGTAACGGCTCAGTATGTAATGATATTAGAAAAATAAATCGGCTCCGCCAAACATGGAGGCATACAAATGGCATACAGTAATGGTTTTGACGACCGTACACTAACAGATGTTGAGGAAACCGTAACAGACGCTCAGACGGAGACCGATATTGAGGTAACTTTGACAGACGCGATTCTGGCGGATGCAAAGCGCCAGCAGACGGCTATGCCTGCCGGTACGCCGGACAAAGAGACGTTTGACAAAGGCAGCGTTCTGCTCAATACCTACGATGTTCTCTCCGCCCCCATCCAGGGAGGCATGGGCATCGTGTACCGTGTGCATCACACTAGCTGGGATGTGGACCTCGCGGTGAAGCGCCCAAAGAAAAGCTACTTCCAATCGGACAAGCAGAAAGAAAACTTCGTAAAGGAGTGCGAGCGGTGGATCAACCTCGGACTACACCCCAATATCGTCTCCTGCTACTATGTCCGTGAGCTGGACAATATTCCCAGCGTCTTCTCCGAATGGATGGACGGCGGCAGCCTGTCCGATCAGATAAAAAGCGGCAAGCTTTATGAAGGCGCCGAAAAGGAAGTACAAGCGCGGCTTTTAGATATCGCAATACAATTTGCGCGCGGCCTGCAATATTCTCATAAGAATGGTCTTATCCATCAAGATGTCAAGCCTGGAAATCTGATGCTGACAAAGAATAGCGAAGCAAAAGTCACGGACTTCGGTATTGCAGGCGGCGGAGCAGATCAAAACGCGAACACATGGAGCGGTGCATATACCCGTGAATACGCCAGCGCGGAGCAGCAGAGCAAAGGAGACTTCACGCCGAAAACGGACATCTACAGCTGGGCAGTTTCCATATTAATGATGTACTGCGGCAAACGCCTGTGGCAGAACGGCATCGACGCAGGCTTGGAGTTTGAAAAGCATATACAACAGACCAGAGTCCCGCTACCTGATAAAATGACCGCTTTGATTCGAAGCTGTCTTGAGCAAAACCTCTCAGACCGTCCAGAGAGCTTTGACGAGGTACTGGCTGAACTGATGCAAGAATACGTAGAGCAAACAGGAGACGTCTATCCCCGTGAGGAGCCTAAGGCCGCGTCTGACACGGCTGACAGTCTTAATAACCGCGCATTATCTTATCTGGATCTTGGCAGATCTGCAGAAGCGGAAAAGTTGTGGAAGCGGGCGATTCTTACAAATCCTAACTGCATGGACGCCATATACAACATGAACCTCTTTGCATGGCGCAGCGGCAGAAGCAACGATCTTGCCGCGATCGATAAACTCCAGGCTGCTATTGCCAATCAGGTCGATTCCAATGAGGCAAAGCGCGGTGAAGAATTGATGGAGAGGCTCGCTAGTGAGCGCGGCCGTACGGAGGAAACTCCAGAGTTTTCTTTTTCCTTGCATACAGAGAGTGCCGTGGCAGTCTATATAACTGCTGATGCTAATTGGTGCGTTTCCAGCGCGCGAGCAAGATTTGATTCCGACAGGTATGAGATCAGGCTGTGGGATACAAAAAACGGTTCCTGCGTCAAAGTGATAGCCGGCTGTGAGGAAGACGTGCAGCACATTGCTTTTCAACCGCGCGAAAAGCTGATCGCTGCTGCTTATGAATCCTGCATACGCTTATGGAATGCAGCAAACGGCAGGCTGCATAAAGCATTGGGAAAAGAGAGCTGCGAAGCTGTGACTCTCCTTTTTGCCGAAAACGAAAAGCTGCTCTTCTCTTCCCATAGCGATAAGACGATACGAATCTGGAATACTCAACGCGGAAAATGCATCGGAAAGATCGAGCCGGACAATAACACAACGGCGTATGGGCTTTGTATGGGTCCGCGCGCAGGCACGCTACTGAGTGTGCATACAGGATGCTGCAACCTTTACGACTATAAAACAGGGAAACTTCTAAGACGCTATGAAGCACCATCAAGTGTTCCGCTTGACTGCATTCAGCTTTCTCCAAACGGTAAGACCATCGCAGTTGCAGGCCACAAGGGTGTTTACGGTTTTGATATTGACAGCGGCGAATGTACATGTTACGACGCCAACCATAACAAGCCTGGAGATCTGAGGTGGACACGCGACGGCATGTATCTGGTAGAAGCATTATACAGTTCTGATAAAAATCTCATAAGAATAATCGATGTAGCACAGAGACGCTGTACATATACAATAAAGCTGTCCGGCTATACGTTATCATCCACTTCTGTGGGGTTAACGCCGGATGGGAAATCTCTGCTTTCTGCCAGTGCGTTTGGAGTTGACAGGGTTGCTCTACCCCAAAAAGGTGTTAATGGCGCGTGGGAACTTTCGCGTATCATAAGCCAGGCATCGTATGATGTTTTTGCCCGGGAGTACGAAGGAAAATTATTCGCTGCACGTGAAGCCTTTGCACGCGGCAGCATACGTGAATCGCTTGAGCTTAACGAGTCCGCATGGCAGGTGCCGGGTTATGAAAACAGCGTTGACTGCCGCAACCTTAACCGTCAGCTTGGAAAGAGCTGCAAAATTTCCAATATACGCGCTGTTACACAAGCCCAAAGCGTTACAAACCCATGCAAGGGCGGTTTGAAACACCTGTTCATCGGTTCCGGTGAGACTTTGCTATCCAGTAAGCCGGGTGATGCAGGCTGCTGTCTGTGGAGGTTGGATGACGGAAGCGTTCTAAAGGAGTTTGCGGCTCGTAATCTGAAACTGCTATGCATGGCTTCAAACGGAAAACGTGCCTTTGCTGACCAAATCGGAAGCGCAAACTTGCAAGTTCTCTCCCTTGAGACCGGAGATATCCGTTCAATCAATATGGGCAGTATATCGCCTATTAAAGGCGCGAGCTGTACGCCGGACGGCCGGTTGGTAATGACTGCCGACCCCAACCGCGTGAATATCGTTGACGCGGACGCAGGCTGTGTGCTTGGAGAACTGCCCGGAGGCAGCAATGCTACCATCCCTACACCAATCATCCTGCCAGACGGCGCGCACGGGATCGTGCATTACGGCCAGGGGAACCTTCGGCTTTTCGATTTGAAAAGTCGCAGCTGTCTGGCGGAGACAAAGCTGATTGATAATATCGATTGCAGCGGCAACAAAATCTACCTCAGCCCAGATGGAAGTCATCTGCTTTGCCTTGGACATATGAGAACAAAACTATTTAAAACAAGTAATCTAACGTGTCTGTGGACAGATCCATCGAGCTATACTTTTGCGTTTTTCCTCCCCACTGGAGACTATTTTATCGCTGCGCGGAGAGATGGTGGTATCTGTCGCATCGAAACGGTCACGGGCACCATAGCTGAGACGGTTGACAGCCGTATTAAAATAGACGTCTTCTCAAGCGTCAATTCTGACGGAACCTTGATACTCGCACCGAATGACATGTGGTATCAGATTGATTACCGATATGTAGTGGAATAGCATACATAGACTGAATGAAAGAAGCTTCTGGTTGTTTACCGTGAAGCTATAACTATGTGTACAATGAAAAACGGGATTCGCTTATGATCAGAGATTGCGGACGCCAAAAGCAGCAAGCGAGGCAAACTCAATTGGATGGCAGATAAATGACTGAAACAAATGGCAGTGATACTGGCATTCCAATCGTCATTGGCGTAACTGGTCACCGCGACCTGCGGGAACAGGATATCCAGATGTTGCGGGAGCTGGTGTCCAATAAGCTGAAACAGTTAATGATTCAGTACCCAAACTCCGAATTTGTAATGCTTAATTCCATTGCGTCTGGTGCAGATACCCTGTGCGCCAGGATAGCGCTGGAGCTGGGAATAAAACTTATCTGCCCGCTTCCTCTACCCATCCAGGAATACCGAAAAGATTTTTCAGAGCCTGACGCAGCGATATTCGATACTTTGCTAAAAAATGCTTCGGAGGTGTTTTTGGCTCCCAATACTGAGCCTCTTCCTGACTGCCAAATACGCGATTTCCATTATCGTCAGGCTGGGATATACATAGCGGCGCACAGCCATGTGCTGATAGCCCTTTGGGACGGGATGCCCGCTAAACCAGACGGCTGCGGAACAGCAGAAACGGTCGATTTTATGTATCGCGGCTATTATGGAAATGGATACGGCTGTTTCAAAGCAGCAAATGACGGTGCGGTCATCCACATTCTGACACCGAGGCAAAGCACCAAAACAGATTTGAGCATCTCTGATCATCTGCTGGAAAACGAAACAAGCAGCCTGAGGGAAACATTGTGTATGACCGATGCCTTTAATGCGGATGCCAGTAAAGGCGACGACAGAATTGCTTATGCAGGTGTACTGCTCCCTGAAGAAACCATGAGCAATACGGACGAAAAGCTGAAAAAGCTCCATATGCTTTATCAAAAATCGGATCGCTTATCTTTGCGCTTCCAACAAAAATACCTGAGCGCATTGAGATGGTTTTCTGTCTTCGGCGTGCTCTTGGTGCTGTTTTTTCTATTGTACGATGAGCTGGAATCTAATCTTTTTTTATTGAGTTATGGTGCTCTGATTATTGTCTATGTATTGGCATTTACTTTGGTTCGGAGAGGCAATTGCCATGAGAAATATCTGCAATACAGGATGCTGTCAGAGACACTGCGAGTGCAGTTCTATCTGAAAGCTACTGGAATGAGAGATAATATTGGCAATGCTTTTACATGGACACAGAAGCAGGAATCCACATGGATCAAGGAGGCTGTTTCCGCCTTGCTGATCGGAGAACAATCAAAACATACTGTTCCTGTCGACGCTATCAAAGAGAGATGGATAGACGGTCAGCTCACGTACCATCAAAATGCGTTCAAGCGTGATTCCAGCAAACATCGTATGAATGAGGGTATAGCAAAATGGATGCTGGCCGCTTCTTTGTTGCTTTTCTTGCTTGTTCTGGTTCTTGAATTCTTCTCTGATTCAGCCATGACCGGAAGCATTTTCAACCCATCCTTTCCGATATTGTTCCTTCATCACCCAGAGCAGGAGCTTACGCTGCGCAGCCTGATGAAGTTATTGCTCGGCGGGGTATCGGCAATAACCGTTTTCCTTGCGAACTATTACGGCAAGCTCTCCTTTGAGCGAAAAAGCATTGATCATGAAAAAATGACCGGATTATTCTCGTCTGCAAAGGAGCAATTTGAATCCGGGAAAATCGATAAGAAGCAGCTTTTCCGTGAGCTCGCTCGGGAAGAAATCATAGAAAATGGCAATTGGTTTTCCTATTGTCGTGAAAATCCGCCGTCTTTCAATCTTTAATGTCAAATCGTGTACGAATTGTAAAAAATGAGGCACAACCCGCAAGGCGAGAACGGAAAAGCATGGGATCCTAATTCATGTCATCTGAATTAGCATTTCGAGTAGTCGATTCATGAAAAGAATGCGAGTGTGCGCAGTGTTTTAGTCAAGGATATGGACAGCATTTTAAACTCGGTGAGTATTTACGCCCCACCGATTACGACTTTCTGACGTACGGTCTGATTCGCAAAGTATCACATTACGGTTCCATCATCCTGCTGAAAATTGAACTTTCCAATTCGCAAGAGGAGTCCATGCGTATGTTCGCAGGATCGAATATTTCAGACCTGACGGTTAGAGTGGACTACGCAAAAAAGGGCTGCAGCTAACTTGTCCAGAGAAAGATGGCATTCATCAATGATCAGTTGCTGCTGAAAAAGATCGCAGTGGAGCATCAAGATGGATGATGCCGCAGGACCTGTATAATCCAGGATAAGGTGGCCGGGATCAATCGGAAACAAAGAAAATTGGAGCAGAAACAGAACTGGTTAATCTTCAGAAAATATGGCATCCTAATCCTTCGAAACAAGGATGCGGATGATATCACAGAGTTAACCGTGCGAAAAATCAACGAAACTTCACAGCTGAAGTGGATACGCCAGCTCTGGGGGTGGTTATATACAGCAACTACCAAATATCACACAGATATGTGGAGAAATATATAAAACGGGCTGCAGCGGCAGGTTTGAAATGGCCAATGTCCGAAGAGCTGAGTGATGATCAACTGTATAAGCAGTTATTTCCCAGAACTCATTGCCCAACCCTAAAGCCGCACATGCTCCGGAATTGTCAAAATGTCCACCTGGAACTGCGGGAAAAAGGGGGAACTCTGCGCCTAGTCTAGGCAGAATACCTGGAAAAACATCTACAAGGGTACGGATACAGCTAGTTTTGCCAGTTATAATGGGATTGGAGTAGAAAGGTCCAAACCAACATGCGGCTGAACCACAAAGCAGGCGGCAAGCTGTTTGTAGATTAATAATCCAGATGAAGTATCCAATTTTTTGGCTGATGATTTCAAAGTCTATAAAAGACTGAATAAAATTTTCGACCAAAAAATGCGTCTGCGTCCAAGTTGACATGCCTTAGACGTCCTGCTGACACGCCGCAGACGTTGACGCAGACCCTGCTGTTGACGTTGATTCAACAGGACGGTTTCTATGGCGTTGTTTCTTATGGTGAGGTAGGAAATATCAACTAAAGAAGAAAAGCGAGGAATTGGTCTCTTTTCTCCTAGGGCAACTGCAAAAATTCTGCGTTATTCTGGATCAAATCTTTCGATCAAGCGGTTGTAAAGTGGCATTTTTTTGGCACAAACAAATCGCCCGCTTTTTTTGTGCGAATAATGTCTCCAATACAGCGGGGAACGGTGTGGCACTTCGTTCTTGCCACTTCGATCCCCTAGAGTCTTAAGGGGGAACGGGTCAACGGAGTGACACATCGTTCTCTGTTGGATGGTCTTTGCTGGTTTTGAGAATATCACCCAACCGCCAGGGACGATACTCCCTGACCTCAACGCTCATATTGATATGGTCGGGTCCCAAGTTAGAACCCTCAGGAGGTGGCGGAACATTATGAATATGCCCGTGAAGATTAACCCATCCGTCTTCCAAAGGAACAATCGGACGGTGTGAAAAGATCAGCTTCATTTGATTTTCTAATTCAACCATGAATGAATTTTTAATCAGGGTCACTCCATGGGCTTCACAAAAGGACTGGCTCAACCGATCGTGGTTGCCCTGGATTAAGAACAATCTGCCATTCAAAATGCCGGTCAACAGCTCAAAATTGCTTTTCTTTCCCAAAGCAAAATCGCCCAGGTGCAGGACAGATTCATCGGGAGAAATCAAGGCATTCCAGTTTTTGATGATCAGCTCCTGCCAGTTTTCGGGGCGATTGCAGTATCTTCCGATGTTCTCGTGGAAGAAATGCGTGTCGGAAATGATCCAGGTATTTTGGGTGATGGTGAGTGTGCTGTCGGGAGTCATTCTTTAATAACCGTGCCGGATATCGATTTTTATCTTGATCCAAGAATTAATGGAAAGATATGGCTGGTCGTCCCTTTCAGTTCGTTTCCGTAGTGGCTCAAGGGGGGATGGAATGAATTCATTAAACTTCTACCATTTGTAAATGTGCTAGAGAAACACTATCACTGTCGTTCTCATTAGATAATTTGATTTGGGTTGGATTATCATGATACAAACCCAAAACCACCACCCAATACCATTGGCTACACTTGAATAGCCGTAATGGTTTTAACTCCTCTGAAAATTGTTGACCACGATGCCCATTCCAGTGACCGAGATTCCCAAGCTGTTGTTTGGCACAAGGGGGACAGTAATCTCCATTTTGCCCTTTGTCGATACAAAAATCAGAATCATGCATATTGAGAGGTTTAGGCTCGGGCATGTGTCCGTTCTGTGAAAACGGGCAAGGTGATCCACCATTATCAGAAATCTTCCCTGAGCAAATAAGAAAATCAGGATAGAAGTTTCCGTCTGGTGCGATAAACAACGCCTTTATTTTCGCGCTATTTTGCTTCATAGTTGCCTCTTAAACACTAAAAATCCGTTAGCTAATTACATTTTACACGCTAACGGATAATATGTCAATAACTAAAATTGAACACTTATTCTGTTTTGTAGAAACCAGCCTTTTCAGCCACTAACATCAAGTGTTTCGCGGATGCTCTGGTAGGAGTGTAAACCCCCTGCTCCCATTCACTGACAGTTTGTTGCCGGATCCCCAACTCAGATGCAAATTGAGACTGAGTTAACCCCATATGCTGACGAAGACCTTTTATCAACTCGCTATCCCAAGCAATGATTCCAGAATCATCAACACTTATTTTGTAGTTTTCTTCGAATTTTATTTTTCCAAATGTCACACGGTTATTTTCATCATCAAATTTAATTACTTTATATCCTGCTTCCATCCAGGCATTCGCCGGCAGCGCATTTCCCCGATTGCTCCACCACCCTCGCTCGTGCGCAGATGAGGGCAAGACAACCCCGAGGATGGATTCAATCTCAGCAATATTCAGGGATATAATCTCCTGATGGCTTTGCTGTAAAGCTTGAAACAGCGGGTAATACTTGCTACCGCTTTTCATTCCATCTTCTCTCCCAAGATCATTTGCTCTACTTTCGCTTTGGCAGAGGTAACTATTTGTTCAGCCTCTAAACGAAGGTGCCTGGCTTTAGTTCGGCGTTGAGTAATTTCATCAGCAATTTCTTTTTGCTGTTCCATCGTCGGCAAAGGGATAAGTGTAACTTTTATGTCGTTTTCAAGAATTGCTGGGTAAGACGAACCAGCTGAGCGTCGGCCAAATTGTTCCCGCGTAGTGCTAAGACGTAGAGCTGTATGAAGATATTCAGTCATCACTTTTTCATTAGGCCGAATAATCGAAAAACCGGTCGAACAAATATACCCATCCATATCTTCCGGAATGATAGCAATTGCCCCACGCGTCGGCCTCACTGTGGAAATCACAATATCACCAGAATGAACAACCTGGCGTGCTCGGCTAGGGGCATCTATTCCCAACATTTCAGCCGGTTCTCCAATTTCGCCCGTTACGATATGAATACATGAAATATCAATGTAGCGAAACGGCACCTCAGGACTTTTATTTGGGTTTTTTGTTTCCTTTGGAAATGAAACAATGTCACCTACTCGAGCTACCCTATCTGGGTAAGGGTCAAATTTATGAAAGCCCATATTAAAAGCTACATCATACCGCTGTCCTTGAAGTGTGGACACAGGCTTGAGAAATTTTAATTCCTCCTTCACGGTTTCAGGTGAAAGATTAAGCTTTCCAAAAACAAGGCTATCCACGTCACTTAGTAGACTATCTGCTTCTGCAAGTTTATTCAACCGTAACGCATAGACCGCTTGCATTGTATCAACAATCCGACACTGCACTTCTTTTGGAGGCACAACTATCCTTAACCCTGATAGTTCGGCAATATTTATATTGGGTTGGGCTGAACGACTTTTCAAAGCCATTATTTGTGCTCGGACAAGGGGAGAATTTAGCGCGTAAGCAATAAATTCGGGTGAAACATCGGGATGCGAAAGCCGTAATCGTATTGAGTATGAACCATGTACACTACCTGCCAATTCCTTTGTTATGATTGCAGCATCCCCTACATTTATCCCACTACGAGTAATAAGAATATCTCCTACTTCAACAGTATGTCTCTCAAGAGAATATACACTACCATCGATAAAACATTCATCGCTTAAATCAATTCCATACTCGCGAATATTCTGGGCGCGAATAAATATCGTTCCTTCTTGAACATAATCCGCCGGAATACTTGCCCCATATTTAAAGAATTGCGCTAGATCACCTAGTTTATAAACTTTCCACTTGGATGAATTAATTATCTTCAATGCTCGTTCATAGTTCGGATGGTAAGAGGCAAAATCCCAACGATTTCGTTCTTGCATCAACTGAATATTGACCACATTTGAAATCATGATTTCTCCATTAAAAATCAAGGCGGCGGCATAAATGCATTAATTGCCCATGAATTGTCTTTAAGTCGTCTAGATTTCTTTGCGATAGAAATCGATTATGGGCAATTTTTCGTCGAAGTCGATTTAACATATCCAGGCGATCGATACTCTTCAATACTTTTAGGTCGGCGACAAAACCATCTTGCCAATTTCCTTGTTCCTCAATCACTTTTTTTAATTCGGATAAATCGATGTAAAAAAGATCATGATGGGCTAACTCGTTCGGAGGCGTAAGTTCTGGATCATTTACCTCGTTATTTCGGTAATTCTCATATTGATAATGGCCGTTATGTTGTCGGATGTGCATTTGAACACGAATACTCCACCAGTTTTGACCAGATAATGATGCTAGTCGTAAGGCTACCAATTTTCTCAAAGCGTTTTCCAGTTCGTTGATTAGTTTGTATGCTTCTATCGTCCTGAACTCGCCTACTGTATCTCTCAAGAGTATTACATTGGCAAAAACTGCTCCTGTTTTTTCCTCGATCATCTCTTTAGCCGTTTGCAAAGAATATTCATCCTCTGTTTCCACGAATAAGAGAACTGCACTACTTGCGACACCTGAATTTGAATTCACGATTTTTGATCTGAAAGAAAAGTCATCGCCAGATCCTGAAATATAAGCAGGTTCCACCTCTTCTTTTTGGAGTATAAAAATATTACAAAAATTCTCAATCGCTTGGCTAAAGCTAAGACCAGCAGACAACAATACTAAGTATTCAAGTCTAAACTCTGGTGGCATCATGTTGCCAGCCATATGCTATGCCCAACCTAGTTTTTTACGGAAATCAGCGATAGTTTCAGCAACCTGGGGGGGCAAAGATGCATGCTCTTCTGGAATTGTAAGTCTACCAGTAGCATCATAGCCAATATCTTCGACAAGTGCTAAGAAGACAGAGTAATCTTTAATCGCTGGTGTTTCTCTTACTGACTCGCTTACTTTTCCATCTGCGCCAAAGGAATAGTCATGTTTCTTCCAGATCTCGGGTTCAATGCCATCCTTCAAAGGTTTTTCCCGCTTCTCTAAGAAAAGAACGCTGGTTTTAACGCCTGCACCATAAGGGGCAAAAGTCTCTTGCGGTAGGCTCACGACCGCTTTGATCCTTGCCCAACGTAAAATCCAATCTCTAATGTATTGCATCGAATCATTAGCCAGTACGCCATCTGGCAAGACAATTCCCATGCGTCCGCCAGGAGCAAGAAACTCAAGACAACGGTTAACAAAAGCGACTTCTTGTGGCAAGCTTTTTGATACTTTACCATTAGCTTTTCCAACTCCATCCCGACTGGCAAAATCATCAAGTACCCGCTGATCTGTAACTTTGGCACCAAATGGTGGATTTGTGATGATTAGAGTTAATCCCCCTTGGTAAAAACCAGGGTTTACAGGTAGGCCCTTTGTTCCATTACCTGTAATACTTGCTAATGGTGCCAAGCTATCCATGATTTTGAGGTCGGTGAATTGGGCACCGTTCATCAAGGTGTTCAAGCGTGCAACGTGCATGACGTTAGGCGCAAGTTCAGCACCAAAGAGTTGGTTATCACGAAAGCGAATGAACTCAACTGTAGGTTCTTCAGGATTGATGCCATCAGGTTTTCCGCTGTTGGCAGCAATGGACTTTTCAAATTCCTGTTTTCGTACATGATCCAGCGCATGGGTAAGCATACGCGCCGAGCCGCAAGCCGGGTCGCCAATAAAATCATTTACAGTGGGCTGCAATATCCCAACCATCAAATTGATGACTGGCGTGGGGGTAAAGTATTGTCCCAAGTCATCCCGGAAAGTTTTCCCGAGAAAATCTTCAAACACGCCACCTTTAATATCTGCTGATGATCGCCTTAGACTGTAAGGTTGCAGACGTTTGACAATTTCCATTGTTGTGTGCGGTTTGAACATCAGGGCATCGGTATCTTTAAAAGCCATACGTACAGCAACATTATCACCATACTTTTTGCGAAGATTTTCTTGTTCCCATTTTTTGGCTTGTTCAAACGTTTCGCTTACCTGCACTAATAAACGTTCTGGATCTGTGGATGGGCTAACGCTAAATACATAAGCACGGGATTCGCCGGTTTGTTTCGCCAAATCGATTGTCGCTTGTTCATCGTACCATTTGGCAAACAAGAATTTGACCATGGCATCAACCGCTTCTTGGGGTTGCAATCCTTCATTATCACGTAAAATTGAATGACAACCTGATCGGGTATCTCCGAGGACTTCACGGAATTTATCGCGTGTAAGGGGCGTTAAACCTGTTTCAATGCCATCTGGCAGATCGTTATTAAGGACAACTGTGTATGGACTGTGTTTGGCTGCTTCTGCGGCACTTTCATATTTTGGCAGGTCACCGACAGGCTGTAATGCACGCGGGTATTCAAAATCACGCCGATAAATGCGTGTGTTTAGACCATTGGTTAATATTGCATAGCGAACGGATGCAGAGGCACTTACATAAGCATTGAGGCGGTTGAAGTGTCCGACACCTGATTGATCTCCACCAGTACTGTCCAAATCAATACCTGGCTCCATTGCTTCAAGCGCAATGAAGGCAACATCCAAATTACCACGGGCATCTTTATAACGATCATCGTAAATTACCAGATCTACTCTGGCCATGTAGCGCCGACCGTTTTGGTGCGTTCCCTCTGAAAAATCTACCGATATTTCCAGTTCCATTGATTCCAATGGAACTTCATAATTTCGATGTAATAAATCCACCGCCCATAAAGTTACAGGGTCTTCCATAGGTCGTGTATATGTACCGTCCGGTTGAAAAAGCTTACTCAAGCGTGGGTGGGTTCGATACTTTGCCGGTACATTGGCTGGGTTTTGAAATGGATTGGTGAAATTTTCAAAGGGCATCATTGTCTCCTGAGTTACGTATTACACGGTAGCGGTATTTTTATTATATATCCTATCATTCATCTTGGAAAGGAAATGATGGGTATCGTGATTATTTTTCTCATGCTAATTATTGAGATTGATAATAACTTTGACCTTATTATCATTTTTGGCTTAAAGTGATAACAGGAAAGCTGGTTTAAATAGCATCCGTTGAAACACGAATAATTCTCTATTGCTGGACGATCCTTCACTTTCACTGTATGATTAACTTGTAGTAAATCGAATTTTGTGAGTAGTCCGTGAAACTCGATCAATCCCGATTGGAATATTACATCACCCCCGAACAGGCCGCCAAACAGCTTGGGTTGGATTTGGATTCTATTTATCAACTGGCGGATGAGGGAAAACTTCAGGCAGCCGTGATGACCGATGGAAGTATTGGCATCAATCAAATCAGCGTGAATAATCTGCTGCCCAAGGAAGCCTTACCTGAGTATCAGCTCAACGCCGGCCTGAAAGGCGTTCCAATCAGCATCAATGAAGCCGGCCGGAAATACAAGCTCAACACCTCTACCCTCACGCGCTGGATGCAGCGAGGGCTGATCCACCAATTGGGCAAAGAGGGTCGAAAGACACTGCTGGATGAAGCGGATGTGGCTTACTGCGCCAGAGTCTATCGCCAAAACAGTGGTCAGGGCAAATGGGCATTTGATGATTCGGGACGTCCATATAAAAAGTAATCCTCCGAATAATTACTACAAGACATTGATTAACATGGAGTAATATGCTACAATAAATTCAACCGACGAGGTTGATTTTTTTACCTCAATTTACTCCAAGTTGACTTGTATCTTGTAGAATAAAGGAGATTGCATGACAGAAACAATGAATTTTGGACTTGATCTGGGAATGGGAGCGCTCAAGCTGCACGGGAATCAGCAGAGCATTCAATTGATCTCTCAGGTCGCGGTCAATAATGGCCCGCTGGTAGGGCGCATGCTGGGGTTGGGCAGTTCCCGCCTGCCGCTGCGGATCACTTTGCTATCGGGAAGCACGTTCTTTGTCGATAGCGGCGCACACGACAGTGGACGGCCAGTTGAGAACCTGAGTATGGATCGTTTTGCCGGTTCGCCGGAGATACTGGCGCTATTCTATGGGGCGTTCACCCGTTTGATCCAGCGTTCCGATGTCATTTCCCAACCAATCAGTATTACCTGCGGGTTGCCATTGGATACCCTCTCCGGAGAGGAAGCACGAACCACAGTGGAGAGCATTCAGCGTTGGATGAAAGCAGAACACACCTGGAAAGCCAATGACCAGGAATATCATCTGAATGTGACCGAGGTTCGGGTTACTTCTCAGCCGGCTGGCGCATTGTTTGATTATGTGCTGGATGATGAAGGCAAGATCGTTCCTGAGCGACGCAGCGCATACACCCAGGAGGTCGGGATTGTATCCATCGGCATGAACACCACCGAATTGTTGGTGGTGCGCGAAAAAGTTCCTGTTCAACGCTTTACGGGTGCTTCAACCACTGGAGTGCGACGGCTTTTGGAACTGGTCAACGGTCAGCAGCTTTACTCCCTGGGTGAATTGGACACGCTCCTGCGCGCCAATAAGCTCGACATTTCGCAGGCACTACCAATCTGGGAGCGTGAGGTCACTGGAGAGATTGAAAAGCGGTGGGGCAAAGCCTGGCGGCGTTTCACAGCCGTCATCCTGGTAGGCGGTGGGGCGATCCTACTCAAGAACTCATTGCCTTATTTCTTCAATGGTAAAGGCATCCTGGCAGATGATCCGGTTCAATCGATTGCGAGGGGTTTATGGAAACTATCGCTATTTCAGAACCACAATCGAAAAAACTAAGCATGGGTTCAAAGCGCGGTCGCCCAAAGCTGGATTGCAAGGTTCATCAGATTCGTTTCACGCTGAGCCTGCGAGAAGGGGAGGATGATGATCTGATCTTCTTCTTTTCCGATATTCCCGAACGGAGGCGAGCTGCAGCCTTGAAAACCGCTTTACGAGCGGGGGGTGTTTCACTTAAAGCCGGATCCGTCTCAATCACGGATGATCTTGATCTGACCATTCAGGGTCTAGTTTTTTGCTAATCAATTTTCTGGAGGAAGGTATGTTTCTGTTGAAGGGATTTCATTTAGTCTTCAAGATTTTCAAAAACGCTTTACTTCTGATGGTGATGGCAACCATTCTGTTTATCGCTTATCGGGGCAATCAGCCGATGAGCGTTCCCCAGGCACCACAAGGTATGACCTATTTTGAATTCATGGCAGATCGGATTGATGCTGCGAAAACGGTCAAACCGTCTCAATGCGGATGGGGAATGATGCTGTCACTGGCTGCACTTGGGCCAATCTATTCAGTAGAGTACACAACGGTTGCGGTCAATCCAGATAGCTCATTGGCCAAGGGAACCGCTCCGGACCCGGATATTGCGCGTAATGTCGCCGGCGCAGCCTGGTATGAAATCCCGGGTATTTGGTGGAAAACGGTTGAGCGATTATCCTGGACGATGTTGGGTAAACCTGCCGCGTATGGTTGTCAGTTCCGACCTGTCCAAATCGCTGAAAAGTAAATATCTAGAGTCCTGGAAAACAACGCCTATAAAAACATTTATAATTAAGTTAAATGGATCAGTTCAAAGGATATTATGATGACGCAATATGAATATAAAGTAGTCAAATGTAGAGTCGTTGACCAAAATTATTACACCAGTTGGCTGGCTGCCTATGGCTGGCAGGTGCAGAACATGCAGGAAGTTGTTGACAAAGTGGTGAACCAATCGCTGGGGTTCTCGAGCAATATGGGCAGCGGCAGCATGTTCGGCCACGCCTATTATCATCCCCACACGAATACCACCGCTTTTTCAGGCTATCAAACCAACCACGGTTGGGGAACCAACATGAACACTTCAGTAACGAATGTTCACACCAAATTGACCATTACTTTTTTTAGAGATATTAATTTTCCGGATCGTACCGAGTTGAATGAAATAGAAGCCAAATGGTGGAAACGTTCAGAACGCTATCTAGGGAAGGTGATTGAACGCGGCAATACCAAGGGTGAAGAAAAGTGGCCAGAATTGATTGAATTGAAACGCATCCAATCCATGGCCTGGGAAATTCGCAATCGAAAGAAATCCATACCGGCTCCTGTACAATCGAAAAAAGCAGAGACTTTGCAAAGTCAACCGCAGCAAGTGGAAAACAAACCGGTTCAGGTACCGAATACTCCAGCTACGGCCACCATCAAGAACATGGAAGTAACCCACAACGTTTTCCAATCCGATCAACCCGGTATCCAGATCAGGTTGTGTTTTTCGATTCAGAACCGTAAAGGATTATCCTGTGGTGTCCTGGCCTATTTTAGGGATGAACAAGGAAAGGGGCTGGTTGATCTGAACAACAAATTCAAGACAACCACCGGGCATATCTGTGTGGGAACCAGTTGTACACCAGACTTTGAGGATGCCCTGTTTAACGACTACATACTGTTTTTGCCTTACGCTGAATTGGATCAGCCTGATGGGAAACGAAATTTGCAATTCAATGTGCAGATTTACGATGACACCGGAAAGGAATTTATCGCAAAAAGCGAACCAGTTCAATTTACTTTCTCCAAAGAGGGAACGAATATGCGCGGAGAAAGTTTAACTACAGGCAGTGTTCATACACAGCCCACCAATAAAACCGAACCCACAACAGCCCGGTCAAAATTCACCGCCAAACCCACAGGTACTGATCAGCCTGTCCCAGCTCCAGTGGTAAAGACGCCGCCTTTGACCAAGAAAGAACGGATGGAAAAATTCGCCCAGGGAGCCGGCTGGACGGAGATTACCGAAGATCGCCGTTTATACATTGAAGGAATTTTCTTAAGCACCGATGGCAAGCAGTCCGCGGCCATGAAGAATTTCAAAAAAGCTCTCGAATCGGTTCCAAACGAAGATATCTACTGGTCTGCTGTCTCAATGGCTCAGGTTAATCAGGGCAAGATGGAAGAAAGCATTGCCACACTTGAAAATGGGTTAAAGCAACTGCCTGACAGCATCCTCCTGAAGGCCAGCCTCGGTCAACGTTACCTCAGCCTAAAAGATTTTGCCAAGGCAGAAGCAATTGCCAGCCAACTGGAAAAATCCGCCCTCCCTTATGCGGTCTATAACGCTTTAATGCTTAGAGCCTGTTCATCTGAGCAACAGGGAAAATATAAAGATGCCATTAACCTCTTTAACCAGGCAGATGCCAAAGCAGACGGAGCGAATCCCCTGACGGGACTGGGGCAACAGCGCTGTCAAGAGATGTTGAAGCGTAAAAAGTGACGAATAGAAACGAGAAAAAGACAACCACCTTTAGACTTAGCATCAACATAGCAAGATGCAGTTTAGGATTTAACTTTTTCAATTGACTTGACCACCTTGGATCATGCCTGATTTATTTGTAGAATAAAAATATAACTGTTTCGGGTCGCTGATCTCCTTGGGCATCCATCAAATCGTAGGAGCGGCCGCATAACAAAGAACTTTGTTATGCCGGTCGCTTTTCGTTTTCTCAGATGACCTTCGTGTTGTTGTAAAGAGTAAATATCAAACCATTTGGAGCTTTTGATGCCAGATCCCATTCCGCCCAGAGATATTGATGCCGAACAGGCCTTGCTCGGTTCGATCATGATTGCACCTTATTTATTTGAAGATTTGGTCACCATCGTAAAAGCGGAATATTTTTATCGCAACTCACACCGCTGGATCTGGGAAGCGATGAATCAGCTGTTGGAATCTGAGCAACAGATCGATCATGTCACCTTGTGTAATGCTTTGAATACCAGCGGAAAACTAAAGGAAATTGGCGGGCCGGCATATATCATGGGCTTACTCAATGCAACTCCGACTTCCATGCACGCCGAGTCTTACGCGAAGATCGTGCGTGAAAAAGCATTTAAGCGAAAAGCGTTGGAGGTCGCTACAAACCTTGCGCAAAATGCTATTCAAGATAAACCGCTTTCTGAAGCTCTGCAGCAGATGGAAGAATTCTTTGTCAGCTCATCCGCCTTGTCGGGAGTCACGGAGCGAATGGTTATGACCGCAGAGAAATTGTGTTTGTCGGAGATGGGTGAATTGACCTGGATTCTCAAAGACTGGATTATGGCCGGCGGAATCAACTTGATCGCCGGTATGCCGGCAGCCGGAAAGAGTTTTCTCGCTCTGGACCTGGCGATTGGTATGGCTTCTTCGGGTCTGGCATGGGATAACCAACCGGTAACCCAGGGCAAAGTGCTGTATCACTTCCTGGATGGCAGCTACCGGGGTATGCGCTCGCGTGTTCTTAAATTGTGCCACGCGCGGGGCATTCAACCACCAGCAAACCTCATTTTCGACTTTTCTCCGCTTAACCTGAAAGTCACTTCGGAAGTGCTGGCATTGCGTCAGCGAATTCATCGATTGGCTGCCTCAGTAGTCATTTTTGATGTCATGGCCAAGTTTATGCCTGGCGCTGATGAAAATTCGGTCGCGGAAATATCACCGATGATGAACACCCTGCGAGAAATTGCCAACCAGACCGGTACGACTTTCATTCTGATTCATCACCTCAATAAGGGTGGAAACCCCGATCTTTCCTATCGAGTCCGGGGTTCCTCTGATATTTTAGGATCTGTCGATACCGCCATTGTGGTTGCGCACGAAAACCAGCATTCAGCACACTCATTGCGAACAATCATTCCACAAAAGGTGCGTGAATCCCTGCCGCCCGCGCAGTTGCAGTTCCAAATTGAATCAACCGAAGAGAGCATCTCGCTCCGATTTTCTGAAACGAATTCTTCTGAACTGCTGCGTGTGCCCGGTCAAGCGGAATTGATCTTTGCGGATATTCTGGAATATCTGCAGAGTGAGCCGGCGCAGGAATTCAAGAAGAACGAGCTCATCTCAGCCCTGCAAATCAACAGCAGCGCCAGGACGATCGACCGGGCGTTTTCAAAACTCAATAATGATCCGCGCATCAGAGTTACAAAACAAGGATCTTTCAACACCTATCAATGGGAAGAAGATACGCCAGCCACGCCAACCCCTTAAGGGTATGGCGTGGCTGGCGTATGTTTGTTCGATGCAAAGTCAAAAAAATATCAAAGGAGAAGAATGTCAGAAAACCAAAATAGCTCAAATTGCCGGATTTCCAGGAATGTCTTGATCAAAGCACCCGGTTTGCTGCCCATGCTATACACACCGCGTGAAATTGCTGAAGACCTGGATGTTCCTGAAACCACCTTGCGAGATTGGCTCAACCATGGCGCGCCACACAGCCGGGACGAATCCAATCATATCTGGATCGACGGCAAGCAATTTGCCGCCTGGGTTGACAGTCAACGAAATGCCAGAAAGAAACCAACCCATCCGCTTCAAGCGGGGGAGGGCTTTTGTATGCGCTGCAATGCCATCGTCAAAATCAAAGATGGGGAAATTCGATCTGTCAAAGGCCACCTGAGTCATCTGAAAGGCAAATGTCCCATCTGCGGCGGGATTGTCAATCGCGGGATTTGGAATGCTGGATCGTCAGAACTACCTCAAGGTTAAGTTGTTCCTGAAATATTCACGGGTAGTTCATGGGCGTTCTTCGCTTCAGATCTCTAATGATTTCGAGCATCTTAAATCGCTGCTTCTCTGGGCTGGCTCACAACCGTTTGGATCGGTGCCGACCATCAACACCAGTCTTTTTGATTTCCTTATTCAGAAAGCCGTAAAAGGATTGGATCAGGCAGAATTACAAAGCATCTTGAATACCAACCAGCGTTTCCTCTTGTGGGTGAAAGCCATGTTCCCGGTTGAGTTTCAAAATATCCGGCTGAGCTGGATTATGAAAATTTCAGCAATCTCGGAAGGAAAGGAGGTGATTATTTGAAAAAACGACCGATTATCATTACCGCGACCAACGCCATCACAATCCCCAAAAAGGTTCGTAACCTGTTGGATTTACAACCTGGTGACTGCCTGGATTATGAAGTCATGGCAAATGGTTCAATTATTTTGGTGCGCAAGGAATGCTGCGATTCGCCGTCGCTCCGGCCAACGTGCAAACTTCCCTGCCAGACCCAAAAACGTAAATAACCTGATTGGCTGGAGGAAGGGTTTACTGAATCCCTTCCTCCAGCTCTGGAGCAAAGAGAAAATGATCGTTTTTAGAACCTCAAGTTATCAACTGGGCTGGCTTTCCGATGCACTCGTTCAATGTCCATCTCAGCGATTTGAGCATAATGACGGACCATGTCCAACGAGCTGTGACCTAACAGGGCTTGCAGGGTAAAAACATCCCCACCTGAACGGAGATAAGTGATTGCGAAAGTATGCCGGAATTTATGTGGATGAGCCCCTTTGACACCCGCTTTATCAGCCAGGCGCACGATCAAATGACGCAGGCTGTTGGCGTTAAACGGATGATTGCCGCGGTTGATAAATACTGGCGATTCTGGGTCATCGCGATCTTCGCGGTCAGCCAGATAGCGCCATACAGCCCGGCGGGTGCTCTTTCCGATGAACACCGTGCGTCCTTTGCCGCCTTTTGCCCCACCTTCGTCCCCATGCTTGATGACAACTTTACCGGTGCGCAAATCCAGTTCGCCGATTTTCAAACTGCAAAGCTCGGAAGCGCGCAACCCGGTATCCAACATGAACATGATCATGGCTTCATCTCGTTTGGCAGATGGTCGTCGGGTGACAAAATTATGGCGATTGATTGGATTGTACTCACGGGAATAGACGCAGGCTTTAAGCAGTGCCGCAAGATCTTCCTGAGTAAAGGCAGCCACGGGTGCTTCTTTATAACGTGGTCCCGGGATGCCTTCCATGGGGTTCTTGATTTTGAACTCTGCGACCGCCCAACCGAAGAAAGCTTTAAAAGTTATCCAGTGGTTCCGCAGTGTTTTGGGGGAGAGTTTACGCGTTGGCACATCGTGCGCAGGATTCAGTTTAGCGAAGGTGTGGGGAACATACTCGGTACGCAGATAGGTCATGTAATCGAGTACGTCGGCAGAAGTGATCTTACCGACCGGCTGGTCGCCTATCTTTTCCATCCACTTACGCAGCACCCACTCATACGAATCGACCGTCCGTTGGCTTAAGCCTTCGGCGGTTTTGTATTTGACGAAGCCGTCAATACAAAGAGAAAATAACAGGCCTGAGGGATTACGGTTCATCGAAAAATCCTCCTAAAAGTGATTTTTCGTAACCATCGACCCTCAGGCCTATCAAAAAACCGTAGCCCCAGGGACTACGGTTCTCGTTAGTAGCGGGGAGTGGATTCGAACCACTGACCTCCGGGTTATGAGTCAAAATCCTGAATCCGTGCCATTTGTGCGGCGGGCTCTGCAAATCAGCCGACCTGACGAACTCTGGTCCACGCTTGCCGGGCACGCTGCGGTAGCTAATCGATATTCGTATAGTATCTGTTTTACGTGGGTTCGTCAAGTACTTTTTCTTGCTTTTCTTCATTCCTCTTTCCAATTCAATTTATTCAAATCTATTTTCTCATGGGGGATGCGTCCTCCCTGATTCAATAATGGTGCAACACACTATTAGTTTTTGATTCCCCAGTCATGGGTGTTCCACAATCTCAATAAGCCTGCATAAGGTAAGGGCTAATCCTTTCCCCCTGCCCGTCTATTTGCGCACCTGTTTGCCGGCTAATTTTATAAGGTTCGGAGAGCCATTCAAGATGCCAGGTAAAGACTTAGATTATTTTATTGCTCAAGATAAAAAGAACCCCGTTGAACTTCGAGGCTACGTTTGGAAAGTCATTATGGATCCAACCAGGGTCGATGATGATCCGGGGATGTTCTTTGGGAGGTTGTTTCGAATGATCGATATACGCCTCAACCGGGACGAGAAATCAACCTGGCCGGAAGGAATCGTGTTTGAACACATTACCTCAGGATGCCGCCTTACTTATAAAGATGGCTTGTTGATGGATCTGACAAATTCCAAAGTCATTCAGAAAAAACCAAGAATCCGTGATCGCAGCCGGCGGTCAGGTTGCCGAAACCAAACAAAAGGTGAAAGCATGGCGCGAAAACAAAATCAAATTTCATCAACCAGCCAGATGCGTCGATTTGTGTTGATTCGCGTGGAGGATCTCACCGGAGTTTCAGGGACTGGTGAGGTAGCAGAAGGAACTGTATTTAGCAGTGGCTTGGCAGTCATTCACTGGCTCAGGGAACCTTATGCCATGGGTGTTTATCAGACTCTCGAAGATGTCATTTCTGTCCATGGTCATGAAGGCCGAACACAACTGCAATTTATCGATTAAGGAGAAATCAAATGACCACAAAAATCATCACCATATCGAACCAGAAAGGCGGGGTAGGAAAGACAACCACCGCCGTAAATCTGGCACATGCTCTCACTCTGAAAACTAAACAAGTGTTGTTGATTGACCTTGATCCTCAAGGACAGTGCGCAACCAAGTTGGGCATGGATAGCCAAATGGGAACGTATTATTTTCTGACAACTCAACCAGGCTCCCCAAGTGAAATAACATTTATTCGCCAATGGGTCCGTGACACTGGCCGCGATTTCTTGCAGTTGATTCCAGGCAACTCCATGACCTCCGCTGCGCAAATGATGTTGGGTGTCCAGGATCAACCGATCTCCTACATAAAAGGTCTACTAAAAACATTCACTAAAGATCGGTTTGATTACATCATTTTCGATACCTCCCCATCAGTGGGTGGCTTACAGGAACGTGCAATCTGGGCGGCTGACCTGGTGATTGTTCCTACGGCAACTGAATTCGCATCATTAGATTCTTTAGCGAAGACAGTCACAACCATCCAAACCTTGAGGGACAAAAAGAATTGGCAAGGGGGATTGCTGGGGATATTACCTACCTTTTTTGATGGTACCAACGAGTCACGCGACTCACTTCAGGATCTGCAGGCAACATTCAGCGACAAGGTGCTTTCCCCCATTCATCGGGCGACTGTCTTACGTGAATGTTGGTCTGAGGCAAAGACCATTTTTGAGTATGCGCCAGAGACGCGTGCTGCCGAGGAATATAAATCTTTAGCAGCTCTCGTGTTGAAATATTAGAGGACATCATGGCCAGGCGCGACGCATTTACAGGACTACGCGATCCTAATCCAATGATCGAGGTTGAGGATGATCAGAAGCAAGCAACCACGATGCTCCACCGACAGCCCTTGGATTTAATTCCCACGGCAGATCTCAGGAAGAAAAGATCCCGCAAGTGGGAACAGGAACATCGGCTCGAAACAGCGACGTACCGGGGAATTCATCGGCAGGTTGTTGATTTGATTATCAAAGATGCTCAGTCTCTTTCAGTTCCTAGAAACGAAGTCTTCAGGGCGTTCCTTGAATATGGCGCAAGGCTTTACCGCAATGGAGAGATCCAACTTATAGCGTACCCCAAGGCGCAGCGAATGACCCTGTACTCTGAAGGCGATGAAGGAAGCACCATCTTGCCTGCTCAAAAACCGATAAACCATAAATGGTTAGCCGATGCATTCCCAGTTCCTGAAAAGAAGGCTGGTGGAATCAAAAAGAAAAAAACCAGGAAAGACCAAGAAGCCATCCCCCAATGGGAAATAAGAGCGACATTTCGAATTCCAGCTTTATTAAAAGAAGAAGTTCGGTCGATTGCGCGGGAGCATACATTACCGGTCGGAGAAGTTGTCTGTTTCTTCGTAATGGAAGGTTCACAGGCTTTTCACAATGGAAGCCTAGTCCTGCAACCATCCCCTAAAACAATAGGAAAGACTTTATTTCTGGAGTGATACAAATGGCCTCTGACCTTTCCTGGAAAAACAACAATTTCATTTTCACTCCAAAAACCACGTCTGCGTCCATGCTGACGTGCCGCAGACGTGCTGCTGACATGCCGCGGACGTTGACGCAGACGGAGTTGCTGACGTTGAAACCACAGGGAGCCCATAAAGCGGTCTTTTCTGGAAGAAATGGGATAACCATCGTCCTTCCAAAAAGGGCTGTAATTGTGGCTTTATTTCGCTTTATTCGATATTGATTTTTTTATCAATAGGGATTTCGTTTATGGATGCAGTCATTGGATTTTCACCGGAGAAAGCCTGGCAAGCGGCAATTGCTAACCTCGAAATGGATATGTCGCGGGCGGCTTTTAGTACATGGGTGAAGCCAACCCATCTGGTGGATTTTTCAGATGACACCTTTGTGATCGGCTGCATGAATGCGTATGGCCGTGAGTGGTTAGAAAACCGGTTAACGACCACCTTGCAGCGATTCCTAATGGGGGTGATGAACAGAGAAGTAAAGGTTCGTTTTGTCGTTTGTGATCAGGAAATTGATGATGGGGAAGATCTCACTCGGGAAGATGATCCAGACCAAGAAGATTCTGAGGACAATCCCATTGCGTTGGATATCCATTACAGCTCCATCCGGAATTTCCTAATTGAGCCAAGCCGGGTAGTTCGCTTGCCGGTATATTACCTGCGCTGGTTACCGTATGTCGGTTCGCAAGTTATTTTCCTAGTGATGGCATTGTGGCAGGAATATTATCTGGCGAGTGGTGGAAAGGCACGAAAAGGGAACTGTAAAGTCTCCGTCCGAGCTGAGCGTATTTGTCAATGGGCTGGGATCAGCCGGGCTCAGTTCTTTCGCTTACTGCAACCCGATAGCAGTCTGGGGTGGTTTACTTGCAAAATAGACACTGATCATGAAATAGATAAGCGCTCAGGTAGAGCAAAAAAGTCCTCCAACAAATATGAACTATTCGAAACCCCACTGACACCTAGGGATGCCGAAGACTTGAAGACTTTTTTGCTTGCTCATGGGATCCAAGATTCCCCTGAGTCCGCGTTGCAATTGGCGATCAATGCCAATCCCAAAGAAATCTTACAGTATCCGGTTCGACAACCTCCGGAAGACTTCAGCAAAATGATTCCACGCTATCTGACTGTTCAGGACATCATCCAAGAATTGATTGGTCACCGGCTCGATGGAGAACTTGGGACCCTGGCAGATCAGCTTGCGGGCCGATTGTTAGGCCAGGGGGATTTCATCCTGATTACCTGGTATTTCCTGAGAAACTGGTTACCGCTTCTCGGAGCAGATGCTGCCATGTTTGTCCTGGTTTTGCGCAATCTATGCTACTTCAATGATGAGACCGGTGAGATCCGAGATGCAGTCTGGATGGAGGGTGGCTATCAAGCTATCGCAAATCGTTTAGGGATCAATAACGCTCGCGTGGTGGCGAACTGGCTTCCAGCCCGGATAGAGAGAGGAAAACGAAAGGATGAATTGAGTGAACGTACAGTTGAAGAACTTTCTCGCCGGCAACGACTACAAGACTTGCTGAGCTTGTTTGTTGAAAGGACCGATCACCGGATCAATTCTGAGGGCAATTACGGTTGGAAATTCAAGGTACAGCGGGTTGATCCTCTCACGCCACAACACCAAGCCATCCAACAAGCTGTTTCGTCTCTTTTTGTGAAAGCGGAAAATCAAAATGTTCTGGCTGAACTTGATTCCTGGATCACTTATTTAGACAATGATTGCGCGCAGCGTCCCCGAGCGCAGCGGTTGGGACTGGCGTCTGCCCGCCCTTGGCGTGAGACTGTCAAAACGGAGCCAATGGTTGTTTTGAGACTCTCAAATTTAACCAAGGATTGTTCTGAGACTCTCAAGGGCATCCTCAATGATTGTTTTGAGACGCTCGACCTGGAAGCCAAGGGTTGTTTTGAGACCCTTTTAAAGATTCTCAAAAGCTTTAAAGATTCCCAAAGAGAAAAAGATACTTCCTCCACCCAAGATACATCAATTTTATTGAACGATTCATCAAGTCAATCGGTGGCGGTAGTGACTGATTCGAGTGGAAATTGGTCATTGGACAAATTGTTGGCGCGCGCAGACAAGAAAAATCGGCAGACTTTACTCGATCAAGAAAAGAATGCTTTACCTTTTGTATCCTGGATTATTCATGGCGCTTCCCAACCCAACATCCAGAATCCGTACAGCCTGGCCATTGCCAGGCTAAAAGAGAATCCTGGTGTCGGTGCCGGCGGAGCCAGTGAACGACTGGCTGCATTACAACCACGAGATCTTGCCAGCCTGATTGAGCAGTCATTCACTTTTTATTCCCCAACCGATCAAAATTGGCGACTGCTTTTTGCAGAGGCGAAAAGGGATCGTATCCGGCTTTTAGCGGATGCATTGGGATTGGTTCTGGATATCGAGGAGGGAACAGGGTGGATGAGTAATTAGGACAAGCGTACCTTTTAAAGGTAATTGAATTCAAACAAACATTCATGAAGAGGAGAGTACAAATTATGGCACAAGGCAATCTAACATGGCAACGTGGCGACATCACTGGGGATATCTATTTTGATTATTTGCGTCCCCAGAATCAAGACCCTATCCCTTATGTTCGCCTGTACCTGATGATCGACGGCAGCCCAGAATCAAAACCAGTGAAGGGATTACGAGTGCTGGTTTATGGCACCCTGGCTGAATTGGTGTATGGACATGTTCAGAAAGGCAGCCGGATTGGGGTGGAAGGGCATATTCAATTGCGCTACCGGCCAAACACGACGACTCCTGTTTTTGAAGTGGTTGCTGAACGAGTTGAATTTATCCGCAATATTGATTATGAACGCGGAAAACAAGTGATTGCAGATTTAAAACAGCGTGGAAAACGAAATTCCGCAACCGATCTGGAAATCATCACACAAATCCTTGAAGTTGGAGAGTTAGGTCATGACAGTGAATAACCAAAGCGATCCAGAAATTCATATTTCAGAAGAAAAGCTGCAAAAGCTAGGTTGGATACTGTTCGGTCTTGCTGTGTTATTTACCATTATTGGCGCGTTCGTCTCCCCAGTAGATGACATGGGAAAACCGGTACTTCTCTTGCCGGAGGTCAAAGCAATAGAAGATTACAGAAAATCTGCACAAATATGGATATCTGAGTTGAATAGTTTGGATGGCGAGATTGCTTACATTATTGCGGCTGACCAACAAGGCGATCTCTTTTCACAGTCCAGATCCGCACAACAGACCCTCCAGCATGCTGTTGAGCTCGCTCAACAGGTTGACCGCACCCGGGTGCCCCCAATTGGTATGGGACTCCATGAGCAAATGCTCTCGACAACGCTGAGTTATCTTGAAGCTGCTCGCAGCGCCCTACATTGGGTCAGCGCGCCAGAACAAGAAAATGAGGACCAGGCTATCCAATTACTGGAAGATTCTCACCAGATGAAATCGGAATTGGAGAAAAACAAGTGGTTGATCTCACGTTAGAAGAAT
>ERZ795058.1113-NODE-1113-length-37590-cov-5.518370_pt1 | contig 37590 bp, 35 predicted proteins | sample MGYA00375142_ERZ795058 | MGnify/ENA primary metagenome ERZ795058 (study PRJEB30187, sample SAMN05720210) | activated sludge metagenome | isolation source: anaerobic digester from wastewater treatment plant | place: Japan | collected 2015-04-20 ... | reverse complement strand
GCCGCCGAGCCAGCGCTGGTTGACGAAGAACATCTCGCAGCGCCTGGCTTCCTGTTCGATGGATTCCTGCGCCTGCTTCTTGGTGCCCACAAAAAGCACCGTGCCGTTCCCCATGGCGACGTCGCGCACGAAATAGTACGCCTCGTCGATCTTCTTGACGGTCTTCTGCAGGTCGATGATGTAGATGCCGTTGCGCTCCGTGAAGATGTATTCCTTCATCTTCGGGTTCCAGCGGCGGGTCTGGTGGCCGAAATGCACGCCGGCCTCAAGGAGCTGCTTCATGGAAATGACTGACATAAAAAAACCTCCTCGTTTTTGTCCACCCCGCGCATCAACCCCCGAAGGAAGCTCAATCGAGCACGAGCCCCGGAGTCCGCGCGGGTGCGTAGTGTGATCTTACGCGGGCGCGCGGTTCCATGCCGCCGCGCCAACGTGAATTATATCACGGGTTTCCTCGAAAAGGCAACAGTTTTATGCGCATCCCGGGCCTGCCGTCGGCGGCGGAGATCAAAACGTTCCGCTTGATATTTTTCCTGCAAATGCGTATAATATACGAAACTGAATACAAAAAAGGCGTTGACGAGGAGGAGTACATCCTTTCCGATGCACAGAGAGGGAGCGGCCGGTGCGAGCTCCCGTGAGGGAAGCATGGAAAGTAGCCTCCGAGCTGTGAACCGAACGGGGAGAAATCTCCTGGTAGGCTTCAACGGAATTTCCACCGTCATAAGGAAAGCGATATCGGATGGCGACGACCCTCCCGTATCGTCAGAGTGCAGAGGGAATCCTCTGAATTTGGGTGGTACCGCGTACGCTCACGTACGTCCCAAGCAGCATTGAATGCGCTGCTTGGGTTTTTTGTTGTATTCGGTTGAATTCAGTTTGGGAGGATCCGATATGGATAAGCGCTACGACTTTTCGGAAATCGAAAGGCAAATGCAGGACTTTTGGGAGCGGGAAGGCGTTTACCGCTTTGACAAAGACAGGGACGGCGAGCTGTATTCCATCGACACGCCGCCGCCCACGGTCAGCGGAAGCCTGCACATAGGCCATCTGTTCTCCTACGCGCAGGCTGAAATGATCGCGCGTTTCCGCCGGATGCAGGGCTACAACGTGTTTTACCCGTTCGGCTTCGACGACAACGGGCTGCCGAGCGAACGGCTCGTCGAGCGCGACGAGGGGCTGCGCGCCAACGCTTTGCCGCGCAGCGCGTTTATCGCGAAATGCCAAGCCACGGTGGCAAAATACGAAAGCGAATTCAAAGCGCTTTTGACATCCCTCGGCTTCTCGGTGGACTGGTCGGCGCAATATCAGACCATCAGCCCGGAAGTCCGCAAAATCTCGCAGGAATTGTTCCTGGAGCTCGTGAGGATGGGCAAGGCGTACATGAAGGAATCCCCGGTGCTGTGGTGCACCGAATGCCAAACCTCGATCGCCCAGGCCGAACTGAACACGGCGGATGCGCAAAGCGCGCTGCACTACATTCCCTTCACGGTCGATGGGAAGCCGCTCGAGGTGGCCACCACGCGCCCCGAGCTGCTTTACGGCTGCGTCTGCCTGTTCGTCAATCCCGCGGATGAGCGGTATCGGCAATATGTCGGAAAATCCGCTCTCGTCCCGCTCTACGATTATGAAATCCCGATCCTGTCCGATGAAAAGGTCGGCATGGACAAAGGCAGCGGCGCGGTGATGTGCGCGACCTTCGGCGACAGCACGGACGCCGAATGGTTTATTCAATACAACCTGCCGTACCGCCGGGTGATACTGCCGGACGGCCGCGTCGCGCAGGATATTCCTTTCATCGGCGGCTTGGAGGTTCCGGCCGCGAGAAAAGAGATCGTCCGGCTGCTCGGGGAAAAGGGGCTGCTGCTCAAACGCGAAACCATCGCTCATATGGTGGGGACGCACGAGCGCTGCGGGAACGACATCGAGATCATACCCTCGCGGCAGTGGTACATCGACATTATGAGCGGGAAGGACGCGTTCCTCAAGGCGGCCGACGAAATCAACTGGTATCCCGCCAATATGAAGCAGCGCTACGTCGCCTGGGTGGAAAACCTCAAATGGGACTGGTGCATTTCCCGTCAGCGGTACTTCGGAGTCCCGTTCCCCGTCTGGTACTGCAAGGAATGCGAAAAGCCCGTTTTCGCGAACCCGGAGCAACTGCCCGTCAACCCGCTTGAAACGGAATACGTCGGCGCCTGCGAATGCGGCTGCACCGAGTTCATCCCCGAAAGCGCCGTGTTCGATACCTGGGCGACGTCGAGCGTGACGCCGCAGATCAACGAGCGGCTCGGGCTGAAGCTCACGCCGATGAGCATGCGCACCCACGCGCACGAGATCATCCGCACATGGACGTTTTACACGATCGTCCGCAGCCTGTACCACACCGGGGACATACCGTGGAAGGATCTGATGATTTGCGGGTTCGTCCTCGCCAAAAAGGGCGAGAAGATCAGCAAATCCAAGAGCAACAGCGCGCTTGAGCCGCGAAGCCTGATCCAAACGCATTCCGCCGACGTCCTCAGGTATTGGACGGCGGGAGCGCGGCTCGGGACGGACACGTTTTTCTCGCCGGATGAGCTGGCGGTCCCCAAGCGGTTCATTACGAAGCTGTGGAACGCGTCCAGGTTCGCCATCGGGCATTTGCAGGACTTCGACCCGAGCCGGACGCCGGAGCTTTTGCCCGCGGACAGGTGGATCATCGAGCGGGTAAACGAAACCGCGGCCGGCGCCGCGAGGCTTCTCTACGAATATGAAATCGGCTCGGCTCGGCGCGGGATCGACGAGCTTTTCTGGAAGGATTTCTGCGACACCTACATCGAGCTTGTCAAGGAGCGCCTTTACGAACCCGGAATCCACGGCGTTGAAGGACGCCGAAGCGCGCAGTACGCGCTGTATTACGCGCTGCTCAATATCCTGAAGCTCTATTCCATTTATGTTCCGCACATCACGGAGCATATTTATCAGGAGTTTTTCCGGCGGCGCGAAAAAGAGAGTTCCATCCATCTTGCGCGCTGGGCAAAACCCGCTTGCATAGACGACGACCTCGTCCGGTTCGGCGAAAAGCTCAAGGAGGTCCTTTTTGAGATGCGCAAGCACAAAACGGAGCGCGGCCTCTCAATGGGCGCGGAGATGGACATGCTGGAAATCCGCGCGGAACGGCGTTTTGCCGGATGGTTTGAGCAGACCGAAAAGGATATCAAAGCGTGTTCGAAAGCGAAAACAATCCGTTACGATTCTGAGTGAGGCGGAACGCCCGGCATAACCGTAAAAACAGGGAGCGGCTCAGTGAACCGCAGCCTGTCAAGTATTCAAACAAAATAATAAAACGGATGGATTTTCGAAGTGATAATCCATCCGTTTTTTCAAGAAAATTATATTTAGCTATCTTTTTGCTCCGCTGCCCAATTACCTTGAGAGTACTTTGTATCAATTAAATCAGAAATACCAGCAAGAAGCATAATAATTCCTTGAACACGATGAGGTTTAACAGCATATACGCCCCTTTCAGGTTGCTCAACTTCAAAAACCAAATCTGCTGCAATTAACGGTTTTAGGTGATGGTATACTTGACCGGTCGTGTTGAAACTGCATTTTTCAACCATAGCCGCTACCGTCATCGGTGTGCGCAAAAGGGCAAGAAGTAGGGTTAATCTATCGTTACTTCCTATGCACTGTAATACCGTGGCGGCTGACTTGTTTTCAATTAAAGAAAGCAAATCGTCAGTATTGATCGTGTTTTGAATCCAATTTGATTGTCTGCCGCCTGATGTAAAAACGCCGAGATACGTCACACTTCCTGTTCGATTCTCGCTATCAGTCAACTTGCAAAGCGATTCCATAATGCTGCTTAACTTGGGATCAGGGTTCATCTTTTTCATTGGACGCACGTTTATTAACGGCGCACATTCTTCATTAGGAGTATTTGCAGCTGAGTTGCCTGTGAATTGCATAAATAACGATTTTAAATCATTCATTTCTTTCTTTAGATTCTCAATTTCCATTCTGTAATCGTTTTCCATGTCGACTCTCCTTTAATATTATTACGTAACTACGCACCACCATCTTAACGCAGTTCGTTATATCCGTCAATACGTATTTACGTAAATAAACTTAAAGTTGATCATACTGCATGTAACAGCGCACGATACTCCATCGGGCAAGCCTACCTAACCGTAATTGGTATCTCTCGTTGTTGTAAAGGTATTGTTCAAGTCTTTTAAGTCAAGAATGGCGCTCTCCGTGACAGCTTTTTTATTTACGCTGTCTACTTCAAAGGGAGCGGCTCACCCGCTCCCTGTCCCGGTTTTCCCGGCGCGCCTTGGCCAAACCCGGCCTATATTTCCCCGAATATCCCGAGATCCGCGTCCATGAAGAACGCAACGCCCATGGGCAGGCTCATGCTCGGCACGCAATGGCCGCAGACTACGTTCGTAATGACGGGTTTGCCCGTCGGGGCCAGAAAGTCCTCGAACACCTCGTCCAGCGTCAGAGACTGTTCGGGCTTTTCCGCCGCGCATTCGGTGAACTGGCCGACCAGGATGCCCGCGCAGCCGTCGAGCTTGCCCGCGTTCCTCAACTGCGTCAAAAACGCGTCCACGCGGTAAGGCTGCTCGTTGACGTCCTCGATGAAGAGGATCTTCCCCTTCGTGTCGATCTCCCAGGGCGTGCCCACCGACGCCGCGAGCAGCGAGAGGTTGCCGCCGCAAAGCGGCCCGTCCGCGCGCCCGCCGTTCAGCTTGCCCGGCGGCCTGCCTTCGGGATTCGCGTAGTTTCCCTTTTCTCCCAAAAAGAGGGCTTTCACGCGCGCGATCGTATATTCGTCCTGATTTTCAAACGCGTCGGCGCCCGCCATGGGACAGTGATACGTCACGAAGCCGCAATCCTGCGTGATGGCCGTGAGCAGCGCCGTGATGTCGCTGTAGCCGCCGAAGAACTTGGGGTTGGCGCGGATCGAATCGAAATCGAGCAGCGGCAGCAGCCGGTGCGCGCCGTAGCCGCCGCGCGTAGGCCAGATGCCGTCGATGGTTTGATCCGCGAACGCCGCGTTAAGGTCGGCCGCGCGAAGCGCGTCCGGCCCGCTCAGGTAGCCGCGGCGCGCGTCAGCGCTCTCATATACGACCGGCACGAGGCCGAGCGACTCGGCCGCCCGCACGCAGCGCTCGAGCTTACCCTCGCCGATGTGGCTCGAGGGGCCGAGCAGCGCCACGCGCGCGCCGGGGAAAAGCCTTGGCCTTAAAAGCGCGCCCATGCTCACTCGCCCTCCCGGCCGGATTCCCCGCCCTCGAGTTCATCCATCAGGTCGAGGAACTCGTTGAACACCTCGTCGAGCAGTACCTCGTTGTCTATGGAAACATAGACGTCCCCGCCGTCCTTCTCCTCGATGCGAAGCAGCACGACCTCGGCCTCGTCGTCGTCCGCCTCCTCCTCGGGCACAAGCGCCACGTAGCGCGCGCCCTCGTAGAAGAAGGTCAGAACATGCGCGAAGCGCGCGGGCTCGCCGCCCTCGTCGAGCAGCACGATGACGTCCTTTTCGCCCTGACTCTCGATTTTTGCCATATAACCCTCCCGTTTCAATCGCGCGCGCGGGTCAGTATCTCTTGGTTGATCTGCCGCGCGAACTCCGCAAGCGGCATCGCGCCCACGTCGCCCTTCCTCCTCGAGCGCACCGCGACCACGCCGCCCTCCTCCTCCTTGTCGCCGACGATCAGCATGTAGGGGATTTTCTGCATCTGCGCCTCGCGGATCTTGAAGCCGATCTTCTCGTTCCTGAAGTCGCGCTCGACGCGCACGTTGTACGTTTCAAGCTCGCGCGCGACGTTTTCGGCAGCAGCCTGGTTGCGGTCCGTCATCGCCAGCACCTTGACCTGCACGGGCGCGAGCCACGTCGGGAAGGCGCCCGCGAAGTGCTCCGTTATGACGCCGATAAAGCGCTCGATCGAGCCGAAAAGCGCGCGGTGGACCATCACCGGGCGGTGCCTTTCGCCGTCCGCGCCGATGTATTCGAGTTCGAAGCGCTCAGGCATCTGCATGTCGAGCTGTATCGTGCCGCACTGCCATGTGCGGCCTATGGAATCCTCCAGATGGAAGTCGAGCTTGGGCCCGTAGAACGCGCCGTCGCCCTCGTTGATCTCGAACGGCTTCCCCGTTTCGCAAATGGCCTGCTTGAGCGTTTCCGTCGCGAAATCCCATGTTTCCTTTTCGCCCATGTGATCCTCGGGCATGGTGGAAAGCTCGATCTTATACTTGAGGCCGAAAAGGGAATACATCTCGTCGAACAGCTTCACGGTGCTCACGATCTCATCCTTCATCTGATCCCAGGTCATGAAGATGTGCGCGTCGTCCTGCGTGAAGCAGCGCACGCGGAACAGGCCGTGCAGCGCGCCGGAAAGCTCATGCCGGTGCACGAGGCCAAGTTCGGCCATGCGCAAGGGAAGCTCGCGGTAGGAGTGCGGCTCGGCCTTATACACGAGCATGCCGCCGGGGCAGTTCATGGGCTTGATGGAATAATCCGCCTCGTCTATGACGGTCGTGTACATGTTGTTTTTATAGTGATCCCAGTGCCCGCTCCTCTCCCAGAGTCCGCGGCTCAAAATGACGGGCGTTGAGATCTCCACATAGCCGTAGCGCTTGTGCGCCTCGCGCCAGCACTCGATGAGCGCGTTTTTCAAAACCGTTCCCTTGGGCAGGAAGAACGGGAAGCCCGGGCCCTCGTCCGCGATCATAAACAGCCCAAGCTCGCGCCCCAGCTTCCTGTGGTCGCGCTTCTTGGCCTCCTCGATGCGCGTGAGGTATTCGTCCAGAGCCGCCTTTTTCTCGAAGGCCGTGCCGTAGATGCGCTGGAGCATCTTGTTCTTCTCGCTGCCGCGCCAGTACGCGCCCGCGAGGCTCATGAGCTTGATGTTTTTGACCTTGCCCGTATTCTCGACGTGCGGGCCCGCGCAGAGATCGACGAACTCGCCCTGCTGGTAGAAGCTGATGGCCGCATCCTCGGGAAGGTCGCGGATGAGCTCCACCTTGTAGGGCTCGCCGCGCTTCTCCATATAGGCTATGGCCTCCTCGCGCGGCAGCTCGAAGCGCGAGACGGAAAGCTCCTCCTTCTCGATCTTCTCGATCTCCTTTTCGATGGCGGCGAGATCCTCGGGCGTGAAAGCGCGCTCGGTATCAAAGTCGTAGTAGAAGCCGTTTTCGATGGCGGGGCCGATGGCGAGTATCGCGCCCGGATAGAGCCGCTTTACCGCCTGCGCGAGCATGTGCGAGGCCGTGTGGCGGTACGCCCAGCGGCCGCCCTCGTCCTCGAAGGTCAATAGCTTCAGCTTGCAGTCCTTTTCGATGGGCGCGAACGCGTCGCGCCTTTCGCCGTCGATTTCGGCCGCGAGCGTCGCCTTTTTAAGCCGCGGGCTGATGGCCGCGGCCACGTCCAGGGCCGTGACGCCCTGCTCGAACTCCCTTTGGGAGCCGTCGGGGAACGTGATGTTTACCATATTTTCATCCTCCAAATCATATTCCATATATTCCGCCTACAAAAAACGCCCCCAGCGTACGCTGAGGACGAACATTGCTGTCCGCGGTTCCACCTCAATTGGAAAACCCACTCACAGGGCTGTATCGCGCCCGCGCGCCCGCGGTCAACGGGGCGGTCTTCCCCCGAATTGCCCGAACGCGCTCGCAGCCTTGGCGCGTCTCTCTGACCGGGCGTAAAACCGGGTACTCTTCCCGTATCATCCCGCGGGATGATATCATCATAAAATTATAGCGGACGCGCGAACTCTTGTCAAGGCCCGCACGGGGTTCGGGCGCGAAAGCACGGCGGGAACCGCGCGCGGGTCCGGAAATAAAAAAAAGAATCGCCGCGTTTTGTGGAACCTTTTTTGAAACAAGCAAAATTCGGGCTTTTATTGTCCGCGCGCCCTCGCTTTCCCACTGCTGATTCGCTGTCAGGCGGGCATACTTTTGAATATCCTGCATCAGAGACTGTTACGGGGGAATGCATGAGGGAACATGTGATTACCACGCAGAGATATGAATTCGACCCGGCGGCGGCGCTCGCGGCGAAGCTCGGCGCGCAGAGCGGGCTGAACCTCTCGGACGCGGGCGAGAAGCGCGCGGTGGCGTATCTTCGCTCGGCGTCGGACGAGTATACGCTCGCCCTCGCGCTGTGCGACGTTTTGCTCGACGAGGCCGCCCGGCGTGAGATCGCCCTCGCGGTGGAGGAGCTCGCGCTTTCCCCCGAGGAGAAGCGCGTAGTGCTGCCCGAGGCCGAACGCCTCGCCCAGCGCGCCTTCGGCCCTAAAACGCGCGAGCGCGTGCGGGAAAAGATATTGACCCACATCGAGTTTTCGGATGAAACCAACCTCGAAGGCTTCATGCGCTTTCGCCTGCGCGAGCTGCTCGCGCTTTTCGCGGCCGCGGCGGGCAAGGCCGCGGACACGCTCGTGCTTCGCGGGGATTACCTCGAGCTGATGGCGGTGCTCGCCTCCTTCGCGCGCATGCAGCCGCCGCGCACCAAGGAGGTCTGCCTCGTTTTGAACGCGGACGGGAGCTGCACGCTCACGGGCGCGGGCGGCGCGCGCATCAACTGCGAGAACACGGGACGCGAGGGCCTGATCAGCATATTGCTCGGCCTCGCGCCGGAGTCGATCATCGTCTACGACCTCTCCTGCGGGCGCGGGGCGCTGCTGTGCGAGGTCGTGAGCCGGGTGTTTCGGGAGCGGGTCAGATTGTTTCGGTGATCTTTAGGGATCATTTTATTTTGAAGCCCGCCGTCATATAGAAGTGTTCGCAGTTCCCGGAACAGACATGCTCCGTGAAGCCGTCGATGCTGCCTTCGGAATAAGGGAATAACCCGATCACGAGACGATATTCGCCGCGTTTGAACAGGTTGCCGTAGGCTTTGAGAAAAATCCAGTTATCATAAGTCGCGCCGGGCTTGATTTCAACGCAATACCACATGTCGTCGGAGTCCGCGATGCGCGAATTCTTCAGGTTCATCTTGAGTGCGCGCCACTCCCCGCCGGCCAGCCGCTCGATGCTCGCGTGCCGGAATACGCCCACCGGGACTTCCCTGTTGTTCGTCACGGAATACGAAAGCGTATCCGGCGCAACGCCGAACGCATCCCGCGAAAGCTCCACGGCCAGATCCTCGCGCTGATTGGCCTGCGCAACCGGGGATGCGCCGCCGTCAAACGGCACGCGGGCAAATAATGCGACGATAAGCCCTGTTATGGCGATCAACGACAGCACGATATACAAAAACTTTTTCATTGCCGGCGCATCTCAGAGCACGCCCGCGCGCACGAGAAGCCACACGAGCAGCACTGCGTCCACGACGGCCGCGAATATGGCGAGGCCCTTGAGTATCTTCATGCGGCGAACCCTCCCTGTTTATTATTTATAAAAAGCGGCGCGAAAGCGTGACCCCTATCGTATATAACGCAACAGAGGCGCGCCGCGTTGCATCCGGTCATTCTTGCCAATTCCCCCGCTTCAACTTATAATGGGAAACATGAACGAACGCATCGCGCAAAAGCTCAAGCTGCTGCCGGACGCGCCGGGCGTATACCGCATGCTCGACGCGGCGGGGCAGGTCATCTACGTGGGCAAGGCGGTAAACCTCAAGAACCGCGTGCGCTCGTATTTCCGCACGGATAAGAACCGCTCGCCCAAGGTCGCCGCGCTCGTGAGCCACATCGCGGACTTCGAATACATACTCGTCGCCAACGAAACCGAGGCGCTGACCCTCGAGGCCGCCATGACCAAGGACATGCAGCCCCGATACAATATATTGCTCAAGGACGACAAACATTTCCCTTATGTGCGACTCGACACAAAACAGGATTTTCCGCGCTTCGAGGTCGTGCGCCGCGCGGCCAACGACGGCGCGCGCTACTTCGGCCCCTACCTCTCGGCGGGCGCCCTGCGCGACGCGCTCAACTGCATTTCCGAGGATTTCCCCGTGCGCCACTGCCGCAAGGACATCAGGCGGGCCATAACAAAAAACGAGCGGCCCTGCTTGATGTACCACCTGGGCAAATGCTGCGCGCCCTGCTCGGGCAAAGTCAGCCGCGAGGAATACCACCAGCTCCTCGCGCGCGTGTGCGCCTTCCTCGAGGGGGACGCCGCGCCCGTGATCGGCATGCTCAAAAGCCGGATGATCGAATACAGCGAAGCCCTCGAGTTCGAGAAAGCCGCCCGCTGCCGCGACCGCATCGCCGCCATAGAGGCCATGGGCGAGAAGCAGCGCGCCATGACCGCCACGGGCGCGGAGCGCGACGCCTTCGCGCTCGCGCGCGACGGGAACGACGCGCTGATGTTCGCGATCTTCGTGCGCGGCGGCAGCATCGTGGGCACGCGGCACTTCTCCATGACCTGCGCCGACGAGCCCGCCAAGGATGTGACGGCCGCGTTCCTCCAGCAGTATTACAGCGAGTCGGGCGCGATCCCAAGGGAAGTTTTAGTGGCGGACATGCCGGACAACGCCGGGGAGCTCGCCGAGTGGCTCAGGTCGATCCGCGGCGGCGCGGTGTCGCTGCTGAACCCCATGCGCGGCGAGAAGCGCGAGCTCGTCGATATGGCAAGAAAGAACGGGCAGGATACCATCCAAAAGCAGCGCGAGCTTGAGCACCGCGCCTGGGAGCGCAACGAGGGCGCGCTCGCGCGGCTTTCCGCCATCATAGGCCTCGACGCGGTGCCGGAGCGCGTGGAGTGCTTCGACAACTCGCACATCCGCGGGCGGGACACGGTCTCGAGCATGGTGGTGTTCCTCAACGGAAAGCCCGCGCCCAAGGAATACCGGCGCTTCCGCATCCGCCAGGAAGCGGGCGGCGACGACCTCGCCGCCATGCGCGAGGCGCTCTCGCGCAGGTTCGCGCGCGCCGAAACGGACGAGCGCTTCGCGGTACTGCCCGACCTTCTCATCGTGGACGGCGGCAGGACGCAGCTCGACGCCGCGCTCGATGTGCTATCCGAAAAAGAACTGTCGCACATCCCCTGCATCGGCCTGGCAGAGCGCAACGAGGAGATCGTTTTGCCCGATTCGGACGAGCCCGTCGTGCTCGGGCGCGGCGACGGCGCGCTGCACATGCTCCAGCGCATCCGCGACGAAGCGCACCGCTTCGCCATCACCTACCACAGGAGCCTTCATATGAAGACCGCGCTCTTCTCGGAGCTCGACGCCATAGAGGGCGTGGGCGAACGGAGAAAGAGGCTCCTGTTCGACGCCCTTGTCACGCGCGACGCCATCGCATCGGCGTCCGTCGAGCAGCTCGCCGCCGTCAAGGGCATGACCAAGCCCGCCGCGCAGGCGGTCTACGATTATTTTCATCAGCCAAAGGAGAACGGGGAATGATCAAACTCGTCGCGTTCGACATCGACGATACGCTCACCAAAAAAGCGGACACGGTATCTCCCGGCAACCTCGCGGCCATACGCCGCGCACAGGACGCGGGCGTGTTCGTGACGCTCGCCACGGGGCGCGGCCTGCTCGGCTCCACCCCGATCTGGAAGGCGCTCGGGATCGAAGGGCCCGTCGTCAACTACGGCGGCAGCGTCGTCAACGACACGCGAACCGGAAAGGCGCTCCACACGGCATCCCTCAAGCCGGAGGACGTCGCGGAGCTTTTCTCGCTCTCGCACGAACTGGGCGTCCACGCGCAGCTCTATCAGGGCGACACGGTGGTGTACGAGCGCGAGAACGAATACGCCGTCCGATACAAGAGCTTCCTCGGCCTGCCCTTCAGGATCGTACCCGATCTGACGGACAGGCGCTGGGAGAACGTGCCCAAGGTGCTCTTCATCGCCCGGAGCGACCGCGCCGACGCGTTGATTCCCATGCTTCAGAGGCGCTACGAGGGACGTTTCAAGGTATCCGGCTCGAAGGCGGGCTTCATCGAGTTCAACGATCCCGGCGCGCACAAGGGAAGCGCGCTCAAATGGGCGGCGGATCATATGGGCTTCTCGCGGGACGAGGTCGCCGCGATGGGGGACAACCTGCTCGACGTGGAAATGATCCGCTGGGCGGGCACGGGCTGCGCGGTCGCGGACGCGCACGAAGAGGCGCTCGGTGCCGCGGACGTGGTCGCGCCCCGCTGCGAGGACGACGGCGCGGCGTGGTTCATCGACAACGTCGTGTTGAAAGGAAGGCGCGATGGCTGAGAGCATATCCATCAAAGTCGAGCGGTTCGCCGAAGCCCTCGGCATGAGCGTGCTCGTGCAGGGCTCGGGCGAGGCGGTGTTCGAAACCGGCGAGATCGGCCGTCCGGGGCTGCAGCTCGCGGGATATTACATCCATTTCGCCCGCAGCCGCGTGCAGCTGCTGGGCAACAGCGAGATGCACTACCTCTACGGCATGAGCTACGAGGAGGCCTACGAAAGGCTCGACCGCTTCATGAGCCACGGCATCCCCTGCGTGGTGTGCGCGCGCAACAACATGCCGCCCAAGGCGCTCACCGACTGCGCGCAAAAATACGCCACGCCCGTGTTCCTCTCGGGCGCGCTCACGGACGACATCGGCCACCGCATCACGAACTATCTCTCGCGAAAGCTCGCGCCGAGCGCGCTCATACACGGCGTGATGCTCGACGTTTCGGGCGTGGGCATACTGCTGCGCGGCGTGAGCGGCCTTGGCAAGAGCGAAACCGCGCTCGAGATGATCAAGCTCGGCCACCGCCTCGTCGCGGACGACGTGGTGGAGATCACGCGCGTCACGGAAAACCGGCTCGTGGGCCGCGCGCCGGACGCCACGCGCTGCTTGATTGAGGTGCGCGGCATCGGCGTCGTGGACGTGCGCTATCTGTTCGGCGTGGGCGCGGTGCTCGGGGAAAAATCCGTGGACCTCGTGATGGATCTCGAGCTCTGGCAGGCGGACCGCGAGTACAACCGGCTCGGCGCGCAGAGCACGACCGAGATGCTCGGCGTGCGCGTGCCCGAAACCATGCTGCCAGTAAGTCCCGGCCGCAACCTTGCCGTGGTCATTGAGGTCGCGGCGCGCAACTTCCTGTTAAAACGCATGGGATACGACACCTCGGGCGATTTCACGCGAAGGGCGCAGGCTCTGCTGGAAGGGCGGGAATGATATGTTCAACGCCGGATTCGACATCGGCGGCTCGCACATCGCGGGCGGGCTGTACGACGCGCGATGCAACCTCGTCAGGCGCGTGGACGAGCCTTTCCCGCAGGGAAGGCCCGAGGAGGTGCCCGCGCTCGTCGCGCGCATGGCCGGGGAGCTCTGCGAAGGCCTCGCAAGGGGCGCGCTCGAAAGCGTCGGCCTCGCGGTGCCGGGCAGCATAGACCGCGCGCGGGAGCGCGTCATCAACGCGTACAACCTCGGTTTCCACGACTTCCCGCTGCGCGCGCGCGTGCAGGAGCGCTTCCCCGACGCGCCGGTGCTCCTGGGCAACGACGCGGATCTCGCGGCGCTCGCGGAACTGCATGCGGGCGCGTTCATCGGCGCGCAATGCGCGGTGCTTCTCACGCTCGGCACGGGGCTCGGCGGCGGCATCATCATCAACGGCAGGCTCTGGCGCGGCGGGATGGGCAACGGGTGCGAGATCGGCCACACCATACTCGACATGAGCGGCGAAATCTGCACCTGCGGCGTGCGCGGATGCGCGGAAACGCGCTGCGCGGCCTCGGCGCTCGCGCGCGAAGCGCGCGCCGCCGCTCGCGCGCGGCCCGGCACGCTCATCAACGAGCGCACCGGCGGCGACCCCGAAAAGATCGACGCCAAGTTCGTCGTGGACTGCGCGCGCGCGGGCGACGCGGCCGCGCTTTTCGTGTTCGACCGCTATACGGACGCGTTGAGCTCTGCAGCGGCCTCGCTGATCAACACGCTCGACCCCGAGGTCATCGCGCTGGGCGGGGGTTTGAGCGGCGCGGGCGAATTCCTCTTCGCGCCGGTTCGGGAAAAGACCAGAAAAAAGAGCTTCTACCGCGAGCACGCGCGCATCGTGCCCGCCGTCCTGGGCAACGACGCGGGCATGCTCGGCGCGGCGCTGCTGTATGACGACGATAAGAAATGATGCTGGAATGAAAAAAGCGATCCGCCCGGCCTTCGCCGTCCCGCTCACGCCCGCGCTTCGTTTCGCTCCATACACACCCTGTTTCGTCCCGCGCGCTTGGCCGCATAGGCGGCCTTATCCGCCCGGTCGATTACCTTTTCATAGTTTAGAACCTGTTCGCCGCCGCAATATGCCACGCCGATGCTGGCGGTAATGTGGTGCCCGTCCATATCTGTGCTTTGCACGGCGATGCGCAGACTTTCGGCAATGGAGAACAGCTCTTTCTCGTCGTACCCATATGCCATCGCAACGAATTCCTCGCCGCCATAGCGATAGAAGTGCAGCCGGAAATTCTGCGCGAACTTTGTCAGCGCTTCGCCAAAGCGGTTCAGATACCTGTCGCCGGCGGCATGGCCGTAGCTGTCATTGAATTCCTTGAAGTAATCGATATCCAGCATCAGGATTCCGGAAGGCTTTTCCGCATCCGCCGTTTCCAGAACCGCCAGGGTTTCGAACAGCTTGCGGCGGTTGAACAGACCCGTCAGCACATCGGTCTCTTTTTCAATGGTCAGCAGGCGGCGCGCTTCATAGCTTTCCAAGCGGACCCGCACCATTATATTGCCGAGAAAACACCCAAGAATGGCAAAGCACAGGCAATTGATCGCATCGTCGAGCGCATATTTCGGCTTCAGGTAAAACGCCAATGCCGTATGCACCGTAAGCCAGAACACGGCAAACAGGTTCATACGGCTCGGACGGTCGATAAAACCGAGCGGTATAATGCAAAACGCTCCCAGCAGGACCGTCGCCCGCATGCCGGGCGAATGAATGACGCTAAGATAAATGGCCAGCACGAAAAAGACGGAAAATACGATATACAGCCCGCAAAGAGCATGCTTTTTCATAGCGGGCAGCTTAAACAGAAGGTATAAAGCGAAATAGATCGAGGCTGTCAGTAAATAGACGGGGACGGCGTCCGTTTTCGTGTTGCTGAAAGGCGCCGACAGCATCGGCAGCAGCATCAGCAGCCCTCCCATAAGCGTCAATACGGACAGCATATTCTCGTTATACTCTTCGGCGGCCTTGCGGTTGTCGGATGCAAGCTGTATATAGGTTTTTCCTTGACCCCAAAATAGACCCGGCCATTTTCCCATATGATCTCACCTCAGTCGGCCCGCGATCAGACAGATCAGTCCATGACACAAATACCCGTTCGTTTATTCGAGTATATATCAAAACAAGGGGATACGGCAAGGATTCCCTGCAAGAACATGCCCCCCCATGTTCTTCGCCCTAATTTTCGCGGTTCTTCTCCCCGCCGTTCCGGCGCCGCTCGCGGAACTGCTTTACCGCCGCGATGATCGAGCTGATGAGCGCGCACAGCGCGAAGCCGAGCAGAAAGAGCTTCGACACGTCGCTCGTGACGAAGTCCATCGAGGGGTTGTATTGATCGAGCACGAGCAGCGTCAGGAACAGCCCCGCGAGCAGTATGGTCGCGTGCGTGAGAAAGCGCCAGATAAAATCCCGCTTCATGTCACGCGCCCTCTCTTAAAAAGCAGATGATGTCGCTCGACGCGCGGCCGCCGTCCGAAGGGCTCGAAATGATGTCGTCGTCGTAGACCATCATGGCCGTGGCGCCCCCGTCGAGATTGTACGCCTCCTCGCAGCCGAGGGAGGCAAAGAGCGCCGAGAGCTCCTCGAGCGTCATGCCCTCGGAATAGCCGTCCTGCCGCCCGTCCACGACCACGAGGCAGTAATGCCCCGGCTCGTAGTAGCCTATGGCGCAGCGCGGATTCTTGCCCGATACGCGGTTGCGGCTGAACGTCGTGAGCGCCCGCCCGTCGTCGAGCAAATCCGGCCCGAAGCTCCACGCCTGCCACGCGCCGTTTGCCACGGCCTCGTCGACGGAGAATTCGTCCGCGGAATAGACCTTCATCGTGCCGTCGTAATAGAGCACGCAGACGTCCTTATCCCCGCTGTCCTCGCGGTAAAGCACGCCGTTTCGGATGACCGCGCCCGTCTTGTGTGCGCCGCAAAAGTCGCCCGATACCGCCAGGATCGCGCCCGCGTCCTTGGCCATGCGGCGCACGGTTTCCGTGACGCCGGTGCTGAACTCCCCGCCCGCGAAGGAGGTTTGGAACAGCTCGATGTTCCGGATCCGGACGTCGGCCACGAAATAGGCGATATCGTTCTGCTGCACGAAGCTCACGGCGATGCGAAGATTTTCGGCCTGGTAACTGTAAGCGGCGTTTTCGCCTGTGTCGTAATCCGGGAAGGCGGCGCTGAAGTCGCCGACCTCGGTCGCGACGATCGCCTCAGGCCGCGCGGGATCGTCCGCGCCCATTCCGGCGGCGTTCGCGCCCGTCCCCACAGGGGTAGGCAGCACGACGGTCCGTATCGGTTCGTAGCTCTTTGGCAGCACATGATGAAACAGCGCGAAGGCAACAAGCAGCGCGCCGAAAAGCAGCACGTCGCGCAAAACGATCAAAAAGGCCCTTGCCTTCATAGTGCGTTCCTTTCCCGGGCCGTCGGCCCAATGGTAAGGATATCCTGTCGAACGGATACGCGCAATAGCGTATTTTGACAAAACAGTAAATTTCGGATAGACCCCTTTGCGCCGCCGCAAATAATAGTATAATCAATGCTGGAAATATCAAACGCGCCGCGCGAGGAGGAAGCTTCCATCAAGCCCTGGGTACTGATACCGGCCTATGAGCCGGACGAAAAGCTCGCCGCCCTCGTTGAAGCGCTCGAGGGGCGCTTCCCCGTAATCATCGTGGACGACGGCAGCGTCCGGCCGGGTTGTTCGGAGATTTTCGCGCGCGCCGCGGCAACGGGCGCCGTCGTGCTGCGCCATAAAGTGAACCTCGGCAAGGGGACCGCGCTCAAAACGGGCGTCGCTTACCTCGCGGACCTCGGTGAAAATATCCCCGGCGTCGTCACCGCCGACGCGGACGGCCAGCACGCGCCCGGCGACATCGCGCGCATCGCCGCGGCCATGCGGGAACATCCGGACGCGCTGATTCTCGGCGCGCGGGATTTCTCGAAGATGCCCGCCCGCTCGCGCACGGGCAACACCATCACGCGCTTTGCCTTCCGCGCGAGCACCGGCCTTGGCGTGACGGACACGCAGACGGGCCTTCGCGGGCTGCCGCGAAGCCTGTTCCCGCAGCTTCTCGAGCTTGCGGGCGAGCGCTACGAATACGAGATGAACATGCTCCTGGCCCTTCCCGCATGGAAGGCGGACTTCTATGAGGTGAAGATCGACACGATCTACATCGACGGCAACAAATCCACGCACTTCCACGCCCTAAGCGACGGGCTGCGCGTGTTTTCCCGCGTGGTCCGGTATACGGCCTCCTCGCTTGCGAGCACGGCCGTCGATTACGCGCTGTACCTTGTGCTCGCGGCGCTCCCGCTCGAGGTCGCGCTGTGCTTCGCGATTTCCAAGTCGATCAGTTCCATACTCAACTACCAGCTCAACTGCCGCGCGGTTTTCCGCACGCGCCCGAGCGCCGCGAGCGCCTTCGCCTACGCCGCGCTCGTCGCCTTCTCGCTGCTTGCCGGCTCCCCCGCGGTCTTCTTCCTTACGGGCGCGGGGCTCGGCAATTTTCTCGCCAAGCTGATCGTCGATCTCGTCCTTTTCGCGTTCAACTATCTTGTGCAGAAGCATGTGATCTTCCGCAGGAAGAAGAAGGAGAAGACGGAGAAGACGGAGAAGACGGAGCCGGAGTAATCGGCGGCCTCCCCCGGCTCGCGTAAAACGCCCTCCGCCGTGAAGCGAAGGGCGTTTGTATTCCGCGATTGCCAATTCAATTGTCAATTCTCAATTATCTTTACTTCCCGACCGTCCTCTGCGAAATGCCCTTGATGTTGTTGAGCACCCAGTCGTACTCGGCGGCTTCAATGATGGCGCCGCAGTAGTCGCACTTGGCCGTGTGGTTCAGGTCGAGCGGCGCGCCGCAGTTCGGGCAATGCTTGGTTTCGTCCGCGCCGGAAACGAAGGTCTTGGCGCCCTTGGTGCGGATCAGGGTCCATTCGTAGGTCATGAACTTCTCGGCGGTGCGCGAGCCGCCGACGAGGTTCCCGGTCGCGTCGTCGAGCGTGTAGTCCACGATGCGCGTCTGCAGCACGGCGGTCAGTATGTCGTGCTTGTCGTCCTGCCCGAAGCCCGTCAGGTCCACGCCGAGGATCGCGATGCGCTCGACATAGTTGGTCTGGCGGCTGCGGATCTTCGCGTCCACGCCGCTCTTCATCTGGTTGAACAGCGCGTCGGAAAGGCTCGCGCGCATGGGTTCCCACTCCTTTTGCTGCCATGCGGCCTGCATCTTGATGTAGAGGTTCGCGATCTTCTCCTTCAAGGTTTCCTCGGAGAACTGCGGGTCCATCCCCTTGAGCTGGGCGATGGTCATGGGCAGAACCGTGCGCGCCGCGCCGGGCACTACGGGCCGCGACGAGCCCTTGTTCTTTTTGCTGAACACGATCACCAATACGACGATAAAGAGTATCGCAAAAAAGACGCCCCCGCCGCTGCCGACGGAGAAGCCGTCCGTATCCGAATCGCCGCTGCCCCAACTGGTGGAGCCGCTGCCCCAATCGGAGCTGCCGCCCCAGTCGCTTCCGCCGCCGCCGCCGCCGTAATCGCCGCCGCCCGAAAAATCCCCCGCGTCGGCAATACCGAGCGCCGGCGCGAGCATAAGCGCCGCCGCGAGCAGCACGGTTATAAAGAAAAAGACAAACCGTTTTTTATCCATAGCGCCAGCCCTTTCGATATTATCATATGAACGCGTCATAATTATATATCACGCCGCTGTTGCTGTCCACAACCGCTTCCGTATTTCGACAGAATGTGATATGATAGGTAAAATAGCAAGGAGGTATCATGCATGAATTGCCCATACTGCGGCACCGCCAATTCGAACGGAACCCGTTTCTGCGTTGGCTGCGGAGCAAACATCGAAGGCGCCCCTCACGAAGCCCCAAAGCCGCCCGTCCAGACCTACCAGGCGAGCTATGCGCCTCCCCCGCCCGCGTACCAGAGCGTGCCCGCAATCAATCCGCTTACCCAGCCCATGCGCACGGGCGAGTTTTTCTGGATGATGTTCGTGTTCGCGATTCCCCTCGTCGGTTTTATCTGCAGCCTCGTATGGGCGTTTGGCGGCAATGTCAACCTCAACCGCAAGAACCTCTCCCGCGCCGTGCTGATCTGGATGCTCGTAAGCATCATCCTCACCATCGTGGTTTCCATCATACTGGCGCTGCTGGGCGCCTCGCTTGCCGACGCGTTCTCCAGCTATACGTACTATTGATCGCGCGCGTTTCGGGCAACCGAATTTTTATGCACACTCGGCCGCGGGTCTTGACGAGCCCGCGGCTTTGTGTTACCATACCCCGTGACAATTGAACAAAGCCTTATCAAGAGCGGTTGAGGGGACGGGCCCTGTGAAACCCGGCAACCTGCGCGCGAGCGCAAGGTGCCAAATCCCGCGGCATAGCCGGAAGATGAGCGATGACCTCTTTTCGTCTCGTTTTTCGCGAGGCGTTTTTTCATGTGAGGAAACGGCCGCGCATACCGCCCGCGCAAGGCTTCATACTAGTACGGGACGGAAAGGAAACCACAATGGCAAAACGACTCTTCACATCCGAATCGGTCACGGACGGTCATCCGGATAAGGTCTGCGACATACTGTCCGACACGGTGCTCGACGCCTACCTCGCGCTCGACCCCTACGCGCGCGTGGCTTGCGAATGCTGCGCGACGACGGGGCTCGCCGTCGTCATGGGCGAGATCACCTCCAAAGCGTGCGTCGAGGTGACGCCGCTCATCCGCTCCGCCATCCGCGACATCGGCTACGACGATCCCTGCCTCGGCTTCGACGCGGACAACTGCGCCGTGCTCGTGGCGCTCGGCTCGCAATCCCCGGACATCGCGCAGGGCGTGGACAAATCTCTCGAGGCAAGGCAGGGCTCCGGCTTCGACATGGCGACCGGCGCGGGCGACCAGGGCATGATGTTCGGCTACGCGTGCAGCGATACGGATGAATATATGCCGCTCCCCATCTACCTCGCGCACAAGCTCACGCGCAAGCTCAGCGCCGCGCGCCGCGGCGGGAGCCTGCCGTGGCTCAGGCCCGACGGGAAAACGCAGGTCACGGTGGAATACGACGGCGACGTTCCCAAAAGGCTCGAGGCGATCGTCGTGAGCGCGCAGCACGCGCCCGAAGCTTCGCAGCAGGAGATCCGCGCCGCGCTCATCGAGCAGATCATCCGCCCCACGCTGCCCGAAGGCCTCGTGGACGGCGCGACGCGGATCTACGTCAATCCGACCGGGCGCTTCGTCATCGGCGGGCCGCACGGCGACTCGGGCCTGACCGGACGCAAGATCATCGTGGACACCTACGGCGGCTGGGCGCGCCACGGCGGCGGCGCGTTTTCCGGCAAGGACCCCACGAAGGTCGATCGCAGCGCTTCCTACGCGGCGCGCTACCTTGCCAAGAACATCGTCGCCGCGGGGCTCGCCGCGCGCTGCGAGATACAGCTTGCCTACGCCATCGGCGTGGCGGAGCCGGTCTCCGTCAGCGTGGATACGTTCGGCACGGGCAAGGCTCCGGACGAGAGGCTGATTGCCGCCGTGCGCAAGTGCTTCGACCTGCGGCCCGAGGCGATGATCCGCGCGCTGGACCTGCGCCGCCCGATCTACCGCCGCACGGCCTCGTTCGGCCACTTCGGAGATCCTGCGATGCCTTGGGAAAAGCTGGACCTGGTTGAAAAAATAGCGAATGGGGTTTGACGGTTTCCGCGGCGAACGACCATGAACGGCCGGGCGGATATAGCCCTCGGGCGGGAGACGCCCTCGGACATTAGGCTGCGCCCGTCGAAATCCGCCCCTACAAATCAAACGGCCTCCGCTTTACATGGCGGGGGCCGTTGTCATATGCTCGTTTGTTTTGCATCCCGCCCGCAGGCGGCGTTCCCTGACTGTCAATTTTCAATTGTCAATTATTTACGCCGCCGGTTCCGTGGGAGGCGTCCCATAGAGCTTCCACTCCACGGGCACGGGATCGGTCGGGCGGAGCGCGGGGCCGATGCCCACGGCGATCTCCGCAGGATTGCCGTTGTACTTGTCGGTGTGCAGCAGCACGGATTCGTCCTCCTGAAGCACGCCGTCGACGTATTTATCGAGCCATGCCTCGGCGACGTAGCCGTCGTGCCGGAGCACAAGCTCCTTCTGGTAGCCCGCGGCGATGGTCGCATCCTGCGTGAAGACCGTATCCGTGCGCGGCGTAGTCGAGATGATGACGCTGCGCGCCTTGTAGGTGACGCCCTCGGGCAGGGGCTGCCCGTAAAGATACACGGTGGCGGTGTTGCGGCTGCTGCTGCCCTCGACCCCGGCGACCTTGACGAAGATATAGACCGGATGCTCGGTGTTGTTCTTCCACACGAGGTCGATGCCGCTCGTATCCACAGTTGCGTCGAGCCCTTCATCGACATAATCGGAGGGGATCGTGTGCGCCTGCCGGTAGACGATCTCGTAGTTGCCGCACAGAAGCGCGTTGTAGAGCGTGGTCGAAACCTGGCAGATGCCGCCGCCGGCCTGTATGGTGTATTCCTTGCCCTTCGAGATGCCGTTGGCGCCCTTCCAGCCCAACTCGTAGGTGCGCGGGCCGACGACGGTGTTGAAGCTCCACTCCTGACCCGGCTGCACGACCTGGCCGTTGATGATATCCGCCGCCTTCTTGATGTTGAACTTGCGGTTCTGCTTGGTTTCGTCGTCGCGCGGCGCAGTGAATTTGGTCGTGAACGAGCAGACGAGCTGCGTATACGCCCTGATGTCGTCGAGCGAGCCCGTGGGCAGCACGGCGTTGGTTACGGCGTCGATCGTCGCCTGGAAGTCAAGCGTGCGCAGCGCGTACTCGATGGCGTCGGCGGTATCCTCCACGTTGAGCGTCTGCCCGGGCGTGCCTTCGACGTAGTTGAAGCGCTCCTCGCTCTCCCAATCCGCGATGGGCTCGGCGTAAGGCTCCACAGCCTCGGTGTTGATCGATTCGGCTACGTTCGCGAGCGCGATCTCAATGGCCTCGCGCGACCATGTGTATTGCGCGTCGAACTCGCCCGCTCCCGCGCCTTCGACATCCGTCACGCCCGCGGTCCTGCCGTAGGCGAGGCCGTCCTCGAGCGCCTTATCTATGCTGTAACTCATACCCAGGGAGAGATAGCCGAGCACGATTTCCTTCTCGCCCGCGCGCACGGTGACGGCGACGGACTTGAGCTTCTTCTCGGCGGCGTTCTTGACCAGCCCCGTCGCCTCCTCGGCGGTGAGGCCGCTCACGTCCACGCCGATGAGCTTCACGCCTTCCTTAAAGGTTTTTTTCGAGGAGAAGAAATCCGTGATGTCCGCGGAGGTCCCCTCGCCGCTGCCCGCGAGCCAGACCACGACGATCACCGCGAGCAGCACCCCCGCCGCGGCGAGCAGCGCCTTGATCGTGTGCTCGAGCGCGTTTTTCCTGCGCTTCTGCGCCGCACGCGCGGTCTGCGCGGCTTTCGCGGAGGCGCTCGCCGTCCGCGCGGATTTCGCGGGCGCTTTCGCGCCGCTTTTCACGTGCGCCGCGGGCGCGGTCTTTTTCGCCGCCGGACGGACGGGGGACGCGGATTTCGCCCGGGCCTGCGCCTGGGATGAAACCTTCCGTTTTGCCGTATAGCCCGCGCTTTTTACGGCGGAGGCCGGGCGCGCGCCGGACGTCAGCGCGGACGGCGCGGAAGCCTGGGAAGCGGCGAAATCCACCCGCTTCATTTTTTTCTTCATGTAATTCGGGAGCTGCGGTCCCGGATCGTAGCCTTTGGTCGTCGCCATAGCACCTCTTGTTTCCCGCCTCGCCGCGCATGAGGGGACAATACATCACAATATAGTGTAGCGTATCGCACGGCGCCGCGCAAGTGCGCGGATTGGATAATTCAGGAATGTATCAGCACGCGGGCGGAAATCCACTCCCCCGCGTCCTCCGGCAGCGTGAGCGCGAAGCCCTGCGGCGAGGCCATGCCCGACGCCGCCCCGGACGCCTGCGCGTCGAGTATCGGGAACGCCTCGTAGACGCGGCTCGCCCCGTCCGAAAAGACCGCTTCGACGTAGACCGCGCCCGCGAACGCGCCGTCGTAGCAGCCGTAAAGCTGCGTATGGCCCGACTTCTCGCGGTTCATGAGGATCGATTCAACCTCAACCGCGCCCGCGGGGAGCGTTTTTTCCACGGCGGGCATCAGCGGCGCGTAGAGCAGCAGGTTCGGTATGTTGCGCTCGACGAGCTCTATGGCGACGGCGTCGAACTCTTCTCCCGAAAAGACGTAGTTGTAGGGGAACTCCTGCGAGTATACGACGCGCCCCGCGTTGCCCGACACGAAGGGGATCAGCCCTTCGCCGAAGGAATCGCGAAAGAACAGCAGCCTGAAGGCGTTCGCTCCGCTTGTCGTGCCGAAGTTCGCGTCGCGCGCGACGTTCGCGCCCGCGTCGACGGCGTAGGCCGCGTTCTCATCTATGCCGTAGTCCACATAAGGGAGCCTTCCGTCCGCGCCGGGCAGCACGAAGTTGTGCAGATCGCCGCGGTAGCCGGATGTCACCCGCCCGGCGTCATCCGCGTAATCATCCCACGCGAAGCCGGAAGCGAGCTTCCCCATGACGGCGCGGTAGCCCACGAGCGCGCCGCGCGCGTTCCAGTGCGTATCGCGCTCGTAGTAGAGCGCGCCGTCGGGCTTGTGCGCGATGAGCTCCGCCGCGAGGTCTATGGTATCGACGTCCTGTCCGGCGAGCGCCGCGTAGAGCCGCTCGCGGTTGCCGGGCCCGCCCGAGGGCGCAAAACGCTCCGGCATATATTCGGGATAAACCGTGTTCTTATTGGGCGCGGCCATGAATACGAACTCCATGCCGAGGCTCCGGCAATACTCGCGTTCGAGGCGCAGTACCGCCGCGGCCTTTTGGATATCCTCGTCGCTCATGCGGTTGACGCCGAGATAGTCGTTCATGGTTTCGGAATAGAACAGGTAATCCCCCTTGCCCACGACGACCTTTTTATTGAGCGTATCGCGCAAAACCGCCATCGTCAGCGCATGGAAGGCCGTCACCATCTCCTCGCGAAGGCCGAAGTGATCCCCCCACCAATCGTCAAACTCCGCCGGGAACGAAAGGTTGACCTTGCCGCGGGAAACGAGCGAAGCCTCCCGCGCGAGCGGGCGGTTCTCGAGGTTCTGCGCCTCATAGCCCGACAGGTAAGCGACGCCGGGCACGGCGAGCACCGCGAAAAACAGGAGGACGAAGATCAGGCAAAGCGGTTTTTTCATATCTCCCTCCTCTAGAACTTGAAGTAGATGAACGGATTGTAGCTGCTCGTCGAGAGGCAAAGCACGCTCAACACGAGCAACGCGAACGCCGCGGCATACACCCACGCGGCGCGCCCCTTGGCCTCGAGCTTCTCCCCGAGCCTGTGCGCGGCGGGCGAGGCGGCAAAAGCGCCTATGGCGAGCGCCGTTATGCACAGCGGCGTCGCGAGAAGCGAAAACTGCGCCATGAGCTCCGGCGCAAAGCTCCAGCCCGCGAACATGCGGCCCGCGAGCATCAGCGCCCCGCCGAACGTATCCGCGCGGAAGAGCACGAAGCCGAGCGTCACCGCGAGCAGCGTGTAGACACGCCGCACGAGCTTGGGCCACTTCTCCGGCTTGAGCACGCCGTAGCCCTCGAGCATCAAAAAGCCGCCCTGGTAGAGCCCCCACGCGGCGAAGGTCCAGCTCGCGCCGTGCCAGAGGCCGGTAAGGATGAACACGATGAGCTTGTTGAGCCCCGCGCGCAGCTTGCCCTTGCGGTTTCCGCCGAGCGGGATGTAAACGTAATCGCGGAACCACGACGAGAGCGAAATGTGCCACCTGCGCCAGAAATCCTGCATGGAGAGCGCGGCGTAGGGGTAGTTGAAGTTCTCGCGCAGTTTGAAGCCGAACGCGCGGCCCAGGCCGATGGCCATATCCGAATAGCCCGAGAAGTCGAAGTAGATCTGCAGCAGGTACGCGAGCGCGCCAAGCCACGCGACGGGCGCGTTGACCTGGCTTGCCGGCAGCGCGAACACGGCGTCCGCCGTGAGGGAAAGCGTGTTGGCGATGAGCGCCTTCTTCGCCATGCCGAAGCAGAAGCGCCGGAAGCCCCGCGCCATATCGTCGCATGAAACGCCGCGCGCGCGGATCTGTGGTTCAATGTCCCCATAGCGCACGATCGGCCCCGCGAGTATCTGCGGAAAGAGCGAAACGTAGAGCAGCACGTCGAAATAGCTGCGCGCGGCCCGGGTTTGGCCGCGGTATACGTCGAAGGCGTAGCTCATGGCTTCGAAGGTGAAGAACGAGATGCCTATGGGCAGCGCGACGCCGGTTTTCGCGACGGAAAGGCCGAGAATGCCGTTGAAGCTTGCGATGAGGAAATCCGCGTACTTGAAAAAGACGAGTATGCCCACCCCGGCAACGGCCGCGAGCGCGGCAAAAAGCTTTTTCCGGTTCGGACAGCGCTCCATGAGAAGCGCGAGCGCGTAGTACGCGGCGCTCACGGCGATGAGCAGCAGCACGTGGAGCGGTTCGCCCCACGCGTAAAAGAGCAGCGACGCCGCGATGAGCAGCGCGTTGCTCCATAATGTCCTTTTCCGGAACAGCAGGTTCAAAAGGAACACCGCCGGCAGGAACAGGAACAGAAAGGTCGGCGAACTGAAAAGCATGGCCGTCCCCCGTTTTCAGTAGCTGGGCGAGTAGATGTAGATGCGCGTCACGACGCCGTTTGCGTACTCGAACTGGATGCGCTCGGCGTGGATGTCCGAAGCGTCGTTGTCGATTGTGTAGGTCAGGTAGCCGTCGTCGAAATACGCGTCGCCGTAGAGCGCCTTGACGGAATCGAGCGTGTCGCCGACCTTCGCGCCGCGAAGGGTCGGATAGGCCGCGTCGGTGAGCGTGATGTTCTCGATGACGTCCTTGCCCTCGACGGGCACGGTCTCCACGGTGATGCCGTCGTATGCGAAGGTCTTGTCCTCGCCGTCGTAAACGCAGCTCACCTGCGCGCTGTACTCGCAGTCCGTACCGAGCGCCTCGAGCAGCGGCACGCTGTCCTCGCGCAGGTAATAGGTATTCCCGCCGACGCCGATGCCCAGGTCCTTCTCGGAAAACGCGCCCGAGGGCGCGGCGCCGCCGCCGCACGCGGCGAATAGAAGGCAGAGCATGATTGCCGCGATGATCGGAAGCATTCTTTTCATGGGTATCCTCCTCTCAGTCCTCCTGTTTGGGGAGCATGGTCAAGCCCGCGAGGTCGATGTCCGTGGTCATGAATTCAGCGCGCTCGGCGTCCGCGTAGTGCCACCACTCGCTCTCGATCTCCTCGAAGCCGCATCTTTTCATGATCTTCGTCAGGTAATCGACGTTGGCGCGCGCGGTCTCGCTCCAGGTTTTGCAGGTGCGCGCGGATTCCTTGGAAAACGTGTGCATGGGCGTGGGGAACTCGAGCTCCTCGCCGGTCGCGTCGTCGACGAGCGTGATGTCCACGGCGCAGCCGCGGTTGTGGTTGGATGCGGTCGTGTCGGGGTTGGCGACCCAGTGGCGGTTTTGCACGATGTCGTAGAGTATCCTCTGCGCGCTCTTGGGACGGTATGCGTCGCAGATCTTGAGCGTGTATCCGTCCGCCTTGAAAAGATCGAACGCTTTTTTGAGCTTCACGGCGGTGTCTTTCTGCAAAAGCGGGATCGCGCGCGGGTAGATGGGCGCGCCCGTGACGTTTCTTTCCGTCGCGAAAAGGAGCTCGTAAGCCGCGTCCGGCAGATACAGCCGAAGGTCGATCAGTTCGTTCTTCACCATCACCGGCGTGACGCCGTCCGCCTCGAACACGGGCGCGCCCGTGGCGTTGTCCACCTTCTGCGCGGTGGAGGGCGAAAGGTAGGCGTAGAGCGCGACGTCCGCGCCGACGAGATAATCCGTATAGCAGTAGCCCTCCGTCCCGTCCGCGAGGCGCACGCGCGTGAAATCCCCGTCGGGGCCGATGAATTCGACCTGCTCCTCGTAGCCGAGCGTCCCGATGATCGTAGTATCGTCCGCGGCCGAAGGGACGCTTCGCACGTTGAGCTTGTTGACGCGGGATTTGAGCATCACGGGCTCCGGTGTGGGCGAAGCCGTGGGCAGCGGGGATTCGCTCGCGGCCGGCGAAGGGGTCGCGGACGGGGTCGGCTCCATCGTCGCCGGCGTTTCGGGTACGTCGACCACATCCTGCCCCCGCGGCGCGGGCGCGCCGCACGCGGCGAGCAGGAAAGCGGCTGCGAGCAGAACCGGGACGAGCCTTCTCAAACTGCCTCCTCAGTAGCCGTTGTCGGCCAGCGTTTCATAATCGGTCGGGTCGATGCGAAGCCCGTTGCGGCTGGGCGGGTCGTCGCTCGTGGTGCCTTTGGGCGAGCCGTTGACGATCTCGATCACCGTGCCCGACGGGCAGTTGTCGTAAATGAATTTCGCGGCCTCAGTCACCATCCGCAGGCATCCGCCCGTGGACTCCTTGCCGATGCCTTTCTCGCCGTCGTAGTACATGGGCCAGAGCTGGGTCGGGTCGTCCGTCGCGTAGAGCGGGGAGTGGATGTAGAGGCGTCCTTCATAATGGACGGCGTACTGCACGGTGCCTCCGTCCGGGAAATCGTGCCAGCGCTCGCGGTCGTCCGTGAGCGTGTACTTGCCCGCGGGGGTCTTGTTGCCGCCGTGGGCAACGCGGTAGGTCGCGTAGACCTTCGTGTACTCGCCGTTCTCGTCCTTTTCGTAGATGGTCAGCGTGAAGGAGCCCTTCTCCATATAGAGGTAGTAGGGCAGCCCGTCGTCGGGCGTGGGGCTGGGATCCGCGCCGGATCCCCCCGTCGTCGCGGGGACGCCGTCCTCCGAAGTGGGGCCGGGCGTCCATACGTCGGGCGCGTCGGAGGGCTCGTCTATCTCGACGACGTCCGTGCTCTGCGGCGCGCCGCACGCGCAGGCGAGCGCGAGCGCGGCGCAGAATACCAGCAAAATCAGCAGCTTGAAGCTTTTCAAGCGAATCCTCCTCGTTGCGGCGGGTCAGGCCGAAATCAATTATTTATTATACACGAAACCCGCGCAAACGTCATCCGCGTAACAGTTTGTTTACTTATAAAAAAAACGCCCTGAGGCGCAGAAAGCGTAAAATCGGTTCGACTCATTCCGGCGGTTTCGCGGGCGGCCAAATGGCCGCCCACGGAACCGGGATTTCAGAATATGCTGCCGATCGCCAGGATGCCGTGCGCGAGGTCATCCCGATAGCTCGGATGGCCCTCGCACAGGCTGTTGATCACAACGCCGTCGTCGCCCGCGCGGCCGGTCGAGTGAATGTAGAGCCCGTCGCCCAGATACATGGCGACGTGGCCCTTGAAGAACAGCAGGTCGCCCTTTTTCATCTTCGCGGGATCGATCTCGCGGGCGGGATAGCCCTCGACGATGCGCGCGTTTCGATAGAGGCTCACGCCGTTGAGCAGATACGCCGCGCCCACGAGGCCGGAGCAGTCTATGCCCAGCGGCGTCTTGCCGCCCCAGCGGTACTGCGTGCCCATGTAGAGCTTGGCCGCCTCTACGACGGCGCTCCTGAATATCTCCTCGCTCGCGACGCGCTCGCGGTTGTAGCGGCCGAGGTTGGCCTTTTTCACATAGCCCTCCTTGCCGCCGACCATGCGCACCTTCGCGCAGCCGAAGGGCTCCGGGCAATCCTCGACGACCTCCACCGCCGCGCCGCGCAAAAGCGTCATCAGCGTGGTGGACACGTATTTCGGCTCCGCGAGCACGTCCGCCGAAACGCTCCAGACCGTGCGGATGTCGCCGCTCTCGTAGCGCGCGAGCTCGCTCCCGTCCTCGTCGATGAAAAGGTCCTGCGCGTTGGCGTAGGTTTCGTAGCGGTACGGCGCGTCGATCTTATACCAGCCGCCTCCGCAATCTTCGAGCAGTGTGACGATCTGTCCGTACCAACCCTCGTCGTCCGGCTCGCCGTCCCACGAGGGCGTGCAGAAGTACAGCGCACGGGGCGCAACGACGATCGCCTTTTTCTTGTCAGGCATATTTTATTTCCTTTCCGCAGCAAGGGGAGGCCGCGCGTTCCGGCCGCCCCCCGCTTGTTCTGTCATTTCGCGAGGCGCGCGCGGTAATCCGCGAGCTCCTGCTCGTTGCCGAGCACAAAGTGCTCCGGTTCGATCTCCACCCACACCGGCGGGTCGTTTTCGTATTGGTGGCGGGTGGGGTCGTAGATCTCGAGCACCTTGGTGCGCTCGGAATCCGGGTCGGGCATGGGGATGGCCGAGAGCAGCGCGCGCGTGTAGGGGTGCAGCGGGTGCTCGAAAAGCTTTTCGGTTTTGGCGAGCTCCACGATGGTGCCCGTGCGGATGACCGCGATGCGGTCGCAGATGAAGCGCATGACCGACAGGTCGTGGGCGATGAACAGATACGTCAGCCCGCGCTCCTTCTGGAGCTTCGAGAGCAGGTTCAATACCTGCGCGCGGATGGACACGTCCAGCGCGGAGATCGGCTCGTCCGCGATGATGAACTGCGGCTCCATGATGAGGCTCCTGGCGATGCCGATGCGCTGGCGCTGGCCGCCCGAAAACTCGTGCGGGAAGCGGCTGGCGAACTCCGGCAGCAGGCCGACCTCCGAAAGCGCCTCGCTGACCTGCTCCTCGCGCTTGGCCCTCGACATTTCGGGATGGACGTTGATGAGGCCCTCCGCCACGATGTAGTCCACCTTGGCGCGCTCGTTGAGGCTCGCCATGGGGTCCTGGAAGATCATCTGGATGCTCTGCGTGACGGATTTATCGAGCGCGCGGCTGATCTTGCCGTTGATGCGCTGCCCCTTGAAGAAGACCTCGCCCCGCGAGATCGGGTTGATGCGGATGATGGCGCGGCCTATGGTGGTCTTGCCCGAACCGGACTCGCCCACGAGGCCGAATGTCTCGCCCTTGAAGATGTCGAAGCTCACGCCCTTGACGGCGACGAACTTCTTTCGCCCCTTGCCGAAGGTGACTTCCATGTCGCGAACCTGAAGGAGGACCTCCCTTGCCTGCTCAGCCATTGCACTGCCCTCCCGTCATGTTCTTGCGGATGTTGCGGATGTTTTTGATGTGCTCCGGCGGGTCGACCTTGGGCGCTCGCGGATCGAGCAGCCAGGTGCGCGCCTTGTGCGTGGCCGATATTTCAAAGTAAGGAGGCCTGTGCAGGAAGTCGATCTTGAGCGCCTGGGGATTGCGCGCGGCGAAGGCGTCGCCCCGGTTGGGATGGAACAGGTTCGGCGGCGTGCCCTTGATGGAATAGAGGTCGCGGCCCTTGATGCCCAACTGCGGCAGGCTCGAGAGCAGCGCCCAGGTATACGGATGCCGCGGGTCGTAGAACACCTCGTCCGCGCAGCCTACCTCCACGATGTCGCCCGCGTACATGACGGCGATCCGGTCCGCCACGTTGGCGACCACGCCCAGATCGTGCGTAATGTAGATGGTCGTGAGCGCGTACTTCTCCTTGAGCTCCTTGATGAGGTGGAGTATCTGCGCCTGGATGGTGACGTCGAGCGCGGTGGTCGGCTCGTCGCACACGAGTATGCGCGGGTTGCAGGCCATGGCGATGGCGATGACCACGCGCTGGCGCATGCCGCCCGAGAATTCGTGCGGGTACTGCGAATAGCGCCGCTCCGGCTCGGGTATGCCCACGTCGGAAAGGATGTCTATGGCCTTCTTCCTGGCCGCCTCGCCGCGCAGGTTCTGGTGCAGCTTGAGCGCTTCCCCGATCTGCCAGCCTATGGTTTTGAGCGGGTTCAGGCTCGTCATCGGGTCCTGCATGACCATGGCGACGTGCTTGCCGCGTATGTCGCGCCATTCCTCGTCCGTCTTGAGCTTGGCCAGGTCGACCGGATGCTGCGGGTCCATGCCGTAGTAGAGTATCTCGCCCGAGTCGATCCAGCCGTTGTTGTCGAGAAGGCCGATGAAGTTCTTCGTGAGCACGCTCTTTCCCGAGCCGGACTCGCCGACGATCGCGAGGCTCTCGCCCTTATAGAGGTCCATGCCGATGCCGCGGATCGCGTGCAGCACCTTGCCGCGCAGGCTGAACTTCACGTTGAGGTCCCGGACCGAGAGGATGATTTCCTTGTTTTCCATAATCACGCCTCCCTTAAACGTGGTTCTTCGGATCGGCCGCGTCCGCGAACGCGTTGCCAACCAGATAGAAGCAGATTGTGATGACCGAGAGTATGATCGCCGGGATGAAGAGCTGGTAGCGCAGACTCGGCGCCATCATGAGGCTCCGGCCCTTGTTGACCAGGTTGCCCAGCGAGGGGATATCGATCGGCAGCCCGAGGCCGATGTATGCGAGGAACACCTCCGAGCCGATCGCGCCCGGTATGGCGAGCGCCATGCGAAGCATAATAACCGACACCATCTGCGGCAGCAGGTTCTTGACGACGATGCGCCGCGTCGGCGTGCCCAGGCAACGCGAGGCGAGGTTGAAGTCGCGGTCGCGTATGATGATGACGAGATTGCGGATGAACCGCGCCAGGCTGATCCAGCCCGTGATGCACATGGCCACGATGATGGTCGGTATGCTCGGGCGCATGATGTAGGACGCGAGTATCAGTATGATCGTCGTGGGGATGTTGTTGACGATGTTGTAGAGCTCCGTGAATATGAAGTCCAGCTTGCGGATATAGCCCCACAGCAGGCCTATGACGATGCCCACGAACGCGTTGATGGCGGCTACGATGATGCCTATGAGCAGCGACGTGCGCGTGCCCGCCCACATGCGCGCCCACAGATCCTGGCCGATGTCGTTCGTGCCGAACCAGAAGATATCGTCGGGCTTCATGTTGCTGATGAAGCCGACCACGGGCTTGATCTCCGTCGGATCCGCCGCGCGCACGACGCCCTTGTTCGCGCCCTTGACGGAGCCGTCCTCGGACAGGATCGTGAGCATGACCTTGTCGACGGGCACGAAGGCGTAATACCAGCCCTCGTTGGCCGGGTCGGGCGTAAGCTGCACCTCGACTCCCTTGTCGCCGCGCAGTATGGTGGCGGCGGTCATCTTCGGCGCGCCCCAGCTCGCGGGCGTCTGGACATACACGGGCACGGTGCCCTCGGGACCGTCCGCGACGATGGGCCCGGCGGTGAGCATCACGGTCGATGAGGTCACGCCGCGCGTCGCCTCGTCCACTGTGATCCAGGCGGCCTTGTGGAATGTGGTCTTTTCGCCGTTTGCCGACTTGACGACCATGCACGGCGTTTCCTTGGGGACGACGACGTAAAACCAGCCCTCGTTGTTCTCGTCGGGCACAGGCTCGAGCGGGATGGCGTCCGCTTCCTCCTGACCCGCCGCCTGTACGCTCACGAAGGGAACGCCCCAGCTTTCGGGCACGCGGATGTAGGCGATCAATTCCTCGCGCGCCGGCTGGACGGGGTAATCGCCCTTTGTGAGCTTGACGCCGCCCACGGTCATCTTCGCCTGCTCGTCCACCGTAATCCAGACGGCGTCAGAGGCGTAGTAATTGACCGTGTTGGCCTTGAACTGATTCGGGAGCAGGGGCTGTATGAACGTGAAAACGAGCAGCGCGAGCATGGTCGCGAGCATCGCGACCGCCATGCGGTTCTTCATGAACATGCGCACGGTGCTGCGCCAGTAGGAATAATTCGAATACCCGCCGCGCTCGGCTTCCTTCTCATCATATCCCGCGGAAGCGAACAGGCCGGGATCGAGGACGGTGATTTCCTCGGCCGAAAGGTCGTCCTTCCCGCCGAAGGATGCGTTGACGCCGCTCTCTACGCTGTTTTGCAGCTTGCGGCTGAGTTTTTCCTGAAGCGAATATTTGCTGCTCATCTTGACCCCTCCTTCTTGGCGAAGCTGATGCGGGGATCAACGACGCCCATGAGCAGGTCGCCTAAGAGCAGGCCCAGTATGCTCAGCGACGAGAATATGACGATCAGCGCGAGCACCATGTAGTTGTCCTGCCGCTTGATGACGTCCACCAGAAGTCCGCCCATGCCGGGGACGGAATAGAGCGATTCCACGTAGATGGAGCCGGAGATCGTAAGCAGTAAGGAGCCGGGGATCAGGTTCACCATGGGCACGACGGAATTGCGGAACACGTGGCGGAACCAGATCGCGGAACTCGGCACGCCCTTGGCGCGCGCAAGCTTGATATAATCCTTGTTCATCTCGTCGACCATATAGCGGCGCAGCCACATCGCGTAGCCGGAAATGGAAGGCAGCGCCAGGGATATGACGGGGAGGATCATGCTCGTCCACTCCTCGGCCTTGTACAATATGCTCAGATCGAACCAGCTCGAGCCGTACAATTGAATGAATATGAAATAGACCGCGTTGGGAACCGCCTCGATGAACACGATGTACGCGTTGCCGAGTTTGTCGGCGAGCCTCCCTTTGCCGCGCACCATCAACACGCCCAGCGCCATGCCCAGAGGCAGGCTGAGCACCATGGATGTGAGGCCGAACTTCATGGATACGAGCATTTTAGGCCAGATGAGCTGCGCGATGGGATAATTGACGCGATAACGGAACGACACGCCGAAGTCGCCCTGGAGCAGCTTGAGGAAATAGCGTCCGATCTGAATATGCAGCGGGTCCTTCAGACCGAGTTTGCGCAGGCCGACGTCGATCGCCGTGGGCGACATCTTTTCAAAATTCGTAAAATACCCTTCCACCGGCATCTGCCGGAGGAGGATGAAAATAACCGTGATCAGAATCACCAGCGTCAGCACGGACCGGGCGAGTCGCATGAGCGAGTACTTAAGCACTTTCGTTCTCCTTTTTATCCCGGAATATTCTATCGATGTGGGAAACGGTACGTCGGGAGACGGCCGGTTTCCGTATAGGAAATGGCTCCGCTCCGCAAAACACAGGGCAGAGCCATTTTCGGCTTACCGGAATGCCGCGGGGCGCTTTCGCGCCCCGCGCGTCATGTGCTTAGTTGCCGATCGCGGCAAACCATGCCTCATACTGCTCGTCGAACATTTCCTGGGTCATGGCAGTCTTATAGAGGTGCTGGCCCTTGTAGCGGCTGCTGGCCTGGCCCATCATGGCGAACTGGCCTTCGAAGGCGTTGAGCTTTGTGGCGCAGTAGGTACCGCCGCTGATGAACGTCGGCACAACGATCGCATGCTCGATGTAGTAAGCCTCCGCGGCCGCGAAGAGCTCGTAGCGCTTCTCGATGTCGCTGGTCTCGGCCTTGGCGAGCTCGACAAGCCGGAAGTACTCCTCGACCATCGCGAGGTTCTCGGGGGTCTTGGTGTTCTGGAACACGCGGTAGGTGTCGGAGAGCGGCGTGAGGAAGTTGTAGCTGTTCTCATCCTCAAACGGATCGGACCAAGTTTCGGGGTCCATATAGTCGGCGCCCCAGTTGAGCTCCTGCAAGGCGAAGTTGCCGTTGCGGCGGGTCTCGTTGAGGAACGCGTTGCCGGAGTAGGTGACCACGATCACGTCGATGAAGTCGGCGCCAAGGAGGTTCTCAAGCTGCTGCTCGAGCACGACGGACGCGTTGCCCCAGTTGGTGCTGGTGGCGTTGTAGTTGATGGGGATCTTGATCGGGAACGTCGCGCCGGCGGCGGTCAGTTCCGCGAGGGCCTTGGTCTTGTACTCGAGAGCGAGCGCCTCGTTGAAGCTCTCGGTCGAGTTGAAGGCCGCCAGATCGCCATAGGTCACGAAGTCCTTGCCGCTGGTGCTGATCGCAAAGCCGCGCGGCGTGACGGTGTTGATCAGGTGCAGCTCGGGCGCGTCGCCCGGGAACCTCGCAGCGACATAGTTCGCGCGATTGATGGCGTGGAATATGGTCTTGCGGAAGTTCTCGTTGTTGACGGCGATGATCCAGTTGGCGGGCTCATACGCCTCGTCGAACTTGGGCTCGAAGTTGAAGCCGAAGAAGTAGGAGTAGTCGCCCACGACGCGGGAGGTGGTGAGCATCAGGCTCTTCTCGGGATCGGCCAGCCAGTCGGCGACGATGTCGGAACCGATGTCGGCATAGTCGACCTCGCCGCGCAGGAACATCTCGGGCGAGAGCGTCGTGGATTCGGTGTTGCAGGTCTGCTCGATGCGCTCGATGTAGACATGCTCGGCATCCCAGTTGTTCTCGTTGCGCGTGTAGATGCGCTTCTCGTTGGGCGCATAGGTGGAAAGCAGGTACGCGCCGTTGAACCACATGCTGTAGTTGTCCAGACCGAAGTTCTTGCCAAGCTCGGTGAGCAGCGCGGCCGGGGCGGGCCAGTATGTGCCGAACTGGAGAACGGTCAGGAAATACGGGCGCGGCTTGACAAGATGATACTCGAGCGTGTAATCGTCGACCGCGACGACGCCGACATCCTCGGCCTTAACCTCGGGGTACAGCGTCCATTCGGTATACTTGCCAGCGTCTTCATCCCAGCTGGAGACATACTTGTTCGTGGTTTCATCCAGCTTGGTACCCTCGTAAAGCAAGCCGGCGGCGTCGATCACATAGTTCTGATCTTCGCCGGTTTCGGTGCCCTGCTCGACCGCCGCGAGCTTCGCCGCGGTGTATTCAAGGCGCTCGGTCGCGTTTTCAATCCAGGTATCCATCAGGTAGGAGTTGCTGCACTCCATCTCGGAATCGCACACATAGCGGGCGGCTTCAACGTAGTCGTGCGCGGTGACGGGATCTTTCTGGTTGCCGTCCGCATCGTACCAATACTGGCCCTGACGCAGATGGAAAGTCCAGACCTTGCCGTCTTCGCTGACTTCCCAGCTCTCGGCGGCGCAGGGAACGATGTTGCCGTAAGGATCGTTCTCGACGAGGGAGTCGATGGTGTTCGCGCCCACGACGAGGTCGTAGGTGCTGCCGGTCGAGAGATAGTTCATCGTGGTCACTTCGCTGGAGTACAGCGTACGATAAACCTGCTCATCGGCAAACTCACGGCCGTCGGGCCCTGTCGTCGGCGGAGCTTCCGTCGGCGTGGGCGTCTGGGGCGCATCGGTAGCCACCGGCGCCGACGTTGGGGGCGCGACCACGTCGTCGCATGCCACGAAGCAAGCCGCTACCATAATGGTGACGAGCAGCAAGGCAAGTGTTCTCTTCATCTTGTTGTTCTCTCCTTTAGTTTTATTTTACCGGCGCAACCACGCCGGAAAGTAAACAGTCTGACGACAACGTCCGCATCTTCACTGCGGCATTCAAAATACCATAATCGCTTGCGTTATACGAATATACATGAACGGGATGCAATCCTGCAAGTTTATGCGTAAACCAAATTTGACTTTTTGTTAAAATTCTCGTATTATTCTGGATTATTTGTTACGTTCTGTACATGTCCGCGTTCAATTATATATTCATAACACTTTGTTTATTTTACTTACGCGCGGGTGCATTGTCAATAGGCGCAGGGACTAAACTGCGTTCTAGTTTTTTCCTGGCGGCGGATTGCGGCTTTGCTCACGCAAACGCACGCGAGCGCGAATTTGCGCGCGCTGCAAGGGAATTTTACATTCCAGGCGCAGACGGGCGCCCCGGTTTTCTGGAAATCCTTCGATTTGGCAGTAATTACATACGTCGGAACGGGCGGTTTCGCCGATGAACTGAACATGGTTCTTTCACTTTTTTACACCGTAAATTCCCAAATCGCGCGCTTGTTTCGCAAGCGTTTCGTCCCGAAGCCGCCGCTTTTTAGGGGCTTGCGGCGCTGTTTTTCGCGGGCCCTTTTTTTTTGAAGGCGTGCGGACGGATCAGATCCGCCGCTTATACGCCGTACTTACGGTTCCAATTTCGAATCCTCTTTGGAGCAAAGGCCGTCGAAAACCGTCGTGCCGATCATCGATTTGCTTAATTCGCGCAAAAAAATGCTCAGGCAAATAAAGTCTTCTTTTGAGAGGGTGGTGAAGAAATAGTTGGTCAGAGCCGCGATGGCGACGTTTAACTCGCACGGATTTATCATAACGATCACCTTTAATCATAATTACCTTTCAATATTATATGCGAGCGTGGAAAAGCCGGCTCACACGGAACCGGCGGCGGACGGGAAGCGGCGGGAAGGGCCCCGGTGCGTGATAGTCCGCTTATTTGCGGCGTCCGCGGCTTCCCGCGGCGTCAAGCATGCGGTGCTGTTTGGTCAGGATTCGTTCTTTTCGCAAGCGGCGCGAGCGTTCCTTTGAAGGCGGCTGCCGGCGTTCACGGCCGTAACTTGACAATTGCCTCCGGGCATATAAAATAGAAACATCATATCCGGGGGTGAATCCATATGGCCAATTACGTTACCATCACAAGCGACAAGAAAAAAGGGGTTGTGCTCTTTCTCTGGTTTCTGGGGATTTTCGGCATGTTCCCCTTCTATTACTGGTATGTAGGCCGCAGGGCGGGAATATTTCGATGGCTCACGCTGAATTATTTCTTGCTCGGCGGAATCCGCGATTTATTTAGAATCGTATTTGGTTCGTTCCGCGATAACGTGGGCGCGCCGCTCAGGCAATAAGCCCTTTTAGGATCTTCGCCCGCCTTCCCCCCCCCGAAACCAAACAGCAGCCGAAAGGCAATAAAAAAGCAGGGCGTATGCGCTCTGCTTTTTCGTTGGTATCC
>ERZ795058.1110-NODE-1110-length-37639-cov-28.190480_pt1 | contig 37639 bp, 44 predicted proteins | sample MGYA00375142_ERZ795058 | MGnify/ENA primary metagenome ERZ795058 (study PRJEB30187, sample SAMN05720210) | activated sludge metagenome | isolation source: anaerobic digester from wastewater treatment plant | place: Japan | collected 2015-04-20 ... | reverse complement strand
TCGCCGCGACCTTGCGTTGCCGCTGCCACGGGAAGGACCTGATCTCCAGCCACAGCTGCGCGGCCACGACCTCGTCGATACGACTGGTTAGGGACCGCAGCCGGTGGGCCATGAGGCATGCCCCGGGCAGCAGCAGCCAGGCCAGCGCGCCGGCGGCGACAACGTCGTCACCGGCGGTGGGGCTTGCCAGTTCGGCCAGGCGGTGCAGGATGGTGTCGCCCGTCTCAGGGTCCGCCGCCCGGAGCCAGGGGGCCAGGTCGAGCAGGTCGTCGACGACGTCGAGGCATGGGTTGTGGGCACACCAGGTCGGCCACATCGCTCGCGCCTGACCGAGCAGGTCGCCTTCTGGGTCGGCCAGGCCGAGTTGGGTTGCAACGCTCATCACGAGGTCCTTTCGCCGCTGTGACACGGCCGGAAAGGTCTCGCTCGTGCATCCCCGCACCCGTCCCCCGCAGACGCGTCCCTCCCTCGTCCCCTCCCCCGTCGTCGGGGTCGGCCAGCACCACACCCCGGAACCACTCCGCGCGTTCTCGCAGGTCAGGGCACGTCCCCCGCTTCTAGAGCCAGGGGTGGCGAACGTCCCCCCACTCGATGGTGCGAGGCGAGCTGCGGACAACTTCGTCGACGTCTCCCTTCGTCCCCGGGGTTTTGGCGTCGATTGGTCGACCTTGTTGGCGGCGAATCGCTGGATAGGCTTTGCGCTATGAGTTGGCTCCACGCGAGGTTGGCGTCAGTCTCCGCCGTCGTCGTAGCGCTCCTTTTCAGCAGCGGATGCACGGGCGTCGCGCCGCCGGGTACCTCTCAGCCGACCCCAACGGAGGGCACCCGATTCGGTCGGGCAGCGATAACTGCACCTGCTGCTTGGGCTGGCCACCTCACGGTCCAGGCAGCTCCCGTTACGGAACCCATAGTCGACGACGCCCAAGCATGGCTTGCTAAGGGCGTAATGGTCGGGACTCCCTTCGAGGTCACCGCCGACCAGCCTCTCCCTCCCGAGGGAGTTGTCATTGCCCGTCGCTACCCGGCCCCTCTGGATGCCGGGATGTCCGCGACAGTCGCGTTCTTCAACGAAACGGCGCAGGCATGGCAGGCGGTGCCTTCGGACCTCAGCCCGGACCGGACCATGGTCGTTGCCCGTGTCAACCACTTATCGATTTGGACCGACTTCGTGTCCGGGTCTAAGGAAGCGCTAGCCGAGTTCAAGGAGCAGGCCGGCGGTGCGATCAAAGCTGGGGCGGAGTTCACGAAGGATACCTTCGAAGCGGTGAAGAACTGGTCAGGCGAGAGGCTCGCCCAGGCCGCCGACTGGATGTTCTATGCCGTGGGGAAGGTGTTCGACGTCCGCGTCGAGGGCCCATCGTGCGACCCCGGCGCCCCGGCGTGGGTCGACACCGTCGTCCACATTGCCGACGACCGAAACAACAGCGTCCGCTTCTGTAGTGGGCACGACAGCAAGCAGCCCGACCTGCTTGTGGTGAAGGCGAGGGTGAACCGTGGGTTCGCCTTCACTGCGACCATTAGCCCCAGGCTCGCGTGGAGGTACAACTCCACAGACGCGAAGGGATTATGGGACCAAGTGATTCCTTGGCTATCACCCGACCAGGCGATGAAGGACGCCGTGTTCGAAGCGGCGGGTGGCGACCCTCGACTCCTGGTGGGCGCCGGCGAGGAACTCGGCCTCGGCGTGACCGAGGCGGAGGTTCGCAAACTCCGCGCCAACGAAGTCCTCGTCCTCAACCCCCCGACCCCGCTGGTGTTCCTGTCCTCTCTGCTCGCTCAATTGTTGATGCAGGACGGCATGCTGAAAGACGAGTCAAGCCTCACGGCTACCATCACTCTCGCCGCTTGCGCGGTAGACGTGAAGAAGGCCAAGGCGAGCGATGTTCTCTCCATCGCGAAGGCCACGCTGACATGCCTCCAGTCTCGATCCGACGACATAGCTCGCCTCACTGCACAGGCCATGGGAAAAGCGGGCCGGTCACCGAAGGCGTCCGGAGCTGCCGCTGGCCTGATAGCTCGCGTTTCAATCTACCTGGCCCTCATCGGTCCAGTCTTCAGCTCCATGAACTACGCGGCCGAGAAGGCGACCTCGAAGGATTCACGTAGCGTCAGCGTGTTCAGCAAGACCCGCAAGAGAACTGAGGTCATAGACCTGAACATCCTCGACGGCACCGGCAACCTCAAGCCGGGATATGCACTTGACGACCAAAGCAATAGCGAGCCCATCGACTGCAGCTACGACGAAGGTTCACCCGTTGCCCGTAGTGGTGGCACCCACTCATGCGGAACAGTAGCTGATAACACGTTTGCCTGCTGGGCGGTTCCGGACCGCTCAGGCGACGTGTACTGCCTGTTCAACCCATGGGACAAGGGAGTGGTGCGACGTTCCACAACTGGGCTCGCCGACACGTCAGCGCCCGCTGCTCCTGCCCCTTTCGCCGTGGAACTGGACGACGGCACCCGGTGGTTCTACCGCGTCGGCGGCGCTTGGGACGCCGTGCCAGAGGGCTTCTACGCGACGTATGGGCCGGTCGGCGAGTACAACAACAAGGTGCTCGTTGGGCGAGGAGACACGCACGACTTCTCGATCCAGGACGGAGTGTGGACCGTCCTGCAAGCACAAACTGGGAGCGTCCCCGAGGGGCTGCCCCCACCCGTTCCGAGGGTCGTCTCGAAGGTCTGGTTCATCACAGCGCGCTGAGCCAGCTCACGGGCCCAGGTTTACGTGGTGCCCGCTGACTCTGCGCAACGCGCGCATGTCAACTGGCTCTGGTGTCGGTCCAGCCTTGACGGCGGCGGAGGATTTCCTCGGTGCGGGCTGGGAGTTCGGGGGGTGCGTTGTCGTCGTCGGTGCGGTTGCAGATGTCGTCGCGGATGATCCGCTGGGCCTCGGCGTAGTGGCCTTCGGCGGCGGCGACGGCCGCGAGGTCGAGGCGGGGGATCTCCTCGTAGGGTGCGGCGAGGGCTGCGGTCTCGGCGGCCATCCGGGCGAGGCGGAGGTCTCCGGCGGCGAGGGCGTGGGTGGTGACGACGTGGGCGACGTCGACTATGGCGACGGTGAGGTGCTCGTCGATGCGGTCGCCCTCGAGTAGCCACGCCCATCCGCCGCCTTGTTCGCGTTCCACGGGGTAGTCGAAGGGGCGGCCTTGGACCAGGCTCAGGGCGGCGCGGAGGTCGGCGATGCCTTCCTGGCCCCCTCGGGCCTCACCGCGGACGCGGAGCCTGCGGAACAGGTCGGCGTCGATGAGCAGGTCGATGACTTGGTAGACGGGGACGTCTCGGATCGCGGCGGCGGGGGCCAGGCGCGCGTCGGGCAGGTGGTAGTCGTGGGTGCGGGGGTTGGTGCCCAGCCACTGCCGGATGGTCAGGACGTAGTCGCGGGCCTTGGCCTTGGTGATCCCGAAGGTGTCGGCGACCTCATCGGTGGTGGCTCCGAGGCGGCGCAGGGCGATGAAGGCAAGCATCTCGGTCATGTAGGGCTTGCGTTTGGTCAGCGGCTTGCCCCGGGTGGTGGCTCGCACGGGACCGAGCAGGACCAGTTTGGGAAGGGCCGAGTCGTCGCGGCGCCACATGGCCAGGTCGTCATCGAGCGTGGGGTCGGCGGCTTCGACATCCTCGCGGACGTCGTGGCTGACGCGGGGGGCCAGGGCCTGCAGGTCCTCGGCGGTCGTGGCGGCGGCCTGCAGGTAGGTCTCGTCGCTCTCGTCGAGGAGGGTGACCGTGGCGGGGTCCTCGGCGTGGTCGTGGCGCGCGAGGGTATGGTCTGCTCGCAGCGCGCCGGCCTCGTCGGTGTAGGCGCGCCATCCTTGCGTGGCGGCCTCGTCGACGGGGACGGGGATGTGTGTGATGGTGTCGCCGTGGGCGAGCAGTGAGGCGCAGCCAAGGGCTTCGTCGCTGGTGAGTCCGACAGCGACGAGGTCAAGGCCAGCCTCGGGCAGGGTGATGCGTCCCTGGTCGGTGAGGTGCAGGATCACTCCGTCGATGCTGGGCCGTGGGCCGGCGACGACGACCGAGGTTGCGGTTCGCCCGGTGTGGGCGTGCACGAGCTCGATGAGGTGGTCCAGGGCGGGGTTGGGGTTGGCGGCGTCGGCAAGCAGGAGGCGGGCCGGCCAGGCGTCGGAGCCGACCTGGTGGGAGCGTGCGGTGGTGACGTCGGTGTCGGCGTCATCGACTCGGTCAACGGTGGCGACAGCGTCGGCGAGGAACTCCGCGATGGGATCGCCGTCGGTTCCCGCCGGGTCGTAGACGTGGATGCGGTCTGGGTTGAGTGAGCCGAGCTCGGCGGCGACGCCGAGGCAGGCGACCTGCACTCCGGCTGACCACGGGTTGCAGGCGACCTCGGCGGCGAGGTAGCGGGCGAAGTCTTGCCCGTAGGTGGGGTCTCCGGTGATCGTGACGTTGAGGTCCTCGATGTTCAGCAGCCACACCTGCTCGTGGTCGCCGAGCCCGATCGTGACCAGCAGGGGGTACGGGGCAGGTTGGTCGGGAGTGTCCGGGCCGATCAGGTCGAGGGGAGTCGCGGGTGCGATCTTCCAGTGCATGCCATCGGCGGTGCCTTCCCATGGTGATGGCAGCTGTGCCGGGTCGGCCAGGTGCAGCACGAGGTGGGTGGCGGTGAGCTCGACGGCGGCCAGGACCGGCATCGGCCGGCCGGCTGCGCAGCTGGCGGCCGCGAGCCTTCGAAGGATGTCGTCCATGCGCTCGACGGTGGGCGCGCTCTGCCCGCCGACCGTGGTGACGGTCTTCTCCACGGGAGCGAGCTCGGGTGCCGGCGCGGCCAGGGTTCCACCTGGGCGGCGATTGCGGAACTGGGCGTGTCGGCGCCGGCGCAGCAGGGTCAGGAGCGAGCCGGCCAGGATGGCCCCTGCTCCGGTGAGACCGGCCAGCGCCCAGGGCGCCGGGGTGGCGGCCTCGACGACCTCGGCCGGGTCGGCAGCAGGTCGCGGGGACGCCTGAGCAGCACCCGCCGGCACTACCGGGACGCTCCCGGCTGGCTCCCGGTCAGCGGGGTCGTGATCGGGCCGGGCAGGCCGCGGCGCCGAGGGCGGGGGTACCGGGGCTGGCGTGGACGGTACGGTGGCGCCGCCGGCAGGGGGTGGCGCGGGCGTGGTGGCCGGGATGGTGAGGGTTTGGCCGACGTCGATGACGTCGGGGTCGACCAGGTGTCCCCCACCGGGTTGGACGGTGTTCCGGCTGGCCTCGAAGATGAGCGGGTACTTGTCGGCATCCCCGAGCTCGCGTTCGGCGATCCCGGAGAGAGTGTCTCCCTTGCGCACGACATACGTGTGGCTGCTCACGCCGGCAGGGGTGCTGGAAGGCATCACCAAGACGGTTCCGACGCGGATCAGGTCTGGATGGGCAGCGACGGCTGGGTTGAGGTCGGCGATGTCATGCCAACGTTCGGAGTCGCCCAGTTCGCGTTCGGCGATCTCCGTGAGCGTGTCCCCGGGCCGGACGGTGTAGGTCGGCTTCGTGGCCGCTGCTGTCGTGGCGGCGGTGGGCGCCGGTGAGGTGGTGGGCGCACGGTCGACGGTGGTCGATACGGCCGATGGCGTGGCTGCGGATGCCGGGGACGTAGGTGTGGCCGTGGCGATGGTTGCCGAGGCGGGCGAGATCACGAACAGCAGTAGCGCGGCGGTGACGAGCCGGCGGGCTGCCCCTTGCGGAACGGATAGGCCCGGGATGCGGGGGGCTGGCAGGCGGCGCAGCCGTGCGGTGATCTCGAGCAGGATGCTGCCGGTGAGGATGATCCAGGACGCCCACGCGATGACCTTGATGGCCCCCAAGGCGAGGGTCCCGTCATCGGGGGTGGTGACGGCGGATCGGAGCTGGTCGAGGGTGGGCAGGGATCGAGGGATGGGGGTGGCGCCGAGAGCCAGCAGTGTGGCTGGGAGCCCGATCACGATGCCGAGCAGGATCAGGGTGGCCAGTAGGCCGATCAGGCGGGTGCGGGTTCTCATTGGGCGACTCCATCGACGGCGCGGTTCACTTGCACTTCGGCGTGGCCGGTGACGGTCAGGGTGCTGATGCCGATGATGCTGAGGAACTTGGTCGTGTAGGTGGTGCTGGTGTCGGTGACTACGCGGGTGCCGCCTTGGATCGTGGCGCTGCCGGTGACTCCGGGCGCGCCGGCGATGTACGTGTTGGCGGCCGCGACGGCAGCGGCGGGGTCGACGACGGCGCCCTGCCCGCGTACGGCTGCTGCTCCTTGCAGCTGTTGCCCGCCGGCACGGGCGGCTTCGGCGGCGATGTCCTGGGCTCGCTGCTTGGCGTAGACCCGGCCGGACAGATCGACGGCCAATCCCACGATGAGGACGAGGGTGAGGGCGGTGGTGATCATCCACACCGTGACCGAACCTCGGTCGGGCTGTCCTTGACGTACACGCAACCAACGCACGGGTCTCACCGCTCTCGGTAGGTGTCCAACGGCGACCGCACGGTGGCCGTGATGCTCATGGAGCCAGGCAAGCCCGGTAGCAGACCCGCGAGGTCGACCTGGCAGGTGACGGTGGCCCCGACCGAGGCGGGGGTGCCGACCGGCGTGGCGAAACCGCTCGTGTCGACGGTCACCGCAGTGCTGACGCACCGGGTTGTCTGGTTGGTCAGGCTGGCCGACGCGGCGGCTGCTGCAGAGGCTTGCGCCTGGCCCTGGGTGCGGGCGATCGAGGCGGCTCGGGCTGCTTCAGCGGCGGAGGCCTCGACGGCTTGGTGGGCGACGGCGACCCGGCCGCCGGCGATGATCAACGCCAAGAACAGGCCCAAGGCGGGGGCGAGGATGACGACTTCCACGACGGAGGAACCGCGCTCGGACGGTCCCTGGCGGAGGCGAACTCGTCGCAGGAGTCCGCTCATCGAGTCAGCCTTTCCACGGGCGCCGACGCGCTCTGGGTGATGCTGGGTGTCCATCCCGGAATCACCGAGAGGGTGGTTGCGGTGACGACCACGGTGGCTGTGGTGGCGGTCCGGTTGCTGGTGACGGTGACGCCTTGCAGGGTGCCCTCACCGCCGGCGGCCACGACGAACGCGGTCGCGGCGCTCTGGCCGGCTGTCGCGGTCCCGTTCTGGGCGGCCGCGGCGCGGGCACCTTCTTGGGCGGCCGCGATGGCCACGGTGCGCCCGTGGTAGATGATCGCGGCTTGCATGCCGATGAACATGAGCAGGAACAGCACGGGCATCAGCACGACGATCTGGATGGAGGCGACGCCAGCCTCGCGGCCGCCCGCGTACGCGTGGTGGCGTAGGCGTGCGGTCGCGAGGTGGCGTCGAGGGTGCATGCTCAGCCGCTGATGCCGGGCAGCTTGCCCTGGATGTAGGCGTTGATGGCCGCGTAGACGATGCCGGCCAGGGCCAGCAGGGCGACGGCCCAGAACACTATCTCCAGGGTGCTGGCGCCGCGCTCACGGTCCTGACCGCGCGCGGCGGCAGCCCGCTCGCGCAGGGTCACCCCGAGGGTGTGCAGGGTCGCGTAGAGGTGGGTCACGGGCGTTGTCCTTTCGGTTGGCTGGTGGGAGTCGGGTTGGTGTGTGTGGCCGCTTGGGATGTCAGTCCTCCTTCCGTGGCCCTCAGCTGGTGCCGAACAGCCGAAGCAGCGGAGGGGCCATGAGAAGAGCGAGGAAGACCACGCCGAGGAAGGAGGCGGGAAGATACATCCGCTCCTCGACGACGCCCGCCTGGGCGAGCTCGGCGGACAGCAGCGCACTGCGCGCGGAGGCGCTGCGGGCTCGGAGCTGCCGATAGACCTCCGAGGACTCGTCGTTGGCCAGGCGCATGATGTCGGCGACGTCGGCCAGCTCGGGCAGGCCGAGGTCTTCGGAAAGGACCTTGAGGGAGTCCCACGGAGGTTGCCCGTTGTAGCGGGACCGGGCCAGCTCCTGCCCGATCTGGCGGAACACCCAGGAGTCGCCGACCTCGGCGGCGTTGCTCAGTGCCACCGTTGCACCGGCGCCGCTGTTGCGTTCCAGGGCGCACAGCTCGATGTAGGCCGACAACGCGCGGGCGAAGTTCGACCGCGCCTTCTTGGCGTCGGCGCTGATGTCCCGGGACGGCATCATGAACAGCACGCCGGACAGGATCACGGTGGCGCCGACCGGCACCACGAAGGGAATCCCGATGCCCAGCAGGGTAAAGAAGCCGGTCAGCAGGGCGGGAACGGCCAGACCGAGGAGGCCGTAGAGGACCTTGCGCCCGTAGAACTGGGCGGGGGTCTTGCGCAGCACGGCCAGGTCCCGGGCTGGCGGGGCCCCGAGCAGGCGGGCCGGCAGGGTGCGTTCGGCCCAGATCCCGAGCCGTTCCTCGGTGTCCGGGTTGACCGACGGCACGGGTGCTCCGGGCCTGGGGCGAGCTGGCGGGGACAGCCGGGTCAGCACGTCGCGCAGGTCGGGTTGGGCGGGCACGAGCGCGTAGAGCATGACGGCGACGCCGAGGCCGATGAGGGCACCGAACGCCAGCGCCAGCTGCAGCCCCGTCATCGCGCACCCGCTCGAGCATCCGGGCCCAGGAAACGCGGCAGGGGTTTGCCCTCGGCCATCTTGCGCATCCACAACAAGCCGGCGGCGTAGGCGACCAGCAGGAACACCAGGACGATCTGGCCGACGCCGGTCCGGTACGGCGCGATGTAGTCGCCGGTGAAGGCGAGGATGAGCAGCACCACGAGGGAGAACGCGGTGACCAGACGTGCACTGCCTCGCGGCTTGGCTCGGCCAGCCTCGACCCGCCTGCGTGAGGCCACGTCCTCGGCGACCGACTCGGCCACGCCCTGCAGGACACTGGCCAGGCTGCGGTTGCGCCGCCGCGCGGCCAGGATGAGGTTGGCTGCCACGAGATCCCCGGTCACGTCGTCCAAGTCGTCGGCGAACGACCGCAGGGCGACCTCGGTATCCCAGCGGGCCCGCAGCCGGGCGACCAGGGCGGTCACCTCCGGCTTGATCGGCTCCGGGGTGGACCGCAACGTGGCGGTCAACGCCTGTTCGATCCCGACGCCCGCGCCCAGCACGCCGGCCAGGCTGCGGGTCCATTCCTCCATGGCTTCGACGCGGCGGATCCGGGCTTCTGCCGGTGGGGCGGACAGCAGGTAGGGCAGGCCGAGTGCGGCAGCGGGAAGGATCACCACGGCCGCCAGCCACCCGGTCAGCAATGCCAGCAGCACCCCGGCCCCCAGCGAGACCGCCAGTGCGACACGGCTGCGTGGGGACAACCCGGTCAAGCGCCGCTGCAGCGGCGAGGTCACGCGGGGTGCCTTCGGGGCCGGCGTATACGGGCGCAGAGCCAACCCCGCACCGATGATCCCCAGGACGGTCAGCGCACCGAACACCGCCGGCAGCAAGGCGTTCACGGACGCCACCCCCTGCCGTCGGCCTCGGCTTGGAACAGCTGGGGGTCGAACCCGAACTCGGTCAGGGCCATCAGCTGCGGTGGCAGGATGCCGCTGGCTTGGGCAGGTCCCTGCGAGCTCGGCCCGAACAGCGGCTCCAACGCATAGCCGATCTCCCGTTCGCCAGGTTCGACCAGCACGACCTCACTGACCCAGCGGCGCAGCCGCTGGGTGCCGTCGGGCAAGGTCTCGATGCGGCGGCTGAGCTGCACGATGAGGTTCAAGCACCCCGACAGCTTCTCCAACGCGAGGTCGCGGGTGACATGGCTGCCCGCCTCCATCGCACAGGTGACGAGCTTGCGGACGCAGGCCTGCGCGTTGGCGGCGTGGGTGGTCGACAAGGAGCCGGTCCCGGACTCCATCGCCTTGATCATCGTCCAGACCTCGGGGCCGCGGATCTCGCCGACGATCTGACGCGACAAGGCGAACCGGAACGAGTCCGAGAGTGCGTCCGAGAGCTCGAACGCACCGGCCGCCCGGCCGTCCGCGCCGATCTCCCCCACCCCTGGGCGGGACTCCCAGTCGATGACGATCTCGTGCTTGCCCGACTCGTTCAGGAACAGCTCGTACTCGGTCTCGAACGTGCCGATGGCCTCCTCGCGGGGGATCTCCGCGCACAGGGCCCGCATCAGCGTGGTCTTCCCCGCCGACATGGGCCCGGCGACGGCGATGCTCCAGGCACCTTTCACGGCAGCGGCCAGCAGGTTGGCGCACGCTGGGCTCATGCAGTCCCGGTCCACCCAGGCGGCCAGGGTGTCGATCTTGAGGCGGTGGCGGCGGATGACGACCGTGGGGCGGCTGACCACCCAGGCAGTGGCAGCCAGCCGCGACCCGCCGTCGAGCTTCATGTGCAGCCGCGGTGTGGACTCGCTGAACGGTCGCGGGTTGGACTCGCTGCGGTTGGCCAGGAAGCGCAGGAAGTCGATCAGCTCCTCGTCGCTGTCGGCCACCGGTGGGCCTTGGATCCGGCTGCCGTCGGTGAGCTCGAGCAGTACCTGGCGACACCCCAGGATGAAGATGTTCTCGACGCGGTCGTCGTCGACTAGAGGTTGGAGCCGACCGAGCCGGAAGACGGCGTCGAAGATGGCCTGGGCCATGAGGGCACGCTGCTGCGGCGTCCATGCCTCACCGGAACCGGTCTTCACCGTGTCGGCGGTGTGATCACGCAGAAGGTCCTCGATCACCGCCGCTCCGAACTGCTCCTGAGCGGACCGATCCATAGGGATCCGCCTGGCCTCGACCCGGTCGGGGTCGGAGTCCGCGCGGTCGCGCCACCCCTCCCCCATAGCCGAGGCCAGGCGATTGGCGACCAGGGTGCGGAACGCGGCGACCAGCCCCCAGTCGATGCCCTGCTGCTCGGCCAGCCGATCGACAGACGGTGACGGGCGACCGACCGCGTGGCGGCGCCGGACCTGCTCCAGCGGTACCGGCGCTGGCGGCTCGTCCCCCCGAAGCGAGAACGTGCCACGGACCCGACCCGGCCTCGGCGAAGGGGTCGTGAACAGCGGAGGTAACGACGCCGGATCGCCAGAGGCGCCACTGGGCAGCAACGGTTCGCTCGTCATGACGACGACCCCCGACCTGCAGCCTGCAGCTGCTCGTCATTGATCCTGATCCGGCCCGTGATCGCGCTGCGCGCCCCTCGCAGGCTGCGCAGCAACGGGGAGTCCTCCCAGCCACTGCGGCCCGCCAGCCGCTGCAACAGACCCGCACGAGCAGGTTCTGCGCCGTCGGAGAGGACCTCCGCAGAGTCGGGATCCCACGCCAGGGTGGTCACGACGGGCAGCTGCAAGACTGAAGCGACTTCGCGGGCCCGGAACGGCCGGCCCTCCCCCACCAGGACGACGCCCAACGTCGAGGAGGCCCCGGCTCGCGCGAAGCGGTCCCGCAGTGTCTCGGCCCACGATCTCGCACCCGAGAGGGAGACCATGTCGGTGCGCGTCACCAGTAGCGCGAGGTCGGCCCCCAGCAGCACAGGGTCAGGGCTGCCGAACAACCCCAGCCGGCCGGCGTCGACGATCACGTCCTGACCGGTGGCATCCAGCGACCTCAAGGCTGCGGTCAGCGGCTCCCACAGCGGCACGAGGCTGCGCGCCTGCTCATGAGACCGGGTCCCGGGAACCCATCGAGCCGCTGACCCGGGTAGCTCCATCGACACCCGGGGCAGTGTCTCGAGGATGCCGTCGACGTGCTGGGCCAGGGCCAGCTCGATCATCGCCTCCGGGGGCACCATCGACCCACGCAGATAGCCCGCAGCGACAGCAGAGCCCCCGGTCGGGTCTGCCTCGACGAGCAAGGCCGGGCGAGGCCAACCCAGGGCTAGTCCCAAGCCAGCGGTCGTCACCCCGGGAGACCCCGACGCCGACGCCAGCACGATCAAACTCATGGCCGCCTCACCGATCCCGTGAGTCCAGCACGACCGCGACCTTGCCGGACGCGGCCATCGCCGCCAACTGCGCGGCGTCACCGCTCGGGACGTCCACCGTGATGATCGTCTGCGCGCCCTGCCCTGTCGTGTCCGTCCCGGTGAACGTGGACACCACCACCGCCGCGACAGACGTAGGTGCCCCCGGCGTTGCCGCCGGCACCCCCGCCTGGCTCGGGGTCGCCACGATGCGCACCCGGTCCCCCGCCATCAGCTTCGTCCCCGGCATCATCGCCGGCATCACCCCGACGCCGACCAGCGAGTGACCCGTCCCCGGGATCTGCTTGTCCGTCGTGGAGTCGGTCGTCAACAACGAGCCGGCCGCGACGTCCACGGCCGCGCGTTTGCCGACCAGGTCAGCCAAGGCGCTGGCCGGCACGCTTCGCAGCGCAGGGTCGCTGCCGACCTGCACCGTCACCAGCTGGTCGCGGGTGATGATCGAGCCCCGCTCGATCATCGTGCGTGCCGCGACGACCTGCTTCGCGTTCGTGGTCGCCTGGTGCAGCCACACGTTGCCCAACGCCCCCAGACAGACCAGAGCCGCCATCGCAGCAAACAACCCCCACCGGCGCCGAGCCTTCGGCGGAGACGGCAGCAGGCCACCCTCGGAACCGACCGGCGTACCGGCACCGTTCAACGGCACCGCAACGCGCTCGACCGTCATCGTCATCTCTGGCTTCCTTCCCGCCCTCATTGCTTCAGCACCTGCGCCTCACCGATGGTCACCGGCGCGGTTTGCGTCAGATCCATCGTGATGGTGCCGCTCTCCCCGATCCCCGACCACGTGATCACCCAGTGCGAGGTCGCCCGCACCGTGTAGGTCCCTTGGCGGGTGTAGGTGTGACCACAGGTCGGGGAGGCGGACTTGCCGTAGCTGTCCTCGTACGGTGTTCCTGGGCCGTTGCAAACGACTGGGGCGCTGTCGCCCATGTCCCACGTCACCTTGGTGACCTGGGCGGTCGCTGTAACCGTCCACCCAGCCGCTGAGGCACTGCGCGTGATCGGCCCCCAGGTGTTGGCGGCCGGCTGATCGACCCACATCCAGTTCGGCACGCCGACCAAGCCAATAGACCCCGGCCGAGACTCGGGCACCATTCCGATGGTGATCGCGCGCAGGTTCATCGTGGCGATCGCCTGCCTCGCCAACGTCTCCGGATTGGGCGGCTGGGGCGGGGCGGTCAACGCCCAGTACTGAATCGTGTAGCCGGCGAGGAAGAGGCCTGGACCGATCTGGTCCGGCACCACGCAGTCATAGATCGCACCGTCCGTGTGGCCTTGCCAAAGCGGGTCGTTTTGTGGCGGCTGAGGGTCGGACTGCCCGCCAGGGTGGCACTGGACGCCGTTGATGGTGATCCACACGACGGGCTCACCGCCACCGCCGCCACCACCACCACCGCCGCCACCACCACCACCACCGCCACCACCACCACCACCACCGTTGCTCCAGAGGATGCAGTAGCCCGTCGAGGTCCAGGAGAGACAGACCGGCGGATCGGCATGCGCAACGGGAGCCGCAGCGAACAGGGAACCGATAAGTGCAACGAGGGCGGCAAGGACCCCGTGTCCCCGGGTCAACATGTCCCGTCCTTGACTTCAGTGATCCGGCCCACTCGCCACTGGGACGGATCCGAGAGCTTGTAGTTGAGCACTGACACGTCCACGAGAACGTGCGGCTTCCGTGACGGTGGGACGATCGACTTGCCGTCCTTGTCCACAATGTTCAGGTTGCTCAGGTCCTCGCATACGCGGAAGACAACTTCCGGAACGATGGGCGGGGTCTGACTGACCTTGTTGGTCAGATCGACCTTCGTGGTCTTGATCGACAGGACCCCGATGTCTCCAGAGACCTTAGAGTTCACCTCTTGAGCCGCCCGAAGCGCCTGCAGGCTGGTGTTCTTCTCGGGACCAATTGCCACCGCGTCGAAGCACGTTGAAGGGGTCGCCCTCGGATCGGTGAAGCACGTGATCTGCGTGCGGAGGTAGTCCCGATAGACCGCTTCGGCGTGCTGAGCGGCTTGGTCCTCCGCTGAGGTCGTTGACGGGGACGGGGACGCGGCCGTCGTTGCGGTCGCGGCCGCCGTTGTCGTTGCAGTGTTCGCCGTCGGGTTGGCGTTGCCATCTCCCCCGGTGCACGACGCCAGAAGGAGGGCAGCCGTCATGATGCCGGCCATCTGCTTGTTCATACCTGCTCCTCGAGTTCCGTCAGTTCCCTAAGGCGGTCATTCCTCGTTGTGGGATCAGTATGTCCCAACTCGGCGTCATAGAGGGTAGCCCTTATGGGCTCACTGGGTTCGGGGGTCGTCAACGAACATCGGTGCCCCTGCCCTTCGATGTCTCGCGTGATGAGCTGCTGAGCCGTTCCATCCCGCGTGTCCTGAGGGTTATCCGACCACATCGGGGTGACATTTGCCCGGTCAGGTGCCCCGCTGTGGATGGTCCTCCCCCGGTCGGGGTGCTCAGCTAGACAGGGCGGCCTGGACGGCCTCGGGGGTGGTGGAGAGGGCTGCCGCGAGGGCGGCGAGGGTTTTGGGGCTTGGGGTTGCGTGGCCGTCGGCTTCCCAGCGTTTAACGGTCGAGACACCGCTCTTGGTGGCCGCAGCGAGCTCGTCGACGGAGAGGCCAGCGGCGAATCTGAGCCAGCGAAGATTCGGTCCACTCTCTGGGGGTAGGAGGAGCTCGCGGGCGTCAACCCCCAGGGCTCGCGCGACGTTGTGAAGGGTCCTGGGACTGCGGGGCCGCGCCTCCCCTCTTTCCCAGCGGGAGATGCGATCGCCCGCAGCGAGGCCGACTCGTCGGGCTAGTTCGTTCTGACTTAGGCCAGCGCGGTCGCGGGCGCGGCGTAGCGCGTCACCGTCGAGGGCGGGAGCGGTTTCCATAGCGGGACCCACCCTAGGGCTCAGCTGGGCTCACTTCGCGGTGGTCTCCTGGGTGGACAGGTAGCGCCGTAGGGCGGCCCCACACAACGCCGAACGGGAGGCAGCGCCGTGCTTTGTGACCAGGGCGTCGATCGCTTCGAGGTTCGTGGAGAGCAGACGCAGTGAGAGCGTGGACAGCGGATCGGGGGTCAGAGGCCGCGGCGTGCGCCGAACGAAGAGGCCGTCGCTGACCGGCCAAGGCGTTGCGTCTGCGAGGAGGGCGTCCAACTCGCTCTCTGTGGCGCTCAGGGCGTCCAGGAGGACCTCCGGCTGCGACGCGCGGTCCTGTCGAGCTCGTTGCCTGATCTGGGTGACCAAGGAGGCCGGTAGAGACAGCGTGACGTTGCGCGTGGTCGTGGCGGCGCTGCTGGCCGGGCGGGGTTCCGAGTGTCTGCCGCTGGGCTTTGACGGTGCTTGGGCTGGGGGCAGCTCGACGGCGGCCGCCGGGGCCGGCGCATCGGATGGGGCGTGTGGACGGCGCGCGGGCGGTGGCGGAAGTGCGGCCGTGCGTGAGAGGCCAGGGACAGCGGCGAGAGGGGTTCGTTCGTTGCTCATGCCGTCGCCTCTGCCGTTTGCGCCCGTTCGCGGGCATCGATGCTGGTCAGGATCTCTTGTGTGAGCAGCACGAAGTCTTCGGCGAGGGCCGGCGCCGACCCAGGGACCCGCTCTGGGCGGCGTCCTTCTTGTAGCGCCTTCCAGTAGGGCTCGGCTTTGTCGACGGTCTCGGCGACCTCGTGGATCAACATGCCCTTCTCTTCGGACTCGACGACGGGAGAAAGGGCGTGTCGGATGACCGTCTCGAACATGGGTGCCGCTCCGCCGAGGACCGTGACGACGTCTTCGGTCGCGTTCCGGCGAATGACGGTGGCGCCGGCCTCCACGTCGTAGAGCAGGGCGCCGAGGAGTTCCAGCTCCGGGTTGGTTTGACGTGCGACGGCGATCTCGCTCGCCAAGGCGCGCAGACCCTCAATGCTGGTGCGGCCAGGGCGAGTGGGGACGATGATCCAGCGGGTTGCGGTCAAGGCCAGGCGAAGGAGCAGCGGACGAGTTGGTGGGGTGTCGATTACGACCAGGTCGTAGTCGGTGGCTGTGCGCGCCAGCGCGTCAGCGAACACGGACGCGACGCCCTGGCCGCGTTTGATCATGCCCGCCAGCACATCCTCGAGGGTGTCCAGGGCCGGGCCTCCGGTGACGACATCGAGGTTGGGGCGGACGTCCTTCAAGGTCGGGGTGAGGGCACCACCTTGGATGAGGGTGTCGACGCAGTGTCGGCCGCCGTCGGACTCCCCCTTCCACGCGTAGCCGAGGATTTGGCCGGCGTTGGCCTGCGGGTCGAAGTCGACCAACAGGACTCGCCAGCCGGCGACGGCAGCCAACCCGGCGACGTTGCACGCCGTGGTGCTCTTCCCCACCCCACCCTTGCCGTTGGCCACGGTCACAACGCGGGTCAGTTCCTCATGTATCGCCATAGTGCACATCATGACGCGCGCGGTAGCGCAACTGCTGCCGCCACGCCGTAAGGCGACGAACCGCCGCACGCGTCACGGCTAGCGCTACTGCGTTTCGTGCTGCTTGCATCGTGTCTCGCGCTACTTCTTCGCCCTACCGCGTTGCCGTACCCGATGCGGTAACGCATGCGTTACCGCTAGCCGTAGCGCCTTCCTTCGCCTGACGAGATGGGAAGAGACTGCTGGATCCAGAACGCGTCGTCGCGCTCACGAGCACCGACCGGGAGGAGTGTGTGCTGCTCGAGGCGTATCGAGACCACCCCGGTGCGGTAGGGGAGTTTGTAGTGGCTCCGGTGACGGTTCCACGCGGAGACCAGGGCTTGCTGGAGTGGTGGGCCGAAGGTCGCGAACGCGGCCGCTCGGGTGTAGCTGCGCCAGCCCAGTTCATCGTCACTGAGACTGGCCAGCCATGACCGGTACCGGGCCGCCTCATCCCCTCCGTGACGGATCCGCCGATCTGCCAGGGACCGCTTCAACTCCTCCTGCTGCACCACGGAGCTTGACTGGAATCGCCTTGCCAGGCTCTCGCGCCGCTCTTCGCGTTCCTCGGCAGGAAGCCCCTCCCACCAGCTCACTTCGCGGGCACGCTGTGCCTTGTGGGCCGCTGCCCGCGCGATGTTCCAGGCGCTACTCCCGCCGCTGCGGTAGGCAATCCGTTCGGCTTCGACGTGTTCCCGGCACGTATCGAACTCCGCACGAGACTGCTCGACGTGCTTCCTCGTGGGACGCGTCGACGCGAGCCAGGTGCCTTGCGCGCTACAGAGGGCCAGGCCGGCCTCCGCGAGGGCGCGCAGCGCGACGCGTGCCCCGCGAATCTGGTGCGGGCTGGGTGAGCTGCCCCGATGGTCGGTGATGAGGGCTTGAACGACCAGTTCCTCGGTGGTGACCGGATGAGGGGACTTTCGTAAGGCCCGCCAGAGTTGGTGGCTGGGTCGGGGGAGGGGCGCCCAGCAGCCGCGGGGGAGGGGGGTGTGAAGGCTAGGTGGGGGGATTTCACCCACCCCCTCCACCGGGGGGACTTCGAATTCGAAGGAGGAGGTGTCGCGTTTGTGGATCGGATCCCAGACCTCGGTGTGCAGGGTCCCGAGAGGACCGTGGAGGAGGCGGAGCTGGGCGCGGATGGTCTTGCGGTCGCTCAGGCCGGTGTCGAGCACGAGGTCGCGTTCGGGTACGGGAACCCGCAGTGCGCCGACCCGGGACATGCGGTCCAGTACGGCGTGCCCGACGAGCAGCAGTGCGGGGCGCTGGCGTGCTGGCAGCCGCCAGGCCAGGTCCTCCAGTGCGTCTTGAGCAGCGTGGATGGCGCCAGCCAGGGCCAGGTCGATCTGAGCGGTGCCGACCGGGATGAAGGTGTCGTCGTCGGCGACGGCCTTGTTCCAGACGTACTTCACCCACCAGCTGTGGCCTTGCTTGCGGGTCTTGGTGAAGGCGCTCGGGTGGGCGGCTTGGATGGTTCTCCAGGCCTCGTCCGCGTCGTAGCCGTGTCGGAGCAGGACTGCGGTAGCGGTGGCCTCGTAGTTGGAGCGTGGATGGTCGGGGTCGTCGACCCGGATCAACGGCAAGGCGCCATGGGCCAGGTAGTCCCGCCAGGGACCGGGCAGGTCTGTGCGGTGGCGCCGGCGGATCGGGATGGCCGCCGTAGCGCTCACAGGGGCTCCTGAGCGCCTCTTACGCGGCTTGTGGGGCATCGTCGCCCACGGGTGCCTGCGCAGGCCCAGGAGAGCCTCTGAGAGGTTCCCGAAGGGCTTGGTGGCTGCCCCGGACCGGTGGGGAGAGGACAGCGGGCGGACCGTGTCACGCACATCGAGGGCGCGGCGTGTGCCGCGCAGCTGCGCTCGGATCTGTGCCACGTGGACCTCGAGCTCTGCGGCGAGCTCGTCAACGGCCACGAAGACGTGCGCGCGGCCGTGGCCACCACCGGAAGGACGCACCAGATGCCAGAGGTCCTTCTGCCGGCACCAGGCGGCCACCAGCTCGACGGCCGCGTCCCCTCGAGCCCCTTCGAGGTCGACGTCGACCACGCGGACCTGGGGGCGAAGCCGGCCCACGATCGCCGTCACCGGGCCTTGTCCGATCAACCGCAGACCGTCCCGCAGCGAGGCGACGACGACGCCGGCGACCCTCTCGTTATGGGAGCCCAGGGCGAACCATCCCGCCTTGGCGAACAGGAGCTCGTCGAGGTCGGTGACGACACGGGGGACACGCCGAGCCGCGACAAGAACCTCAGGTTGTGTCGCGTCGGGGTCTGGGGTTGCTACAGTAGGCAGCAGAAAGCCACCTCCTTGCTGAGACTTGGAAGTGAATCGCGGGACCTGCGGCTACAGGTCTTCGCTCTACATCGACTTCGAGCCGCCGCCGGCAAGCGGCGGCTCAGTCGTTGTCGGGGGTCATGCCCCGATCCGGGCTAGGCGGTCATAGCCTCCTGGCGATAGGTGGCTTGGGGCCGGACGATGCGCCGTTCGGCGTCAGCTAGAACCAGCGCCTCTAGGTAAGCGGCGATCGAGAGTCCTAACTCGTCGGCCGCAGCGCGTGCCGCTTCCCGCGCCTCCACGGAGACGCGGCCTTGAAGCGGCACCGTCGGCGACCCCGAAGGACTCTTGCGGTGAGATCGTCCACGCACTGCTGGCATGGCTTCAATCCAAGCAGCCGAGAATGCATTTCTGTGGGAGGCGCGGGGTGCGTGTCGTGGATCTTGTGCTCGCCTCAGCGTTCGCAGCCCCAGCCGGGCGGGGGCGTACTACTCGGCGGGGTGCGGTCTTCATGGGCGCGGCCGAGAGAGGGTGCGCCGGGCTGGTCGGTGATCGGCTGGCGGTGCAGGCCCAGACTCGCGGAGTCGGCTGTGACGGCGCAGGTGATGACCTGTTCTACGCGATCGACGAGGGCGGAGCGGACGGGTTGAGGCAGGGGGATGTCTCGGTTGTGGTGAAGGCTGCCCGCGTCGACCCAGGCCGCGTTGGTGGTTGGCGCAGAGGCGTGGACGGCCATGGCGTGGGCGGCGCGGGCGCTGACGGTGAGGTCGGGGTCAGCCAGGGCGTCGCGGGTCACGTGGGCTAGGTCGACGCCGGCGGTGAGGCTGGCGCGGAGGCTGCCGAGTGTGTGCGCCAGGTCCGCGCGGGAGGCCATCGCCGCAGGCGTGGCGTAGCCAGCATGCTGATGGGTGATCTCACGCAGGGCCGCCTGGACTTCACGGCCGGCCAGCAGCAGGGCGGGGTCGATGACTCGATGGCGACCGTGGAGTTGGGCCAGGTCGCCGGCGAGGGCGGCCCAGGCGTGCTCGAGGTCGGTGAGAGCGGGTCGGGTTCGGGCGACGTCGCTGGGGTCGAGCTGGCCCTGGTGCGCGGCGGCGGCACCGACGACGGCGGTGGTGATGACGAGTCCTTGCTGGATGCGGGCAATCCATTCCAGGTTGGGGGTGGTCGGCGGCCCGGCCAGGGTTCGGTGGGCCTGCAGGTCCCATCTGGCCAGGGCTGCAGCCACGCGCGCCTGTTCGGGGTGGTCCCGGTGCTCTCCGGTGAGGGCTGCGGGCCAGCGGCCGTGCAGGTACGTCCCAGCCAGGCGTTCGGCTGAGTCGAGGCGGCGCATGGTGTCGCGGGCGTGCTGGAGTGAGTCTCCGGCGGGGATGGCTTGGCGTGCGTCGAGGCGGCGCTGCAGGTCGGCGAGGTGGTTGCGCAGCGCGACGCCGGCGCCGTGGGTGGCGACGTAGAGGGTGTGCATGATCCGGGTGCGGGCGCCGTCGGCGTCGAGGTTGCCCTCCCGGGACAGGGGAGCGGTGGGATGCCGGCGGGCTTGGACGAGCTCGGCCGCGCGGGCGAGTGAGGTGGCGATGGACTCCAGGTGGGGATCTCCGGGGCCTGGACCGGGCCAGCCGGCTCGCAGGTGGGTGCGGTGCAGCCCTCGGGCGAGCTCGGCGATCCGGCTCATGCTGGGGTCGGCGCTCGGGTCGGGGATGCTGGCCCAGAGGTCGGCGGCGGCTTCGGTGAGCTCGCCCCAGCTACGGGCTCGATCCTTGGCTTGCTCTGGTCTGGGGTCCCACAGGCTGGCGCGGGCGGTCAGGTCGGCGTCCAGGAGCAGCTCACCGACGCTGCGGCCATCGACCGGCGGCTCGGGGCCGCTCACGCTCCGAGCTCCCCGATCAGGTCGCAGATCGCGACGATGATCTCGGAGGCCCCGAGGGGCAGGTCCTCGATGGGGTGGCGCCTGGTCGCGGCCTCGGCGGTGCGGATAAGGACGATCGACGACGCAGCCGCCGGAGGGGGGATCTGATCGACCCGAGCACGCTGCTCAACCGGCAGCAGCTCGAACGCGGCGGCCGCCAGGGCGTGCGCGGCCAGGGCGGTGGAGTGCAGTGCCGGGTCGGTCGCGCTGTCGCGGTAGCCGCGGTTGGCGGCCTCGTCGAGCAGGACGACCACCTCGGCCCAGGTGTCGTAGGCCGCGGCCTGAGGGTGGGTGGTGTCGGTCATGGTCTTGGCTCCTTCGGGTTCGTGTCGTCCCCATCGAGCCGGATCCGGCGGGTGTCCCGCTCACGGAATCCGGCCGGTGTGGATAACCGGCGACGTGTCAGTGCCCGTGTGGACACTGGCCTCACCCACCGAAAGTGGGAGACCGGCCCTGGCGGGTCAAGAACACGAGCAAGACTCCGGGCGCGGCCCCGGGGCGTGGATGGAGGTGCGGGTATGACTCGCTGGATGACCAAGGCCCTGGCGGTCACGCCGGGCGTGCTGATCAGCACGGCAGTGACCTGCATGGTTGGGGCGGTTCTGCCGGCGCCGGCCGCTCTGCTCGTGTTCGCCGGCGGCCTGCTAGCGGCGGCGACGCTGGCGGTCGGGGCGGCCGAGGAGGCTGCTGCCAGGCTCCTGGTGCTCTCCCGGCCCGTCTCCCCGGCCGAGGTGGACTGCCTGGCCGGGGCACTCACGCTGCTGTGCCGGGCCGGACTCGGACCGCCGGTGGTGCAGCTGCGGGTGCGGGCGGGGGAGAAGGCGATAGCCGCCGGAGGGTTCGGCAGGCACACGGTGGTGCTCTCTAGCGGGCTGCTGGAGGCGATCGAGGATGGCAGCCTCCCGGACGAGCAGGCGGCCGCCGTGATCGCGCACGCCGCCGGCCTGGTTCGGGGCGGACTGGTGCGTCAGGACCCGGTGCTCGCCTTCTGGACCTTGCCGTGGCAGCTGCTGCGGGCGGTCTGTCAGGCGATTTCCTCCGCTGGCGCTCGTCTTCCGCTCACCTCACTGGCCTGGCGCCTGCGGGTCGTGGTGATCGGCGTCGCCGTCGTGCAGTGCCTTGCCCAGCACCAGCTCTGGCTCGCGGTGACGATCGGGTGCATCGGCGCCGTCAGCTACGCGATGCCGGTGTGGGAGCGGCGGTGGCAGACGCTGTTGACCGACCGGGGCGACGACGCAGCCGACGACGCTGGGCTCGGGCCCGCTCTGGCCCTGTTCCTGCGCCGCTGCCCACGCACAGTGTCGGTACGGCGCCGGCTGCACCGCCTGGAGTGCGCCGCGCGCCCGGCCCCGGCGCTTGGGCTGGTCCGCTGACCTTGCGCCCCCAGAGGTACTTGATCGAGACTGTCCCACCGTGGGACAGTGCAGGTGTCCCACGGTGGGACAGGATCACGAAAGGCCCTCATATGCTGCACCAACCGAGCATGGATGCCGCCCTCCTCGCCTACGAACGCGCCCGAGCTGCCGCTGCTGCCGCAGCCGAGGTCGAGGCGGAGTTGCGTTATGCGCTCGTCTATGACGCATTGCAAGCCGGGAGCTCTGTCCGGGAGGCCTCGGCCATGCTCCGCATTCCGAAGAGCACAGTTGCTCGGATCAAGCTGAACCAGGCCATCGGGCCTGCGCCGTGGCGTGGTCCCGCCACGACCGGAACGACATGGATGACCCCCGAGGCGTACGTCGAGGCGCACAACGCCGCGTGGGCGCACGACGAGACCCAGCACATCCACCACGCGCCGTTCGGGATCGAAACCCTCGACGATGGATCGCGCGTCGTAACCGCCGTTCCAATGACGAATCGGGGCGTAGCGCACTACCGCGACTGACCTGCCGCCCGAGGCCCAGCCCTTGACAGAGTGAATACACTGTAGTCAGCCGAATACAAAGGTCAGGAGCAGAGATGACCACGAGCGTGCGCATCCCCGAGGAGACACAGCGACGCCTCGATGCCCTTGCCGAGCGGACGCACCGCTCACGTTCGTTCTATCTGCGCGAGGCGATCGAGCGCGGTCTCCCACAGGTCGAGTGGGAGTACGACATCGCTGCGCGCGTCGGCGAGGTGCGCTCAGGAGCGGTGGCTACCGAGACCTTGGCCGAGGTGGTGGCCGAGCTTGGCTTGGACGATTGAGCTGCACCCGGACGCCGCCAAGTCGCTGCGCAGCCTGGCCCGCAAGGACCGGCCGATGGCCAAGCGGATCACCGACTACCTGGCCGATGTCGAACGGGCCGATGACCCCCGTTCGCGTGGGAAGGCACTGACCGGTCCGCTGACCGGGTTGTGGCGCTACCGGATAGGAGACTGGCGCGTCGTGGTGGACATCTACGACGACCGCCTGGTCATCCTGGCTCTCGACATTGAGCACCGGTCGAGGGTGTACCGATGATCGTCTTGGGCTTGAACAGCCTCATCTGGTGCGGGTGCTGGCCTCGCCGGGCTGGTCATAGCCTGCGGCGTCTGTGGCCTCCTGCTCCCGTCGGGCCCGATCCATGCGGGCCAGGGCTTGCGCGTGGGTGTCTTGAGCTTGGACGAGCTCGTATTCTGCGTCTGGCTGCGCAGTCGCGTCGGGGTCCATGTTCACGGTGCTCCTTTCGGGCAGGCTGACCACAGCCCGCGTTGCGCCTGCTGGGCGTCGGTGAGGGCCAGGTCGTACAGCAGAGCCCGGGTGCCGGCGCCGGCGGGCCAGAACGGGCGAGCAGCGCCCTGCCGTAGCAGGGCTTCTTGGACGTCGAGGCCGTCCTGGACCAGGTAGCGAAGCGGCCGGCCGTAGACGTCGCGGTCAGCCTGCGTGGGATCGGCGACCAGCTGCACGGTGGAACCGACCGGGACGATCCGGGAGAGGGTGTCTCTGGCCTGGGCTGCCCAGCACTGCCCAGACTGACCGTCGTGACCCAGTTCGGGAGCGTTGATGCCCAGAAGTCTGACCCTGCCCAGGTCCGCGCCGTCGCTGGAGGTGACCCGGACGGTGTCGCCGTCGCTGATCGCGGAGATCCTGCCGCTGCCCACGGGTGCCGAGCTCAGCGCCTTGGTGGCGACCGCGTGCGGCACGATGGCGGCGGCGAGGCCGAGGCCGAGCAGTGTCATCGACAGCCGGTGGTTCATGGTCGGACGCCGCTGATGAGTCGCAGGTGTGGTCCCACCGGCTGGCGTTGGTCCTCGAGCATCTCGTCCAGCGTTGCCCCTGCTGCGACCAGGAACCGCTCGGCGGCCTCCCATGCGGCGCGAGAGGGGCGGGCACCCTGCACCGTGTCGGCGGCCGCCCGCAGGAGCTGGCTGACGACGGCGTAGTAGCGCCGGTTCTGCTCGTGTTCGCGATCTTCCCTGTTCTCGGAACGACGGGGCAGGCAGCGGGTGGCAGTCAGCTGTTCCGCCAGGACGAGGGAGCCGTTCAGGTAGCCCCCGGGCGCGATGGCGGGCCGGCCTGTGCAGACGGCGAGGTCCTCGCCGATCTGCCCTCGTAGCTGCGCAAGGGCTGCGGCGAACTCGGCAGTCGGGGCAGTGGCCTGCGCGGCAGCGCCGGTCATCTGGCCGGCCCACCGAACAACGGGCCTTTCGCGGGCTGCCCATCGCCGCCGGTGTGAGCGTGGGCGGCGGCAGCGACCGCGTCGGCGTGACCGAGGGAGCGAGCCGCGCCAGCGCCGGCGTACTCCAGGGTCCGGTCGAGATGACGGACAGCCTCTTCACCGCGCACGACCGACCGGCCCGCCACCTGGGTGCCCCGGTCGATCCGCAGGGCGACGTACTGTCGTTCCGTGTCCCTCAGGCTGGGGCTGGTCAAGCCGGCTGCGGTTTCAGCTGCTTCCTTCAGATGGGTGCGCGCTGCCTTGGCCAGGGGCGCGGCCAGGTCCACCAGCACGGCGAGATCTTCGACCTTGGCGGTCAGGCTGGAGACATCCGCCCCCGCGGGCGTCGGGTGGTCGTCCTCGTAGCCGGCCAGACGGTGCCGTGCACTGTCCAGGTGGCGCCGGGCTGACGTGAGCCGCTCCTCGATGTCGCCCGCCAGGCTGGAACCCACGGCGCAGCGCTGGCGCAGGATGTCCAGCTGGTCGCCAGCGTTGCGAAGATACGCGGCCGCCCGCGGGTCCTGCGGTGACAGTCGGACGCGGGAGGTCTCCGCCTCGACATCGTCGATGGCCCTCTCCGCGCTGCGGGCATACCCACGCAGTTCCTCCACGAGCCCCCAGACCTGCTGAAGGTTGGCGCGCACTGCGGCAAGGTCGGCGGTGACCTCGTCAGCAACGCGGGGGTCACTCATCGTGCTCACCAGTGCCCGGTGGGCACGGCGGCTGAAGGTGCAGCTGCTGCAGCGCGTCGATCGCCCGCAGCGCTTCCTCCAGGTGCGCTCGGATGCTCTCAAGCGTGGGCTGTTCAGCCACTGGGGCCTGCTCTCTGGCCCTCACCCCGCACGGGCGCCGCAACGATGCCCGTGCGTGAAGGCAGGTAGCCGGTCGCCGGCCGTTCCGGCGTCCTCCTACCTACCGAAAGCGAGACCCGCCGGCTGGAGGGTCAGTTTCCCGCCGGCGAGCCCTCCACCTGATCGGACTCCGGTGCTGTAGATGGTTGCTCGTGCACGGCGGATGGACCGGTATCGGAGGTTGCACGCAGCCGGGTGAGGACATCGTCCAAGGCGCTGCTCAGGCGTTGAGGCGGACGTTCGGCGTGCAGCTCGTCCAGAACTTCGGGGTCCTCGGCCCGGGGTTCGGTGAGGGTGGGTTGCAGGAAGGCTTGTCGGCGCAGCACCGCGTTGACCATTCGGCGGTAGGCCTCGGTGTCGCGGGGCTCATGCAGCCAGGCTGCGGCAGCAGCGGCGACCTGGTGGTCGTGCCACTCCAGATCGCGGGGCGTGTACGGGCCGGGGCTCACGACTGGTGATCCCAGGGTTGATGACCCGCCCACGCTTCCGGACTCGCCTCGGCCGCCGTCGCTGCCCACCTGTCGTACTCGTCGGGGTTGAACCAGATGAGCCGCGCAGCCACGTTGAGGGCGCGCAGCCCATCGACGACGCGCAGCTGGGCGATCGCGTGGGTGGGGGCGGGCCAGGACAGCCCGGTGACGGCCCTCAAAGTGTCCTGGTCGCGAAAGCGCAGCAGGGTGACGGGACCGCCCGCGGGGACCGCGAGCCGTGACTCGACGTGCTCTCGGACTGCGGCGGCGAGCTCGTCGAGGATGTTGGCGACGTCATCGGGGACAACGCCGTTGCCGCTCTCCCAGTGCCGCACGCTTCGCACCGTGACACCTCCCACCTCGGCCACCCACTCGCTGGACAGCCCCAGCGCCTCGCGGGTGGTCTTCAGTTCTGCAGGGGTCACGCTCTCAGTCTGCACTGCCGGGCCGATCTCGGTCAGGCCCCTGCATCGCCAGGCAGGCTTCGAGCTCGTCGACGAAGCGGGGCCGGTCTACGGCGCGCCACGACACAGCCGAGGAATCCTGTGCAGGAATCTTGACGATCTCACCGGCGGCCGCCATCGCCCGCAGGGCGTGGTAGACCTCGCGCGCAAACCGGGCCCGGACGTGCACATGGTGATCGCCGCAGCAGGTCTCCTGGCGGGTGCGGGCGCTGCGTCGGCGGACGTGCCAGGACTGGACGCACCCGTCGTAGACCTCGACCAAGGCCGGGGCAGCGCAGGCGACCTCGCCGGTCGTCATTGGCTGGTGGCAGTCCTGCAAGGTCGCCAGAAGCTGGTCGTACAGGGCTCTGGTCGCCGGTGTCATGGCGCACTCCTGCTCACGCAGGTAGAACACACCCGGATCCCATGATCGGTGATGACCCACCAGCAGCCGGGCCAGCAGGCCTGCTCGTCGGTGCACCCGCAGCCAGGGCAGCACGCGGGCTCCAGTGCCACGGGCGTGGGCCTGAGAGACCGGGGCAATCGGAGGGGATGTCCAGGGTCCCCGCGCCGGGTCATGGCCAGCGCGTGCAGCTGCACACCGTGTCGCTGCGCGGCGGCCAGCAGGCGCGCGACCTGCCGATCCTTCAGTGGGTGCTGGTGCGCGCCCCAGGCGGCGACGACGACCGCGCTGGTCGCGGCCGCAGTCCTGAGCGCGGTCTCGATGGTGTCTTCGTTGTGTACACCGATCGCGGTGATGTCTGAGGGCATCTGGTCGGGGTGGGTGGCGCGCCACGCGAACAGGTTCCACACGTGCAAGCTGCTGGCCCCCAAGGCTCGGGCATACCCAAGGCAACGGGTGATAGTCCGGTCGTCCTGCGCTGCGGTGGCCTGCGAGGGGTTGAGCATGGCGAAGTGCAGAGCGGGACCAGCGCCGGGAAGGTCCCGCGTGAGGTAGTAGCGGTAGCGCCCGTCGGCCGAGAACAAGGCCGTCGCGGTGCCGTGATGTTGGCCCCAGAGCTCTTCGCGTGTCATGCCGCCGCCGCCTGATGCAGAGCGGCCCGGAGCCGGGTCCCAATCCATTCACCCACCGGCGGGGACACGGCGTTGCCGTAGCCGTCGACCTGATCTCGGGCCGAGCCCCACACGATCCACGTGCCCTTGTGCCCTGGCCCGAAATCGACGTCAAAGCCGCACCCACGCCCGATCTCGTGGGCGAACATCATCCGGAAGTAGCAGTCCTCAAGGGCCAGGTCGGCCAACGCGGCCTGCCACTGCGCCGAGATCAACGCCGTGGTGTCCCGGGCAGTGATCGCCCCGAAGGGATCCAGCAGCGGGTGCAGTGAGGTCTCCGACCCGGTCGAGCCGTTGAGCTTGGTCCAGCCGGAGAACAGCAGCCCCTGAGTGATCGCCGACCCGACCACGGTGCCCAATGGCCGGTCGAGGGGGTGGCTGCGGTAGCCCGCCTCGTGAATGGCGCCGTTGTTCTTGATCAGCCCTGCAGCGGTGATCAGAGCAGGAACCTGATCGGTGGTGACCGTCGGCATCGGTTCGACGTGACCAGCTGGGGTGGTGTGCTTGCGGTAGGGCAGGACGCCGGAGCACAGGATCCCCATGGTCTCCGAGCCGCCCTGGGTGGGCAACGGCCGATCCGGTCCGCGGGCGACACCCTGATAGTTGGTCACGCCGATCGCGGACGGCCACCCGAAGGCGCCGGCCGACAGCACCGCGGTCTCTTGCTGGCTGGTCTGGGTGGTCAGCGGCTGCCACGGGTGACGCTCGGATCCGCGAACCGCCTTGGCGGGCATCAGGACCGCAGGGAAGTCGCCGAATCGGCGGCGGCAGCGCTCGGCCCGCGCCATGGTGGCCGCCGCCAGCGGCTTGTCCCGGTCCCCGATCCGGGTACCAAGGTCGCTCAGGTCGAGGGCCGCCAGCGAGGGCGTGTAGTGGGGCAGGACCAGGCCTCGGCAGGACGGGCACCGGTAGTCGTACTGCTTGCCGTAGCGGACCGTGCCCGAGGGCGGCACCCCGGTACGCCATGTCCACACGGCCTCGATCTGCCTGTCGCAGAAGGAGCACCAGCCGATCGGGCGATGATCGAGGTCGGGCGTCGGAATCCCCTTGTCCCAGAACACCTCGTACAGTCGGTCGCGCGATTGGCCGACGCCGAAGAACATGCTGTTCAGGTAGAGGGTGCGATGCCGATAGCCGAGGTTGGAGAACTGGCGCAGCCACCAGCGGTAGGTGCTGCCGTCACCGACCTTGGGTCGGCCCGGCAGGGCGCGGCCCCAGGACTGCAGCTCGGTGGTGCACTCGACGAGGATCACGCGAGGGTGGTGGGCGTCGGCATAGTGCAGGACGCAGTTGGCGGTTGCCCGGTCCCGTTCGGAGCGGGTGACGCGAGCCTCAAAGTCGGGGTCTTGGACGTCGAAGAGCGACAGCGCCTGGGCGTAGGCCTTCTTGGTGTTCGCGGGGGAGTGGTTCACGCAGCTGACGCCGGCAGCGAGCAGGTCTGCCTTGGGCAGGTCCCGTGCTGAGTGGTAACTGGTCGACTCGGTGTCGACGAGGTCGGCGATCCAGTGCTCGACATGCGGATGGTTGGCTTCGTGGATCTCGACCTTGTAGCTGTTGTGGTTGGCGGCGGTGATCGCGGTGAACCCCGCGCTTTCGATTCCCTGGGTCAGGCCTCCGAACCCGGAGAAGAGGTCCACAGCGGTGTACTCGTCGTGACCGAATCGACGACGGCGTGTGGCAGGTCGGCAGGTGGCGGTGGCGGTGGCGGTCATGCTGACCACCTGCTGGCGATGCCATGTGCCTGGCGCAGCCGAAGCACGGTGCGGCTACAGACCCCCAGGCGTTCGGCGATCTGCTCGTCGCTCCACCCGTGCTCGACGAGGCGGCGCAGGGCCTCGACCCGCTCGTCCTCGCGCAGCCCAACGGGACGACGGCCGGACATGACGGCCTGAACTGCCACCTCGTCGACGTCGTTGTCGACGTCCACGCCAGACAGGCCGGCCGGCGTCGCGTGCACGTCGTCGATCGCGTCGTCGTCCCACGCCAGCGGAGGGGGGTAGCCCGCAGCAGCCGCGATCGAGCGGGCCTTGACGCTGTGGCCCGGGGTCATGGAGAGACGATCGTAGGCTTGGGCGACCGCTTCCCATCGGGCCTGGGTGATCCACCGTCCGGCTTGGTTGACGACCAGGTAGACCTCCCGCTCGGTGAGTGTGGTCGCATCGGCGATGTCGCGCGCGCAGTGCCCGATCGCTTGGAGTGCGCGGATCCGGCGAACGGCGCCGACCTTGGGCACGAATCCGGCGGCGTTAGGTCGGGTCGTGAGGTCGTGCGGCGTGATCTTCATCAGTGCCGAGCTGACGCGCCTGGTGACGGTGGGTTGCTGGCCGCTGGAGATCCGGGCCACGACGCTGGTCGGGACACCACTGACCTCGGCGATGCCTCGAAGGGAGGCTTCTCCGCGCAGGAGATCACGCAGGTGTTCTCGCACGGTGTCGGCCGAGACGGTGCGGTAGAGGCCGCAGCCCCGCTCGAGTCGCCACTGCTTCTGATAGCGCAGGGTGGCTGTGCTGGTCATTGCCGGCCTCCGTCGTGGACGTCGGCGGCGCAGGCTCGCCCGTGGATGTGCTCGAAGAGGGACCTGTGTGTGGTGCACGTTCGGCAGCAGTGCCCTGAATGCGTCCAGTTCGTCTCGGCGCAGGGGATGATGGCGCACAGGCACAGCGCTGCGGGCCAGCCGGGGTGAGCAGCGACGTGGAGGGAGATCCGGTGCAACGTGGCCGCGTCCTCGGGGCGGCCTTCTGCAGCGAGCACGAGGGCAGAAGCGACGCAGGCGATCGGATACCGGGTCGCCGCGTGCGTGCCGGGGTCGCGTCGAAGCGGGGGAGCGGTGACGGTCACGACGCTCACCCCTGCAGCACGCGGAGGCGAAAGGTGCGGGTCCCGTCATGGCCGTCCTCAAGAGACAGCACGACGTCGCTGCCCTGTGCGGTAGCAGTGGCGACGATGATCCCGTCGACGTCCGGATCGCCCTCGAGGAAGAGGGCGGTGTCGGCGGCGACGTCTTCGAGGGTGAGGTCCTCGACTCTGACGAAGTCGCGCTTAGGGGTGGGGTCGATCATGTGGTCCTCCTTGAGGATCGAGCCGCACGGTTGCCTGCTCGTTGCGATCTAGTCGAACAGATGGAACTGACGTGGCGCTACCCTCGCCTCGACGCTGTGGATAGTGAGTCCGTGCGGTGGCGGGTTGTGGACCATGCCCGTGCGGGGCGTGATCATCGGTCCGCCGGCGGCAGCGCCGGGATGGTCTCCTCGAGGTCCCATCGCCACGCCCCGCCGGCGGCGTTGGGCGAGTCCATCGAGGCGTTCCCTTGGGTGTGCCCAAGATGCAGGGGGGTGGGTTCGCGGGTGTCGGTCAGAACCGCGATCGGCAGGTCCACCGTGGACGGGAGCGAGAACCTCGGGGTGGTGCGGAAACGTCGCTGAGTGTCGACGAGGCGGTCCAGGAGGACCTTGGCGTAGGGGTCTTGGTAGGGCAGCCACTGCGCGGTCGTGGGCATCAACGCGACCTCCTCGGCCATGGCTGCTCCGCCTCGGCCGACGGTGAACGTGGCGATCACGACCAGGTGGCTCGTTTCGTCGGCCACCCACAGGTCCAGCTCGAGCGCGAAAGCGCGCTTGAGACGCCGGTGCAGCCGGTCGTCGAGGAACAGAGGAGCGTCGGGAAGGTGTTTGAGCACCATCTTGTGCCCGTAGCGGGCTGCGTCGATCGCCTTGATTTCGGCGATGAGGACCATCAGCTGCTGCCGGTGCCCCGGACGGGCCGAGGCCTTCTGCCACTGGTTGAGCCGCTTGGCCGCCAATTCGGCCTTGTGCTCGAGCCGGAACGGCTCGGGTGTGTAGACCCGCTCCGCCAAGGGGCCGCCTTTGGTCCGAGCGGTGGCGGCCGCGCGGCGCAACAGCCACGCGATCAGGCCCCAGTGTCGCCGGCCCATCATCCCCGGCGCCCACGCGACCAGATTGGACTCCTCCCACAGGTAGTCGAGTAGGGCTCGCAGGGTCAGGCTCCGGCCGGTAGTGGTCACACTGTCCAGCGCCGTGGGGGAGCTGTTCGTGTCGACGGCGGCACGTTCTCCGACAGAGAGGCGGAATCCGAGGCGTAGAACGGTCAGGCCCGTGTCCGGGTCGACACGCACCGCGTCGCCGAGCAGGCAGCCGAGCCCGCTGAGATCTTCGGGTGCGTAGGAGCCGCAGTCGGGCGTGTGGTGGGCTCCGGTGCCGGGCATCCGCTTGACGATGAGTCTGTTCCCGGCCCTGGCGATATACATGGGCACACCCCTGGGGGAGCAGGGGCACTGCGGCCGGTTCCCGCCCACGTAGGCCTCGGCCAGGAGCTGCTGCCCGGCGGAGGTGTCCGGGCGAACCAGGTGCCCGCCGAGTAAGTAGGCACAGGTGAGGGCGTCGTCGCCGACGACGGTCGGGACCGGGCGCACGTCGTCCATGAGCGGCCTACCGAGCCAGCGGGCGTGACGCGCCCGTCGCCGAGGAGAAGGACGGAGACGCGTCCCTGGTGGAGCGCAGCCTGGTGGCGCCCACAGCGGCCTGCCACTGCAGGTCAGGGACGGGTGCGCCCGCGTGCCGGGTCGGGATCCCCTCACGCTGCCTCCAGCGCAGGACCGTACGGTCACTCACCCCGAGGCGGTCGGCGATCTGGGGGTCTGATGCGCCACGCGCGGCGAGGGCACCCACCGCCAAGGTCTTTTCGCGTGCGGTCAGACCCGGACCTCGAGGGTCGCCATCCAGCGTGCGCCTCACGGCGACCATGTCGATCACATCGGCCCCTCGGCCTTTGCTCAGCTCGCCGTGGGGGAGGGCGGTGGGGTCGTCGATGGAGTCGTCGTCCCATGCCAGGGGCGGGGCGTAGCCGCGGGTACGGGCCCAGCCTCGAGTCTCGGGGGAGGGGCCCGGGGTCATCGACAATCGGTCGTAGACCTCGCACACCTCGCGCCAGCGTTCGACCGTGACCAGGTGCCCTGGGCCGGACAGGAGGCGGGCGGTGTTCGGCACGCCGGCGGCCTCCAGCTGGTGGTGGCTCCAGCCCATGGCCATCAGCGCGTGGACGCGCCGGACTGCACCGATCTTCGGGACGTGCCCGGTCGCCTGGTCAGAGTAGATGTCACGAAGACAGATGCGAGCCACTCGGGTTGCCGTCTCTTGCTGCACCTGAGTACTCGTGCCGGCCAGGATGGCCTTGACCCCGGTGTCACTCAGCCCGCAGGCGCGCCCGAGTGCCCGCACGGGGACATGCGCGGCCGTGAGCTCGGCCAAGCGGGATCTCGTGGGTTTGGCGTCCACGTAGCGCGTCTGTCCTCGTGCTCGATCGCGCTGATATTGCACTTCCCATGCCTTGCGGTAGACCATCGTGCCTCCCCGTGCGTCGTGACTCCGTAAGCGGTCCGCGGGCAGGGGAGGGTCAGGTGAGCCCTCTATCGTTTGTGGGCGATGGACGACGAGCTTCAGGCGGGTGTGAGCCGACCCGGACGTGCTGGGGGCGGGTGATGCCCTACCCGAGTCGCCCGGTGCTCAAGCCGCTGGAGGAGTTCAAAGGATCGGCCACGGTCCGCCAGAGCCCCGAGCAGCGTGCCCGCCTGATCGCCTTTGCCGCCGAGCAGTACGTCGCGGGACGTTCGCTGCGCCAAATCGCTGAGCTCACCGACCGAACCCAGACCGCCATACGGCGGGCACTCGCGGCGGCCGGCGTCCCAACTCGCGGACCAGGTGCGCCCGCCCGGCCTCGCCGTTGAGCCCGTTCACCCCGGGCTCGGGAAGTCCTCCTGCGACCGGGCGTCCGCGGTCAGCCGGGTCCAGGACGCTCCCGGCGAGCCGGTGGCCTGCGCGCGTCGACCGGCCGGATGAGGTCGACCACGAGGTCCGGGCGCGCCGCCACTCGTGGGGTTCTGGCCAGCATCCGGCGCAGCTGCTCTTCCATGAGGGAGCCTGGAGTAGTGGGCGGGTTCACCGGGACACATGCCTCTCGTGGTGTCTCAATCCCTAAAGCGGACTCGATCTCAGGGCGGATCAACGGCTGCGGCCGCCTGGGGACGCGTGACCAGACTTGGACCCTCAGCGGGCGAGCGGGCCGTGTGCAGGTGGACGCGGATGAAGTGCTCTGGACGCAGCTCGGCGAGGGCCACCTTGACGAAGCGCTCACCGTCACGGAATGCCTCGTCGACCTGTGCCAGATCCTCCGGGACGCGGACCTCGACGGCGGCCTCGCCGTAGTGCAACGGTCCAGCCGCTCGGCCGTCACGATGGGTCGAGAAGAAGGCGAACGGCAGGTCGACCGGGGCGGCTGAGATCATGCTGCGGTCGCGCAGGATGGCCACAGCCGCTGCGTTGCTGGTGTGGTGATACAGGGTGAGCAGGCGACCAGGCATGCCTACCTCAAGCAGGTCTCGCCCCATGGGCGGTTCACGGCCTCGAGGGGTGTGGGTAGCAGCGCCGCAGGATCGTGCGCTAACGGCGGGCGGCGCCTGTTCGAAGCGACCCCACCCGGAACTCCCCACCCGCAACTCCCCCGCACCTTAGGTTCCCGTCCACGGGAATCAGGCCGCCCTGACAGTGACCGACCGAACCCGGGCGGAGACATGTGACGCACTCGACCTGCTCGACCAGCTCCTGGGCGGCATTCTGGCCCGCGCCGACCGCGCTGGAGCCAAGGAACGATTACGAACCTTGCCGACCCTGGACCTGGCCGCGACCCAGCTACGCGACGCCGTCAAGGTCCTGCTCGATCCGCCGGCAGGCGACCTGGCCGCAGTCTGGGCCGTGATCGCCCGCACCGTCTCCCGCGAACAGCTCGCCGCCGCCGTCCAGGCCGTCGACGCCACCACCCGCCCCCCAGCCGACACCCACCTCGACGACCTCCTGGCCCGCTACGGCACCCTCACCGATGAGGGCTCAAAGTGGCGGCGCCAGGTCGGTGCATAGGAGTGCCGGTCGCGGTAGACGAGTTCCGTCCGCTGCTCGCCGGGGGACAGCCCCGGAGCGCCCAAGACTTCCGGCCCCAGACATGCGTCAGGTCGGGCGCCTGATTTGCCCCAGGAAGTGACAAAGCATCACGCATCGAAGTCGTCGTGAGTCGCCACGCGCGCGAGCTCGATGTCTCCGTTGGGCAGGATCCAGTAGTGCAGACGTCTCGCCGAGGGTGTCTTGACCTGGAGACTCGCCCTCCACGCCATCGCCCCGTCTTCCCTGACCCTGACCGGATTATCTCCGCCCGCGCCGATGCGAAGGTGGTGGACCTCCCGACCGGGGATCTGCGGGGCAAGGCCGGTGACGACCTCGAAGACAACATCAGCGACCTTCTCCTCCTTGATGCCTTCGAGCCGACTGAGGGAGTCGAGGAAACGCGGCCCAACGGAGTAGCCGGGCAGCGGACGATCGTGCTGCTCGCTGGGCAGCGTTCGGGTAGCCCATTGGGTGAGCACTCGATAGCGGAAGCCCTGCTCGGCGTCGGCGAACTTCGGTCCTTCGGGCGCAGGAGTTGCCGACTTCGCGTTTCCGGCCTTGCGCAGCCGCGAGCGGGTGGCCTTCAGGTCGTTCTCGGCGCGGTTGGCCCGCCGCTCCGCCTGGTCGAGCAGGTAGCGGAGCGTCTCGCGCTCGTCGGCGCCCGCAAGGAGCTGGTTGCGGAGGGTTTCCTGCTCACGCTTCAGGCCACCGACCTCGGCGGTGAGGCCGTCAATCTTGAGCAGCAGCGACTTCGTTGATTCGGCGGCTTGCGCGGGCACTGATGGCCGCGCAGGCGGCCTCGGGGCAGGCCCCAGCCGATTCCGGTCGAGCATCGCCGGGTTCGGCCTTGGCGGTGAGAGGTTCGGGGCCGGCGCCTCTGGAGCAGGATCCTCGGCCACCACCTCGGGCACGGGGACTCGCGACACCGGTACCGGCACCTGCGGCGCAGGAGGGAAGAGCGCCCCTGGTTCGTCCTCGACGAAGCCTTCGCCCTCCTCGACGAGCCAGGGCGGCCCCCCAGTAAGGAGCGACGGGGCTTCTGCAATCGGCTCGTCATCATCAACATCGTTGAGGACGAGCGCCCACTTCGGCGCGGTGGCGACAACCCGCGCGGGGACGACCTCGCCCACCGTCATCAACGTCCCCAGGTCATCAGCCGGGTTGAACGTGACGTCTGCCCGCAGCACCGTTGTCGTCACCGCTGGTGTGCTGGTCTTCGGGAAGAGCACCAACTCGGCCTTGCCATTCCTCACCATCGCGACCTTGGTCAAGATGACATCGCCGACGGAGTACGTCGCGAGCGCATCACTGGAGCGTCGGAGACTCATCGTGACGTCAATCCGGTTGGTCTCCACGTCGAACCAGCCGCTGATCTTCTGACCGACTCTCACGATCCGGTCTATCAGCACATCCTCGACAGTGAGTTCCTCAGCGATCGAGGCCGGGAACGTGTTGCCGACGTCGACCAGAGCGCGACCGGCGACAACCCCCGTCACTGAACCACTGACCTGCCGGAGCTCGCGGGTCGGACGCTGCTGAAGCAGGCCCGCTGTTGCCGCCATGCGCAGTGCGTCAGAGATCAGTTGCTGCGTGGCGCGTTCGCCATCCTTGGCGTCGAAAGCGAACCGAAGCGGCGACCTGGAAAGGTCCGCCGACCACTCGTGGCCAGTGGGATATACACGCCCCGCCCCGCCGTAGACCTGCGTTCCCTCGGCCATGCGACGGGAGAACTCCCACGTGAAGTGACCGGTCGGCATCAGGTAGATCTCGGCAAGGTTGCCCGCCTCCCGAGCCAACTCCTCGACGTTGATCCATGGCTCGCTGCGGCCAGCAGGGATGGTCACCACAACGACAGGCCGACGACGGGCGTTGCCATTGAGCAGATCGGCGAGTGCTCCTGCGGAACGCTCGTCGTCGATGTGCTGGACGCTGGCCACGGCGCCAAGCCTATGGAGGACCCCCGACAGATCTGGCTCCCTTGATTGATCTGTGGTCACGGTCGTCCGGAAGCCCGGACTGTGGCTGCCGAGGTTGGGTTGGCCAGGGGGCGTTGAGGCGCCGGGTACCCCAATGCCGAAGGTGGGATGCCCTGATCGTCACGGGCAACGGCAGCCACCCACCTACAGTGGAGAACCGAGCCAAGGATTCGACGGGGTGACGCATGTGACGACGATCTACACGACCAACGAGTGGTCCGGCTACGGCAAGCAGAACTACTACTGGAACGAGTACAGGCTTGAAGGCGGCGAGGTCGTCAAGTACAAGTGCCACCGCCAGAAGTTCTTTGACGGCAAGGAAAGCACTTGGTCACAAGACGAGCAGGTCCAAGAATCGTGGGCAACGGATGACCCCAACATGCCCGACTGGTTGAACCAGTACATCTGAGCCTCGAGCCCGCCTGCGCTGGCTTCTCAGGACCCCTGGATGGCGGCCTCGAGGACAGTGGCTAGTCGCGGCCGCTGCTGGAGCAGGGGGTGGAGAGTCGTTCCTCCAGGGGCGGGTGTCGCGCGACACCGCGGCCATGTGCCTGGAAATGGGGCTCTCCTGACACACCTGTGGGTCAGGAGAGCCGGAACTGTCGTCCCTTGTGGACCTAGGTGGCCTCAAGGCAGTCGCGACCCGCGCAGCCTAGGCCCTGAGCTGATACTGCAAAACTCATTTCAGACAGTACTATTGCAGTATCGGAGGTGGATCAAAGTTGACGACAACACTCGTGCTGGGAGACGTCGCGGCGGAGCAGTGGGGCCTTGTGACCACCGCGCAGGCGCGCGCGCTCGGCGTGCCCGCTCAAGCAATGGCGCGCCTGACCGAGCGCGGGTCGCTGGAGCGGATGACTCATGGCGTGTATCGGGTGGCAGGGGCACCTGCAGAGCCGCTGGACAGCCTGCGCGTGGCCTGGCTGACGCTGGACCCCGCGCGCCGCGCATCGCAGCGAGTGCGCGATACACGCCCCGAGGTCGTCTCGCATCGGTCCGCTGCGAACCTGCACGGGCTGGGAGATCTCGAGTCGGACATGCACGAGTTCATCACCAGCACGCGCAAACAGACGCGGCGAGACGACATCCGGCTACACCGAAGCCACCTCGCCCCGGACGACTGGACCGTGGTCGATGGCCTTCCCGTCACCACGGTTGCCCGCACTGTCGCTGACCTGGCAGCTTCCCGCGTCGACGGCGGACACCTCGCCAAGGTCGTGCGGGACGCACTGGCCGTGAAGCAGGTCAGCGATGACAGGCTCAGTGCTTCCCTGGCACCGCACGCGCATGCCTACGGCGCGCCCAAGGGGGAGGGAGAAGCGCTGCTCGTGCGCTTCCTCCAAGAAAGTGGTGTCTCAGTACCGCTTGGGCGAGCTGTCGCCCTGTCCGGCACCCTCACAACCGCAGCGGTCCAGACACTGGCGTCGTCGCCAGAGATGGTTCGAATGCGCGAGACGATGGCAGAGCTCGCCCGAACCATTGGCTCGACTGCCACCACTCCGGAGCTCACTCGCAGCATCCACCAAGCCAACGCGGCGATCAGGCAACATCTGGGCACTAAGGACCTTGGCGCGATGGCCCGTGTCGTTGACCAAACCAACGCCGCGATCAGAGAGGGCCTGAGCGCCAAGGACCTCGCCGCGATGGCCCGCGTCGCCGAGGAAGCCCGCAAGCTGTTCGACACCCCCGAGGGCCGACGCCTCCTGGAGCGGCAGCGACAGGACCGTCCGTGATCGTCAACGGCTCCCCCCAGTACGCCACTGCGGCCGCCTTCCGGCGCGCGGTAGAGGACCGGCTAAAGGCCAGCGCGAAGGCCACCGGGTCCCGGCCAGCACGTGCCCCATCATCTCCAGGTCCACGTCGTCACCGCAGCCGCGCTCGACCATGA
>ERZ795058.1105-NODE-1105-length-37805-cov-7.257404_pt1 | contig 37805 bp, 34 predicted proteins | sample MGYA00375142_ERZ795058 | MGnify/ENA primary metagenome ERZ795058 (study PRJEB30187, sample SAMN05720210) | activated sludge metagenome | isolation source: anaerobic digester from wastewater treatment plant | place: Japan | collected 2015-04-20 ... | reverse complement strand
ACACCCGGGAAGCCGCTGGTTTCCAGCATTACCTTGTCCATGAGGAGATACTCGATTCCGCAGGTACACAGGGACGAAATGAGTGAGGGATCCCAGGCGCTGCCGGGAAGCCAAAGCCCTCGAGGACGTTTTCCGAACTGTTTTCTGAGCGCGGTGGTGAGCTTTTCAGTTTGCCCTACCCGGTCGGCGGGAGGGAGAACGGGAAAATAGGGTGTGTAAAAGCCGCCGCCCAGAACCTCAAGCTGTTTTCGGGAAATCATTTCCTCCACGATCATCAGGAATTCGGGATGCGCGTGTTCAATCCAGTCAAGAAAGGGGCCGGACATGAACAGGGCAAAGGACAATTCCTGTGATGTGTAGAGGCTGGATAACAGGGGTTTATACAAATCCTGGTACTGTGTTTCATATTCTGATGAATCACATCCGGGAGTTATTGTACATGTTGTTCCTAAACATAACTTGACTGACACTGGTTAACTATCCTGATAGGAGTGATTGATAATAGGCAAAAGTATACCCCATATGTCGCATTTTTTAAAGAAATAAAACGCGGGTATGACGGAGAAAAATCCTGTGTATTGTCAGGGAAGAACCCACCAGGAAATATCGGGAGCATAAAATGCCAGGGAAAGGAGTCCAAGACTGACGAGTGATATGGGCGCACCCTTCCAGGCATACGGAATTCGTGAAGGACTGATGCGTTCCCTGACCGAAAACAGGAGGATGGTAACCAAAACCCAGGAAAGTATCCCGGAAAGTACAACGAGAATTCCGGTAAGGAAACTTGTTCCCTCGAACAGCGCCAGCAGCACAATTCCGAAGTAAAAAACCCGTTCTTCACCGGGAACCGGTTTTTCGGTATAACCGGTCAGTGAAAGACCTATTTGCATCAGCACACCAATGGTAACGGTAAGTACCGGAACAAGATAGGACAGATTGAATGGAACCAGAAAGACGGACACGGGATACCAGAGAACGATAAAGGATCCGAGTGAAAGAACAAGCATGGCGGGGATGCGGAGAAAGAATGCTATGTCTTTGCCTGAATCGAGAAAGGATCGCTCCATTCCGATGCCGTACATAAAAACCGCTGAGCAGGATACGGCGTAAAACATGATGGTTTCCAGAATACTCATGATTGTTTATGGGCTCCTTTTTCAGCGAACATCAATTTTAACAAAAAAGAAAAGATTCCGGTCAGAATGAGCGCTCCGCCGCCTGTTCCCAGAACACGCAGTATCCAGGAATTTCCTGAAGGTATAACCGTTATTTCAAGCAAGCCGGAAAAGGCCGGCAGGGAAATCGTACCAAGACCGAGTAATTCACGAACTGCTGAAAAAAGAATCAGAACGGGAATAAAAAGGATTACCGGTGAAAAACTGTCAACGCGCCGGTTTTCTGCGTTGATACTGACGAGAAGCAGGTATGAAAAAGCGGAAAGATAGATATACATCTCGAGTGATAACGCCAGAAGCGGATAGACTCCGGCGAGAATTCCGTAAAAAAGTGCCGCGGTTCCTGCCAGACCCGCAAGTTCGAGAACCTGGGCAAAGTGACCGATATTCAGACGTTTTACGAGTTCCCGTACCAGCAAACCGGCTCCATAATAAAAAAGGATGGCAGCAGAAAAAACAAGAGCATACGCAAAACGGGACGTAGCCGGAATCAGGGGGCACAGTGAAAAAAGAAAGAGTGACTGTTTATTTTTCATGGAACGCTCCTGGCGGCAACAGCCGCAATCTTTTGCTTCCAGCTCTCGATCATTCTCGGGGTAATCCCGAATCGCAGGGCATCTTCCCGGTAGTCCGGATGAAGGAGAAAGCCGCAAAATTCGACCGGTCCCGAATCCCGGATGCAAAATACGGTACTGTATGGACCGGATCGTCCGGTAATCGTAACGATGTACACTGACGCACGGCTGTTTCCGATTGTCGCGCCATACACGCGGCCGAATGAAAGACCTGCTCCGGCGGTACGGCTTTGGTCCGAGACAACTACCGCACTTGTGGACCATTGCTCAAGAACGCTCTTTGCCGCACTCATAACGGTTTCATCGGAGTACCGTCGGGTGAGCGTATTGATGAAAATGATAAAAAAAAGAAATACCACGAGGGAGGCAGCAAGGGACAGAGTCATCTTGAGTTTTTTTCGTTGTTCAACGGTCATGCGTGTACACTCCGTAGCGCCAGTATCCTTTTTTCAAGGTACTCGATAATGGTTGCCAGAGGATTCACCGAAATGACGGTAAATACCGCACCGGCGGGGGAACCGCCGGGACCGCAAAGCATAAAACAGATCAGTCCCGCCAGCAGTCCCGATACAAGCTTCCCTACTCTGGTACGGGGTACGGTTGAAAACTCGGGTAGCAGATAAAAGGCCGTAAAGAGAATTCCGCTGGTAAGTACCGCAAACAGAATGTCTCCTGATAGTGGATTCGGTATCGCTCCCGAAACGGGAGTGAAAAGATACACACAGGCTCCGTAGGTAACGAGAAACACGGCTGGGACTATCCAGTCTATAATTTTTAATGAGAGAAGCGCGATGGAGGCTACCAGGGTAAGAATGTTATACCTGAAGGCCGGTATGGTGGAGGGAGAATTCCAGAACAGGGTTATATACCCCTCGGGAAGGGATATTCCGGACCGGTTCAACAGGGATTTATTCAGGAAATCCGTAATGGCGGTATCTGCCGGTATACGGGGAAACTGGTCGATTTTCAGTGCGCCGAAAGCGTCTCCGGCGGCAGAAACCGATTCCGGTGTGACCAGATACGGCGGGAACAGGTCTCCCTGACTCAAATAGCCAAGACACACGGCCACTGCAGCCGGATTCATCCAGTAGGCGCCGGTTCCTCCGAACACTGCACGGGAAACAAGCGATCCGGAAAAGGAGACAAAGAAAACCATGAAAGGGCCAAGCGTATACGGAAGCAGAAATCCGGTCAGAAGGCCGGTAAGTATTGCCGTGCCGTCGCCAAGCGTTTCATTCCGTCTGTTCCATGATACGGAGAGCTCGGCGGCGACACTGCCGGCTATCGCGACGGAAATTGAAACAAGGGAACGGTAGTCATGCTGCAGTACCATGGCGAGAATATGAGGAGTCAGGGTAAGGGCCGTAATGAGGGACATGTGCGAGATTGTCGGACGGGTAACCAGAAAGGGAGAAAGCGTGGTTTTCCAGCTTGGTTTGTTCATTTGTCCTCCTCCCGGAATCCTGCTTCCCGGGCGTTTTTCAGGATATGATGCAGCGGGATGCGGGAGGGACACACCATGGTACAACATCCGCAGTGCTGGCAGGATTCTATTGAGCGGATATGTTTTTGGCGGATTTTTTTATTCTTGATCACTTCCACCAGTTCCATGGGATCAATATATACGGGGCAAACCTGCAGACAGCGTCCGCAATGGATACAGTCGTGTACGGTATAATCAGGACAGGATTCCTTGTCCATGATGTGAACCGACTTCGTCGTTTTTGTTATCGGGGTTGAAAGATCCTGTACGGCGGTTCCCGTTATGAGACCGTTGGTAATAATGCGGGACGGCGGGGACGTAAAACCGCCTGATTCCTGAATAAGCGCCGCCAATGTTGTTCCGATACGGACCTTGAGAATGGACGTTCTTGCCACAGCAGGTCCGGAGACAAAAACGTAGCGGTACACAACAGGTTTGTTATGTACAACCGCCTCATACGCCGTAATCGCCGTTGACGGATCAAGAAAAATCCCGGGACGGTTCTGTTCCGCTTCAGGAAGAATTTTTACGAGCTGTTTCCTGTTTCCGGATGGATAGCGCGTGTCGGTTTTCAGAATGACCGCTTCCATCGGTTCTGCCGCGCGGGTTATTGCCCCGGTATCGAGGTCCTGGTCCGTAACGAAGTACAGTGATCGAATGTTGAGCGCTTTCGCGATCAGGGCGGCGCCTTCGACAACCTTGTCGGGAAATTCTTTAAAAAGTATGCTGTCAAGCTGGCAGGTTGGATCAAGATCAAAAAGACGGACGAGGATTACCGGGTTCTTCTGTTTCTTTGCGTCCCGAATGAGTTCGACAAGCGGAACCGGTTCCTCAAATGTCGAAACAACACCCTTGTCTTCGAGAATACGGATAATTTCAGACTCGGGAGAAGTTTTCCAGGAAAAGTTCTCTTCCTTGCGGCCCAGAATGTCGAATGATCCGGAAAGAAGGATTTCCGCAGCGGTACTGGTACCTCCATCCGGACAGGAGATTTTTTTGAATGAACGGATCATTCCCGGTACCGGCGCATGAATTCGGGACGTGGCGGGCGCCGTTCCCCGGGCAATAAGCTGCCCTTCCTTTACTCGCGTACCCTCGGTTACAACCGGGTGTGCGGAATCATGTGAATCCTGTCTGAAGGGTACGAGGGCTACGGGTGGTAAAAACGCATTCCCGCTGATATCCGGAACGGGTTGTGTTACCGTTATTGTTTCCATACTGCGTCGGAATCGAATAAATCGTGTCATTCTGGGTGTCCTGTAATCCTTCCCGAAACAAATCGTCCTTGATCAATAAGCATCTGTTCAAGGGGCGTTGCTTTTTCTGATAGCGTTTCCCCGATAAATTCCTGATCAAAAACGGCAACAACGCGTGTTTGTGCCGCAAGACGTCCCTGCTTTTCGTCAAATACATAGTCTTGAACAACCATCTGTTCGCCGATGACGGGCGGTTCAAGACGGTCCCGATAATCTTTCCAGGGGAAAACGGCAATCTTCCACTGAACGGCAAGAAAATCGGCGAGATCCGGCAGTGAATCGTTCCGGTCAAGCCGGATAAACTCTTCAAACGTACCGGCCGAAAATCCGGTCTGTTCAGTATACCCCGACGGACAGGGTAAATACAACCGCCCGTTTCCGGTAAAAGGGGATTCTCCCCTGACGGTTACAAAAAAAAGTCCCGTACCTGCGGTGGAGACCGCCAGTGTAGCGGTCAGGATGAGAAAAAGATTTTTACGGAAGAAGCCTCGGCGGTACAGGGTTTCCGGATGCATGGGAACAATTTGGAGTACATCATGGAGCCGGCGGGTGGACCCCTTCCCGCTCCGTAAAAATCGCAATCCAGGCACATGGTACAACACAAGCAGGGATACCGAGCATGTCAGCGCAGAAATAAAGAGTAAAAACGCCCGGGAACCTGATGCAAGTGCGAACAGCATCGGCAGGATCAGCGGAAGCAAAAGGCGCAGGTTGCCGGTGATGCGGCGAAGAAGCTGTGTGCGTGTTATCAGATAGGGTCCGGTATACAGCAGATCGGACACAATGATGACCGTTACCAGTAGAATTGCCGATGAAAGCATGCCGGAAGGGCTGTTCCATGCATAAACCAGAAGAAATGAGGGTATTGCCGTTATCAGGGCCATACCCCGATTTTTCTGAAGGGCGAGACCCGCAACAAGAAGGAGGACTATCGGAATAAAGAAGTATCGGTAGAACGCGCCGGCATTTTCCAGGTACCAGGTTACCGGTAGTGATGAAAGCGCTGCTTGTACGCGGTTTTCAAGGTCGGGTTCGTCCGGTAAAAAAAAGAACCTCGTATTGCTTTCCCGGTGGACAAACCAGTTGCTCCGTTGCCGGTTTACTTCGTCGATAAAGGGTTGAACCGGGGAGAGACTGTTTCCCCGGGGAAGGCTCGTGTTCGCCTGGGTAACAATCTTGCTGGCTCCAACGGCACCAAGCCGTGAAACTACCTCTGCTTCCGTTTCAGCGGGAGAGACGGTCAGGATGCGGTAATGCTTCCATAGGGTTCTGGAGGTACGGATCGGCAAGGCGAGCAAAAGAATCACGGCCGGAATGAAAAGGAGAACAAGCGAATGTGCAAAGAATGGAGAAGCGCGCCTGCGGCTATTCATCGGTTACAGAGTTGAGAACGCGACACCGATGAAAAAACCGAGCAAAATTCCCGCAAGAACTTCCATGGGACGGTGTCCCTGAATTTCCTTTACCGGCTTGAACTGGTACTTCATCCGGGAGGAAACCTTTACACCGAGCTCATTGAGGGCACGGGCCTGCTGGCCGCTGGACCGGCGGACACCCACCGCGTCCCGGATAACCACCAGCGCAAAACAGCAGGAAAACACAAAGAGGTCCGAGTAAATACCGGATTTGAATCCGATTGTTGTCGTGACCGAGGAGACCAATGCCGAGTGGCTGGACGGCATGCCGCCTGTTTTCCAAAAGAGAAGCGAAACGAGATCATGGAATGAGGTTACGGTGCGGGTGAACAAGGTTATTAACGTTTTTATGAACTGACTGATGATCCAGCTCGAAACAGCGGCAAGGAATACGGGATTTTGTACCAATAATGTCAGTTCAATTAACAACGTCCGGTTCATCAAGAGTATTTTCTCCATACAGGGCCTTTTGTCAAGTCCTGGAAAACCGGTATACTGTAACAAATGGATTTCACCTTTTACCCGATTACAATTGATGACACCGGACGCAGGATTGACCGGGTGATACGGCGGTTTTTACCGGACGTTCCGCTTTCGGGTGTTTACCGCCTTCTCCGTACCGGCATGGTTCGGGTGAACGGGAAAAAGGTACGTCCGGCGGATATGCTTCCTCCGGACGCGGTAATCGGTATCGCCCGTCATCTGGCGCCGGATCAGGACAATCGCGAAGGCGATTCTGTAAACACCGGGGAAATTCGTCCGTATATTCTGCTTGAAAGTCCCGATCTGCTCTTTCTCAACAAGATCCGGGGCATGCCGGTTCACGGTCCCGGAGGCCTGGATCATCTTGTTCCGCCCTCACCGTCTGAAACCGCCTCGCTTTCATTCAGAAGCGGTCCCCTGCACCGGCTGGACAAGGACACTTCCGGCATCGTCACCTTTTCACGAACACTTTTGGGCGCCCGCTGGTTTACGGAGGCGCTCTCGTCTCATCGAATGGGAAAGTACTATCTTGGAATTGTACGGGGCCGGGTCAGTTCTTCGTTTGAATGGCGCGATATCGATGACGACGGAAAAGAAATGATAACCCTGGTTGCGCCAGTTGCCGGTGCACAAAACGAATCCGGAACCTATACCTCGCTTCTTCAGTACCGAATCCTCACCGGGAAAAAGCACCAGATCCGCAAACAATCTGAAATTCACGGTTGTCCGCTTGACGGGGACAGCCGTTACGGCGGCGGAAAGCGGGACAGCGGATATTTTCTTCATGCCTGGCAGCTTCATTTCCCCGAAGACCGTCCAGCCGGTATCCCCGAATTCATTGCCGCTCCGCTCCCCCGGGACATGCGTGTGCAAATAGGGTTGGTGTTCGGAGAGAATGTGCTTGCAAAGCTCGATACGCTCAACGTATACTGAAGCCGGAATGAAGAGTCTCAGCGACCTGTACTGGTTTTTCAAGGGCGTAAAGGTGTACGCACTCGTTGGCGACAGCGGGACAGGAAAAAGTTTCCGCGCCAAACTGCTTGCCCAGAAATACGGAATTCAGCTCATTGTTGATGACGGTCTGCTGATACGCGATGACAAAATACTCGCGGGACAGTCCGCAAAACGTGAACAGACCTTTCTGGCAGCGGTCAGGGTCGCCTTGTTCGACAACAAGGCCCACCGTGATGAAATTGCCCGGGTTCTCCAGAGTGAACAATTCAAAAAAATCCTCATACTGGGCACGTCCGAGAAGATGGTGGAAAAAATTGCGGTACGGCTTCAATTGCCTCAGCCGTTCAAGATTATTAAAATCGAAGACATTGCCTCCCAGGAAGATATTGAACGGGCGATCAGATCACGACGTGTTGAGGGAAAACACGTAATTCCTGTTCCCTCGATAGAAATCAAGCGGAACTATCCCCAGATTTTTTACGATCATGTACGGGTTTTTCTCAAAGGACGAAAAAACCTGCTTTCAAGCAACGTAACCATGTCCAAGGTCTACGAAAAATCGGTAGTGCGTCCGGAATTTTCCAAAAAAGGCCGGGTGACCATATCCGAAGCGGCGTTGAGCCAGATGGTCATTCATTGTGTCGGTGAGTTCGATCCCGCTGTAAGTATAAAAAAATTGACAGTCAAGACTGATTCGAGGGGTTATCGCCTTGTTATCGTGATTGATGTGCCCTTTGGTACACAACTGACCGGAAAAATTCATCAGATGCAGCAATATATCGTCGAGAATATTGAACGGTACACCGGCATACTGGTTGAAGAAGTTCATATTGTTATCGACAAGATTACCAGAACATAGGAGAACGCCGCATGTCTGCAAGAACGATAGTTTTACTTGCCCTGTTTGCCGTCATTGCACAAGGGGTTTCAGCACAAACGATTGAATACCGGTGCGGCAATTACCGGTTCACGTATGAGGACCATGAGCTTGATATTGAATCGATAGGCACCTCCTTCATGGCCCTCCGCGCGCACTTTACCGAATTGTGCGGATTTGACCCCGATCCTGAAGTACATTTCGCGAGCGTGCGCATTCTTCCCGACCGGAGTTCATTTGACCGGTATCTTGAATCCCGTATCGGAGAGACGCGAAACCAGTATGTTTTTTTGAAATATGGAAAGCCGGAGCTTTCGGAACTTGTTCTGTACCCGGTTGGAGAGGAAAAAGGGTATGAGGCATTTGCCGGCCCTTCCCTGAATCGTCAGCTTTTTTTGCAGTATTTGTACGGGTATGTTCTTGAACCTCCCGTCTGGCTTCGCGACGGATTTCAGGCATGGGTGGAGAATCTTTCGGTTGACGATGGCGACCAGGACGGGTATTCTCCCTGGCTTGAGACCGCCAAAAATTACGCCATGGATCCGGAAAAATCCTTGCCGGTCCGCTCAATTCTTCTTGCGGAAACCGGAACCTACGAAGCGGCACGACTGTATCCGCTCTCATGGGCTCTTGTTGCGTTCTTTTTGCAGACGGAACGGACCGGGTATCGGAGGTTTCTGCATGAAACGTTCGCGGTTCTGGAATCACCGGATGGTTACAACCGCCGGACACAGGAAGAGAACACCCGGATCGTTCATGAACGGTTTGACCGGACGGCGCGTTTTGCCTCGGCGGATGAAGATTTCATGAACTGGATCAGCGGGCAAAAAACGTTTACTGAATTGCTTAACGCCGGTGTTGCGGCCTATACCAGTGGCAGGTATGCGGAAGCGGAAAAGAATCTGGTTCGCGCAACAGAACTGCAGAAAAATGATCCACTGCCCTTTTATTATCTCGGACTATCAGCCTACGCTTCCGGTGATCATGACGATGCCCGGATGTGGTATCTTCGCGCGCTGGATAATGGCGCCGACGCGGCAACCGTGCACTGGGCGATCTCCCTGACCGCCTATGCCGTAAAGGATTGGCAAGCTGCCCGGCTATATATGGAAAAAGCCCGTGAACTGAATCCTTCCCGGTACACCGAAAAGGCGGAAAACCTGCTCAGATCGATGCCTGAATAGGCGCCTTTTTACGACGACGTCCCTGCCCGCCTTCACCCGGTTTATCCCGTCCGTCCGGTCCTGTGCGTTTTTTTCCGCGCGGGCGTGCTGCCCGGATGGGGAGCCCGCCTTCTTTCAGGCAGTGGCGGACGGCAAATTCGAGTTCAGTTCTGGGCGGGTTCATGGGCATGATGAACCGGCGGCATTCGCGATAGACATTGGTATACACTTCAACGGGATGTCCGTTCCAGTCCGCGACAAGCTGTACCAGATCGGTAATGAGATAGGCAAGTTTTCTTCCAAGCCGGATATCTTCACCGGAAGCAACAAGCGCATCCAGTTCTTCAAGACTCTTGCGGTAGTTGTCGGCGAAATCCTCGCTGTCATCAATGAAACTGCAGGCGGCCGGCTGCAGGTACATGAACAGATCGTACCGCAAAAGCATGGTGATTGTGTCGCGGGCCCTGCCGCTGTGCAGTACCTTGATGAGTTCTTCGGTAAGCCGGGACGGTGAAACCGGCTGGAGGAGGTGCGACTGTTTGCGCATAACCTTCCCCACCTTGTCGGGAATGACGCATCCGGTTGAAACGGAATATTTGGCTGCACGGATCATCCGGACCGGATCATCCTGAAAAATGTCCGCGAGGGGGATTACCGGAACCAGCTTTCGGTTTCTGATGTCCTTTACTCCGCCAACGTAATCGATTACCTGCTCCTTGAGCGGATCGTAATACAGCGCGTTTATGGTAAAGTCCCGGCGGCGGACATCCTCGTCCATGGTTCCGAATACGTTGCCGGTGGTGCCGTCAACCAGCGAGCGGAAGGTTGACACTTCGTAAATGTGATCGCCGAAAAAGATATGGACCAGCCGGAACCGCTTTCCTATTATCCGGGAGTTCCTGAACAAGCGTTTTATTCGTGCCGGTTCGGCGTTCGTGACTATATCGATGTCTTTGGGTTTTTTGCCTATCAGCAGGTCCCGGACTGCGCCACCTACGATGCACGCGTCAAAACCGTTATTACGCAGATGGGTAATAATTCGGATGGCATCATTGTCAATGTACTGCCGCGGGATGTTGTGTTCTTTTTTCGTATAGATGACCGCTTTACGGATTGCCCGGCCCTTGGCGTCCGGACTGTATCTGATCAACATTGGTACTGTCATTTTCTACAGAAAAGGCCTGAATGTCAACGGATGATTTTCAAGGTCTTCTGCTGTCATTACGTTCATTCGATGATATACTGCTTTTCAGGATGAACCTGTCGCGAAATTCCGGATTTTTTTTATTGGTACTCCTGTGGATCCTGCCCCCCGGCGCTCACGGACTGTTCGCGCTTGAGCCGCAGTGGACCCGTGTGCTTTCCGGCGCTCTTGCTGCGCGTCCGGTTGTTCATGGAGATCGGGTGTTTGCCCTTACCGATGACCGGACCCTTACGTGCCTGAATTCCAGTGGAAATTTTCTCTGGAGCCGTCAACTTCGGGGACGGCCGGCGCGGTATATATCGGTAGCTGATAACGGTCTGGTACAGGCTCTGTCCGGGGACGGGGTACTGAATACATTGAGCCGCGACGGTGTTCTCTTGTGGAGCATACGGTGTAACCGTGAACCCGCCTGCCCTCCCGTCCGTGGATGGGACGGCCGTACGGTAGTTCTTTTTCCTGATCATGCCCTTTGTCTTACCGATACCGGGTCAATCCTTTGGTATAGACCCCTCGCGGGAACAAGTTTCCGGAACATGACCCTGACCGGAGACGGCAACTTTCTTTTATACAATGATAACGGGGACATTCTTCTTCTCTCGCCTTTCGGAAGAATTCTTGCTGAAACTGCGCTTTCCGGGAAACCGGTTTTGTTTGCACCGGTTCCGGCGGGATTTGTTGCGACTTTTTCAGACGGCACCGTATCGTTGTATGACGTACGGTCGGGAAAAAACGGCTACCGCGTAGAATGCTTGTGGTCTATCCGGGAAGAATCCCCGGTAGCCGGTATCATTGAAAGCAACGGAACCCTGTACACAGCGCTGCGAAACGGTAGTGTCATGTCCCGGAATGTCACGGATGCGGCGTTGCTCTGGAAGAGTCCCGCGTCTGACGGGTTTTCCGGTCTTGTGTACATGGATTTGTCCTATTCCCGGATAACGGTGTTCGACCCGGGAACGGCGGTTTCCCTTGATGAGCGCGGTAACCGCCTGTGGCGGCATGAATTCTCCCCGCTTGCGGGAACCGGAACGCCCGGACTGGATGGAATGGTCTATGGCGCCGGGTCGGGTTGGTCCCTTGCGGCATGGCGGGCTGAAGCAAGGATTCTGTCAAGAAAAGATTCGAAAAAAAACCGATCCTACGGTATACTGGAATTGTCCTTCCCCGCGTATGCGTACATGAATACCGCTGACCAGCTCTATTCGTTTTTGAACCGGGTAGATACCGCACACGTTGAAGGACGGGTTGGCGACTCGGAACCCCTTTTTGCTCGTTGGCTCGTCGATATTATTGAGGGTAGTTTTACTGATCCGTTTTCCGAAAAAAAACCGGACAGTACCGCCCGTGGACGCGCCGCGAGCCTTCTGGGCAGACTCGGCTCTGAAGAGTACCGTCCGCTTCTTCTTGCCGCGGCAAACGGACCCTTCGACGAGTCGCTTGCCATCGGTGTGATTCATGGACTTTCCGGCCTCGGTTGCGATCCCGACGGTGAATCCGTGGACGCGGTTACGTCTCTTGCTAAAAGATCCGGGGTTGGTCGGCCCGCGGTTCATTATGCCGCCTGCGATGCCCTGCTTTCGCTGGCACGGTTTTCTTCGGGAGACGTACGGGACAGGGCCGTTCGCGCCATTGTTTCGTTTTCCGCCGACCCCTGGACCGAACAAGTACAAAAGTACGCGCACAAAGCGCTTGAAACACTACTGCACCAATAACCGGAGGATACCATGAAAAAGGCCGTTGCCTGTCTCGTCTCGTTTTTTGCCGTTGCCCTGCTCTTTTCTCTCGAAGTTGACCGCAAGGAACTTCAGGATGAAACAGGGGAAGCGGTAATAAAATTTGTCAACTACGTGGGACCGCACACCATCGTAAACACCGCGGAAGAAATCCGCGGAATCGGTACGCAGCTGGGACGGGACATACAGGGAGCGGAAACGGCGGGATCCGTTGACCGCTACCAGATTATCCATGCGGTTGACCCGGCGGTTACCGGCAAGTTTGACGCGGACATTCTGATAATCGGTTCGGGTGCGACCGTTGACCACATAGACAATATCCGGAGGGTACTCGCTGCCTATCTTTCCTCCGCGTACGGCTACTCGGAGCGCGACGCCACTACCCTTGCGTTTTTTGTGACCGTGTACAACGCGGTATACCGCGGCAATATGGACATGTTTACTACCCGCTACAAAGACGTGGTAACCACGCATTTGTCGAAAGATACCGCGGGTATCGCTACACGATGGGACCAGTGGCCGGGAAAAACACGCATGGTGATTCCGCTCAGCGACGCTCGTCTTGCCGGTACGGTAAGCACGATAGACACATCAGCAATCTCGGATTCCGATGTTACGGAAAAGATCCGTGAAGAAGACGATGCCGCGCTCGATGTACGGAAAGACATGGTCGATCTCAAGGAACGGGAGAGCGACGAAGCGGCGGAACGTGCGGAGTCCGCCCAGAAGGAAGCCGCGAAAGCAAAAACGGAAACTGCGGAAAAACGTGCCGAAGCCGCGGACGCCCGCCGTGAGGCTGAAAGAGCAGAAAAGGAAGCCGAAAAGGCCCGAGCCGAAGCGGAAAAAAATCCTGAAGATTCGGCCGCTCAGCGTGAAGCAGCGGTGGCCGAACAGGAAGCCATAGAAAAGGCCGCAGAGGCTGAAAAAAAAGAAGCTGAAGTAGCCGAAACCGAACAGCAAGCGGCCGAGAAAGAAGAAGAAGCGGCCGTTGAGCAGACTTTTGCCGATACCAAACAACAGGAAGCCCAGCAGGAGCGCAAGGAAATCGCTTCCGACACCCAGAAGGTCATTGATCAGGAAGCGGAGGAAGCTAAAGCGGCGGCGGAAGAAGCCTTCGCGGCGGTTGTTCCGGGCTATGCGCTCCGGGTAATCGACAAGACGACCCTCCTTTCCGAACTGGTACTCGTGAATCTCGCGACCGGTTCCACCATTAAAACCTCACCGCTCAATTCCATCCGGAACCGCATTATTATAGATGCCGGCGGACAGTTGATGGCCGTGGCAGGAAAGAAAGGCGGCAGCGGCGATGTTACGCTCGTACTCATTGACCCGGCAACGCTTGAAATGACCAAGTCGGGAACAGACTCGCTTTCCGAGGAAAGCATGCTGGTAAAAAGCGGAAATGATTACTACGCGGTTATCGAAAAAGATTCAGGGAAATACGCGATAGGGCGGTTCGATGGTACGCTTGAATTGAAAGCGTCGTCCGCGATCGCTGTTCTTGCTGAAACAGCGATAACGGTAACGCCCCGGGGAATTCTGGTGCAGGACGACAACGCGAAGATCCGTCTTCTCCGCGCCACCGACCTTGCCGACCAGACAGAAGACTAAAAAACCTAAAAGAGTTTTTTGAGTCTGTCTTCCGCGTCCTTTTTCAAGGGCGCGGCTTTTTTTTCTATTTCTTTTTTAGCTTGTTCCTCAGCCTCTTTTTTTGCCTTTTCAGCTTGTTCTTGTGCCTCTTGCTTTACCTTATCAATCTGTTCTTGTGCCATGTCTTTTATACGGTTTTCCAGTTCGGCCTTCTTCTGGTCAATCACATTCTCATACTTGCGGATTTCTTTATCGGCGTTCTTGACCCGGTCATAAATGGCAGTGAACTGAGTAATTTCACTGGTGTATTTCTGTTTCTGCTCGTTGATGAATTTTTCCACTTCCTTGCGGATCTCTTCTTTGAGAAGCGCTATCTGGCGGTCTATCTCGTCTTGAAGCGCCTCGTAGAGGATCTCGTCGATGCCCGTGGATACGTCTACATCAAAGGATCCCGATGAAGAAATATGTACGCTAACGTCGAAATCGATTGTATTGACCCGGGAAAGTACATTCCGGTACGTGGTGTGGATAAACGCGGGTTTGAACGGTGCAACGGTAAGCTGCGCGGAACCCAGGGTCATCGCGGTTTGTATCGAAAGCGCCCGGTCCGCGGCAATGCGCAGTTCACCTTCCGTCGAGAGAACACCGGAAACGTCCGGGACTCCCTGAATACCCGCGGATGGAATGGACACCGTGTATCCCCCGGCGGTTATATCCGAATCGAGGATATCCGATGCACCGGTACGAAGGTCTATCACTGCCTCCAAAGCTTCGGACATTGCTCCGTGAGTTGTTCCGAGCGAGGCGGTAACCGCCTTGTCAAGGCGGTCTGCATCATTCGTGAGGTTCTGTACGCTCCCCCCTATGGTAAATCCCGTTTTTACGTCTTCCGCTGAAAGGGCGATATTGCGGAATACCAGCGAGGGCAACGAGTCGTCACCGAAGGAAATGTTCCGTCCCGGCAGGCGGTCGACTACCGATGCCTTTTGTTTAAGGGTTGGTTTTTTCTCTTTTTTCTGTGAAGCCTGCATTTCTCCCAACATGGCGAGTCCGCGGTCCAGATAGGGATAGTATTCTCCCAGGGTATTGACGATAAAGGTCCGGAATATGTCGCCGACAATACCCTTCCCCGTATCAAGATTGATGGTCTTGATTTCATTCACCAGTCCGGTCAAACGCTTTGAATCGGCGGCGACTGCTTCACGGGCACGGGATGAGAGATCAAGCACCTGTTTCCGGTCGCTTTCGATTTTCGTGGATAGATCTTTTGCCATGCTGACGGTGCTTTCCATGGTCTTTTTTGCCTCGTCAAGTTCGGTAATGGTCCGTTTAATCTCTTCTACCGTTTTGATGTTCCTGGGGTCGATTTTGGAAATATTCTTCGCAGTCGCTACCATGGTAGTCACTTGCTTTTCGGCATTTTCGCTGCTGTCTTTCCATGAATCAATCATTGCCGGTACCGATCCGGTAATTTCTTCGACAATCTTCGGAGAAAGAAGCGAATCCTTTTCGCGTTCCAAAAATGCGACCGGATCCAGTTTGTCCTGAATGGCGGAGATGCCGCTGTCCAGAGAAATACCGCTCTGAATTTTTTTCACTTCACTTGAAAGGGCTGCAACCACCGGATTGGGTTTGGAATCTTCCTGTTCCTTTTTCTTCTGGTATTTCTTTTCCTGTTTTGGGGGCAGCGTTCCTGATTCGGTACGGTCGGTTCCCCAGCGTATTCCGGTTATCTCAAGGTTTTCGCTCACGAGTTTTCCACGGGTAAGTTCAAGAAGATTGAAATACACATCGAGACGCGCGACTTCAAAAAGATTGGTCATGGGTTTCGAGCGGTTTGCCTGGGCAAGATTTTCCATGGTGAACCGGGTGTCAAACAGATTAAAATCCACGAGACCAATATCGCATTTGGCGCCGAAGGTACCTTCAAATGCTCCGGTTATCAGGCGGTGTGCTATAACGTTTCTGAAAAGTGTTATACCGAAAAGAAGAACAGCGACACAGGCAGCGGCTACGATAATGTCCAAAACCTTGAGTCTGCTCTTCTGCTTCTTGATTTCTTTCGCTATTTTTTTCAGCTTTTTAGCCTGCGCAGAATCTTGTACTTTCGCGGCATCGAATGTATAGACCGGCTTGCCTTTTTTGTCCTTTGATTCAACGGCAAGCGATTCAACGAGGGCGCGGTCCGCCGGAATGAACAGTTTCTTCAGTATTTTTTTCTGATATTTTTTGGCGGTATACTTCTTTTTAAATAGTCCCGGAAGTTTGATTTTTTTCACTTTTTTCATAAATGCATTCCTCCGATTCCCGACATGTCGGTGATTTTTTTGATAAGGGGAATCCGTGTAAACAGTTTATACAGCTTGCTGTTGGTTATGAGCGGCTGCAGTTTTTTGCGGTATACAGACAACAGAATTCTCACCAGCAGATAGACGGGAAGGTAGGCAAGAACTCCCGCGGTAAATGATCCGGCAACCATGGTATTGTTGAACCGGGTCAAACCGATAAAGGGTGTCTGGTACAGTTGGGTGAAAACCGGCTGGAGCGGCGGAAGCGAGAGAACCAGATTTCCGAACCGTTCCACCGGTACGTCGGCGAACGGTACAATGAACGAGAAAAGAATGAAAGAAAGAAAAAAAGCACCCTTGTTCATGCGGATAAACATGGCGAGTATGAACAGGAATGGCCATAATAGGTTCCCTTTGGGTACCAGCGCCAGTAACAGTCCGAGGGCAACCGCGTGTGCGATATCTCCCGGATGGGAATTGGCGTTAAGAGCCTTGATAAACCGCATCAGATACTTGAACATCTCAAACCTCCATTATCTTTTCTTGTCTAGTAGTGCATTTTTATATACATCTTCATACTGCTTCGCGGATACGTCCCATCCAAACTTCTTGTTCATTCCACGAATCTGCATTTCGCGCACATGATCCCGCTTGTTGTACCAGGCGTATGCAGCCCATCCAACAGTATCATAGATACTCTGCGGTGTAAGATGATCAAGAATGAAGCCGGTTCCCTCGCCTGTCTGTTCGTTGTAATTTTCCACGGTATCAACAAGGCCACCGGTTTTCCGCACAATCGGTATGGTTCCGTACATCAGCGAGTACATCTGGTTCAATCCGCAAGGTTCATACCGCGAGGGCATGAGAAAGAAATCGGCGCCCGCTTCTATTAGATGGCTCAGCGAATCGTCATAGCCGATGTATGCGCTGAAATTGGGGAGCGTGTGATTCAGTGTTGAAAGTTCTTGTTCGCACCAGGGTTCTCCCGAACCGAGTACTACCATTTGCAAGTCAATTTCAGTACAAATCCGGTGAGCCGACCCGTAGGATGGTCCGAAGAGTTCCGATACCCCCTTCTGGTCAGCAAGACGGGTAACCATACCAATGAGGGGAACATCGGGGTTTTGTGGAAGTCCCATACGTTTTTGGAGCGCTTTCTTGTTCTCGGCTTTCTTTTCAATGGTTTTTGCGGTGTATTTTACGGGAATGAGTTTGTCTTTTCCGGGATTCCATGTCCCGGTATCTACCCCGTTGAGAATACCGGTGAGATCGGAACTACGATAGCGGAGAATGCCGTCCATGCGGAAACCGTATTCGGGACGTTGTATTTCCTTCGCATAGGTTGGTGAAACGGTTGTCAGTTTGTCCGAGGATACAAGCGCCGCTTTGAGAAAATTCATGCGGTCCCAGTCCTCAAATCCCGCGGCGTAAAAATTGTCCCAGCTCAATGCCGTGTGCGGATACAGGTGTTTTCCGTATATGCCCTGATAGCCGATGTTATGTATGGTAAAAACACTGGCAGTAGCGGAAAAATCGCTGTATGCCTCATGAAATTTGAGCAGGATGGGCGCAAGCGCGGCCGCCCAGTCATGGGCATGAACGATGTCCGGCATCCAGCCGATTTTACGGCAGAGCTGCAGCGCCGCGTGGCCCAGTAGAGAAAAACGCTGGGGGTTGTCGTTAAAATCCGGTTCCTCGGGAATGCCGTAAATGCCGTCGCGGCCATAGCTTTGTTCATGGTCGATGAAATACACCGGAACGGTGGAATCGGGTAATACGGCAGAATACACACCGGTCCATATTTCCTGATATCCGCAGTGTACGCCCATAGGACCGCTCACGTGTTCAAGTTTGTTCCGGTCAATCCGGTAATATCTCGGCAACACAACACGGACATCATGTCCGAGTTTTGAAAGCGCGACAGACAACGCGGAAACGGCGTCGGCGAGACCGCCGGTTTTCGCAAAAGGGACTGCTTCGCTTGTAACCATAAGAATATTCAACGAAAGCCTCCTTGGCTTACCAGGCGGATCCGGCCTGGATAAAAGCATCCCGTGAAAGGGCTATACTCCGTTCGGAAATACAGTATGCGAGCCGGATCCATCCGGCTTTCCCGAAACCCCGTCCGGGGACGGCAAGAATCCGGTACTTTTTCAGGTGATCACAGAATGCGGCATCATCTCCTGCCTCGCCTGTCGTGTGCTTTCTTTCAGGAACGCGGCAAAAAAGATAGAAGGCGCCTTCAGGGGTTAAAAAGGGAATTCCCGCAGCATCAAGGATTTCCATGAGGATTTCACGACGCTTTTCATATACGCTGTAATCAACCGATTCTTTCCAGCAGGCGGCGACAATTCGCTGGAAGGTAGCCGGTGCATTTACAAAGCCGAGAATTCTTGTGGTATAGGCAACTGCCTCCGCAAGTTCAAGCGAGTTCTCCGCGTCAGGGCAAATTGCCGTATATCCGATCCGTTCTCCCGGGAGGCTGAGATTTTTTGCGAAAGAACTGACGACAACCGTGTCCTTCCACCAGGGAAAGATGGGAGATACGGTTTTTCCGTTATACGTTATTTCACGGTAGGGCTCATCCGAGATGATCATGACCGTTCTGCCGCAAGTTGCGCGGTGCGCTTCCAGCGTCTTGCCAAGTTGTTCCATTTCGTCGGACGAGTATATTTTTCCGGTAGGGTTATTCGGTGAGTTGATGATAATTGCGGCGGTTTTACCGTTCAACGCTGCTCCAATTGCCGCAATATCGAGAGAGAAGTCTTCCCGGGCAGGAACGGTAACCAGAGTGCCCCCGTGATTGCGCACATACTGCCCGTATTCAACAAAATAGGGAGCGCTTACCAGAACCTCGTCTCCCGGAGAAAGAATGGCCTTGAGCACCGAGTTCATCGCACCGGCGGCTCCGCAGCCCATGACGATGTGGGTAAAAGGAATTTCAACGCCCTGTTCCCCTGAAACCTTTTCCGCCATGGCCTTCCTGGTTTCAGGATAGCCGGCGTTGGGCATGTAGGCGTGCAGACGGCTTTCGTGTGATTCGCCGAGTTCGCGGAGCATTTCGTTAATTTTTGCCGGGGGCTCGAGATCCGGATTACCAATGCTGAAATCGAACACCTTGTCGGCGCCGTACTGTTGTTTGAGCTGCATGCCTTCCTCGAACATTTTGCGTATAAACGATGAAGAAGCCATGAAATCACTGATGTGTGGTGCAACTGGCATGGAATGCTCCTTGATAAATTTGTATACCTCAAGCATAACACATCGCCCGAGCTTTTGTAACCATTTCTATTGTAATAACCGGATAGCTATGGTACTCTGTTCATACGTTGAACAGACATGGAACATGATTCTGAATTGCTGTTACTTAATACCATCCACGAATACGCCGGACAAAAAAAGGAAATCAGTCAACGCGACTTGTCCCGGGCTATAGATATGTCCCTTGGCATGACGAATGTTCTCGTAAAGCGCTTAACGCACAAGGGGCTTATCGTCATGAAGAAGGTTTCAGCGCGGAACGTTACCTATGTTCTGACTCCGGACGGCATGAATGAGCTGGCGAAACGTACATACCGCTATTTGAAACGAACCATGAAGCAGGTTGTTGTGTACAAGGAAGCGGTGTTGTCGCTTGCGGAAAAAGCGTCAGGATGCGGGTACACCGCACTGGTCATGCTGGGAGAAAGCGATATCTCGTTTATTGTTGAATATGCCGCGGGCCGGTTTGGCATGGATTTTCATCTTGTAACCCTCACCGCCGATATTCCCGAGGAGAGTTTTGTGTTTGTATCAGAAGCAATATCCGAAAACCTGAATGCGCTGCCCGAGTCCCGCTGTGTGTACATACGGAATCTTTTCAGGGAGGATGCATGATGTGTACCGATGTACTCATTCTCGCCGGGGGAGTCGGTGAACGTCTGTGGCCGTTTTCTACCGAATCCCGTCCCAAACAGTTCCTGCGTGTTGCCGGGAACAAGAGTTTCCTGCAGAGTGCGCTTGAACGAGCCTGGTCACTGAACGTTCCCGGAAACATTTATATCATTACCCGAAGTACCTGGTCAGATCTTGTTCTCGAAGATATTGTCGATCTTGCCGAACGGAACAACCTTCCGGATCTTCCGGGCAAGACGGTTGTCATGGGAGAACCCTTCGGGAAAAATACGGCTCCCGCCGCTGCATGGCTTTCACGGATGCTTGAAACGCAGTCTCCCGGCGGTGAAACTTCCTTGCTCCTCATGGCCAGTGATCATGTAATCGGAAATACCGAAATCTTTATCCGGGATGTTGAAGCCGCCTCATGGTTCACCGCCCGGCGAAATCTTGTATCGTTTGCGATTGAGCCACGATACCCTTCAACCGGGTACGGGTATATAACGGCTGGACGCTCGCTCGAAGGACCGTCCGGCAACGGCGCCACTGTTTTTGAAGCCGCGGCCTTCCGTGAAAAACCCGATGAACAGACCGCCCGCCGCTATATCGAGGAGGGCAACGCGTACTGGAACTCCGGTCTCTACGCATTCCGCTGCGATTTTCTGCTCGAAGAACTTGAAAAACACGCGCCTGGCATCGCCAGTGCGTTTTCCCGTCCGATAACGCCCGAATACCGTACGGTACAGGGTGTCAGGGTAATGGAACCCCATGATGGCGTGCTTGCCGCCTACGAGGCGACACCCTCCGTATCCATTGACTACGCAGTAAGCGAAAAATGCGAACGGTCCGTATCGGTTCTCGCGCGTTTTGACTGGGACGATGTCGGCTCCTGGGACTCGCTGATCAACTACCTTGAACCTGAAGCCGGCAACGCTTCCCTGGTGAACGCGCCGGGGTGTTACGTCAAATCCGACATTCCGGTCGCCCTCTGCGGCACGGATGACCTTGTCGTGATAATCCGCGACGGCAAGGCGTTTATCGCCAGGAAAGGTCAAACGGAACTCGTTAAAGAAGCACTTGCCGGGTTGCGCGACAAGGATGCACTGTGAACTATCTGGTTACCGGCTGCGCCGGTTTTATCGGTTGCTTTACCGCGTGCGAGTTGTTGCGTGCGGGTCACACGGTTACCGGTCTTGATTCGGTAAACGACTACTACCCCACTGATTTGAAAGAAGAACGTCTGGCGCTTGTTGAAAAGACCGCCGCTGAAAATTCCGCGTCGCGATGGGAATTCATCCGGGGAGAACTTGAGGATACTGCTCTTGTAGACTCCCTTTTTGCCCGGAAGCAGTTCGATATCGTCATTCATCTGGCAGCACAGGCCGGTGTCCGGTACAGCATTGAAAATCCGGGCGCCTATATTTCGAGCAACATAGCCGGGTTTCTTTCGATACTTGAGGCCTGCAGGAACCATCCGCCGTCCCATCTGGTGTATGCGTCCAGTTCCTCGGTTTACGGTCTTAACCGTTCGGATGCGTTCAGCGAACAGGACCGCTGTGACCATCCGGTGAGCATGTACGCCGCCACAAAACGCTCCAATGAACTCATGGCCCATACGTATAGTCATCTGTATAATTTGCCGGTAACCGGGCTTCGATTTTTTACCGTGTACGGACCGCTCGGCCGTCCCGATATGGCGTATTTCAAATTTGCGAACGCCATCATGCAGGATCGTCCGATTGATGTGTACAATAACGGCGATCTTCTGCGCGATTTTACCTATATCGACGATGTAGTACGGGCGATCGTGCTCATAGCAGACAAGCCCGCTGCTCCGGATCCGGATTTTTCCCCCAGGACACCCCTCCCCGATCGTTCCGCCGCGCCTTTCAGGGTCTACAATATCGGTAACGCCCATCCGGAACGCCTTGAACGGTTTATCAGTCTCATCGAGGAGTATCTGGGCAAAACGGCTAAAAAGAATTACCTTCCCATGCAGGACGGTGACGTATACATGACTTCGGCGGACACCGAAGCCCTTGAACGGGCTTTTGGATGGAAACCGGACACCCCGCTTGAGACCGGTCTCAAGCGCTTTATTGACTGGTACAAGGAGAAAAAACCATGGCAACAATAGCAGTAGCAGGAACCGGATATGTAGGCCTCGTCTCGGGTGCGTGCCTTGCGGATTTTGGCAATACCGTTATCTGTGTGGACAACAACCAGAAAAAAATCGACAACCTGAACAAAGGAATGATACCCATTTATGAGCCCGGTCTCGACGATGTTGTGAAACGTAATGTCGCCTCCGGCCGTCTTTCCTTTACCGTTGACATGGCATCTGCCGTTCGTTCAAGCGAAGTCGTTTTTATCGCGGTGGGAACCCCTCCCGCCGATGACGGCAGTGCCGATCTCAGGTACGTTGAAACCGTAGCCCGGGAAATCGCCCGTGCCATGAATGGATACAAGGTAGTGGTGGACAAGAGTACCGTGCCGATCGGTACCGGCAAACGGGTACGTGCCTGGATGCAGGACGAGCTCGCCCGCCGGGCGGACAAACAGGACCATTCCTTCGATGTTGTTTCCAATCCCGAGTTTTTGCGGGAAGGTTCTGCGGTTCAGGACTTTATGCATCCGGATCGTGTGGTAATCGGCTGTGAATCCGAAAAGGCCGGCACGGTCATGAAGGAAGTGTATCGCTCCCTGTACATCAACGAAACTCCCTTTATCGAAACTAATGTCGAAACCGCCGAGATGATCAAATACGCATCGAATTCCTTTCTCGCCGTAAAGATTACCTTTATCAACGAAGTGGCGAATCTTTGCGAAAAAGTCGGCGCGAACGTGCTCGATGTCGCAAAGGCCATGGGCCGCGACGGACGAATCGGTGGAAAATTCCTGCATCCCGGTCCCGGTTACGGCGGAAGCTGTTTCCCCAAGGATACCCGGGCCATGGCCCAGATTGGCCGGGACGCTTCCGAACCACTTTCCATCGTAGAAACAACGATCGAAGCCAACGAACGGCAAAAAGAACGCATGGTGACAAAGATAGAAAACGGACTTGGCGGGAAAGGAAGCCTTACGGGAAAAACCATCGCCGTTCTCGGGCTCGCGTTCAAACCGAATACCGACGACATGCGCGAAGCGCCGGCACTCTCAATTCTTCCCGAACTTGTTGCCCGGGGCGCAACCCTCCGTGTCTGCGATCCCGCATCCCGGGAAGAAGCGTCCTGGCGTCTTGAGTCAATACAGGATTCGCTCCATTGGTGCGAAAATGAATATGATACCATGAAGAACGCCGACGCACTGGTACTCATGACTGAATGGAATCAGTACCGGAATCTTGATCTGGACCGGGTGCGCTCACTTCTCGCCAAACCGGTCTTTTTTGATCTCCGGAACGTATACAAACGAAAAGACCTTGAACAAAAAGGCTTTACCTTCTTCGGAGTCGGCCAGTGATGAAGCTATCGGCATCGGGCGGTATCCGCGTCATTTGTACCATTGTTTTCTTTTTCGCCGCATTTGCCGTAACGGGACAAGAAGTACTTCTTTCCGATCAGGAAGCGTATTATGATACTCTCGCGCTTACCGGAGATGCGGAACGTTCTTATCTTTCATTCCGGACCCTCTCGGATTCCAGACCCGTTCTTCCGGAGGGCGACACCGGACCATGGAACGGTGTGAAGAAAGCGGAACAATACTCCCTCGGTGCTATCGATACCAGAATTTACGGACCGGATCTCTTTGCATCCTACAATTCGAACGCACCACTTGGCCAGAATGACGGACTTCTCTGGCAAGGTAGGGGCGCAAACATGTCCCTGTCCGCGGGAGTACGGTTTGAGGGGTACGGCTTTGAAGCAACCCTGAAACCGGTTATTGCCTGTTCACAGAATGCCGCCTTTGATCTTGCTTCCCCTGCCGCCGCCTATGCCAATCAACCCTTCACCGACAAGGCGGGAGTCTGGGGATATCCCGGTGTTACCTATATAGACGCGCCCCAACGCTTCGGCGATGATGCCGTGTATGACTGGTCCTGGGGCGACTCCGAAATACGTTATTCATGGAAAACGCTCACCGTAGGTTTTGGAACGCAGTCCATCTGGCTTGGCCCCGCACGTATTAATCCGCTCATACATTCAAACAACGCCCCACCGTATCCTAAATTTGATATCGGCGCGCGGCCAACCCGGATCCTGCTTTTTGGTAAAGATTTCGGAACCTTTGAAGCCCGGGCCTTCTGGGGAATGCTCAGCGAGTCCGACTATTTTGACTCCGACGACACCAATGACGAAAATCTCCTGACCGGGTTGAGTGTTTCCTATTCTCCTCCCGTTTCGCATCAACTTGTCATCGGTTTTCACCGAACCATGTTGTCCAAATGGAGCGACCGGGATACCAGCGCGATTTTCGACCTGTTATGGCCGTTTATGGAGAGTTCAGCCGGATTTGATGAGCGTGATCAGCGTGCGTCAATTACGGTTGATTATCTCATTCCCTCCGTCGGACTTGAGCTGTACACCGAATGGGCAAAAAACGATTACAGCACGAACCTTGAATCCCTGCTCCGTTATCCTTTCCATGCACATGCGTTTACCATCGGCGGAAGAAAATCCATTCCGCTGTGGCGGAGCGATTTGCGCGGAGAACTTGTTCTGGAAGTTATCAGCGTTGAAATGAGTCAGGACTTCCAGTTTTCCTGGCCATCGACTTTTTATGCCCATCACATTATAACACAGGGGTATACCAATTGCGGACAATGGATTGGTGCCGGTATGGGAACAGGCGGAAACTCGCAATACGCGGGCTTTACCGTGTACCACTCCCGCGGATCGGTCGGAGTTCATGTGCAAAGGATCAATCCGGACAATGATGTTCTGTTTGCACGCGCGGTAAAAACAACCGATGCCGGCACAAGTCCCGATCCGGGACGTGCGGACTCCTCCTGGTATCAGTTCAAGACTTCCCTGGTGTTCGGTGTTACCGGCATGTACCGGGTCTGGAACGGGTTTTCGGTATCCGCCGAAACGGCATACAACCTGTTGCTCAACCCGACGTATGAAAACGACAACTACAACGATGGTCCAAAATGGCACAACTTCCGTGTAGCGCTCGGGTTTTCGTATCAATTATAAGGATATGGTGAAACAATGACATCGTTTCCGCGACAGATGAAAAGCGTACTATCACTTCTCGAACGAAAAGAAAAAGTACAACTATTGTTTCTGATTGCCGGCTCCATACTACTTGGCATTATTGAAGTTCTCGGCGTAAGTTCAATCATGCCGTTCATTGCGGTGGCCTCACAGCCGGAACTGATCAGGACCAATGAGTATCTGGCGGCAATCTATTCGGCGCTGAATTTTTCGAGCGATCGTTCTTTTCTTGTGGCGCTTGGAATGCTCATGCTTGTATTCATTATTATCCGTAATGCCTATCTCGGATTCTTTCATTACGCGCAAACCCGTTTCACCAGCATGAGACGGCATTCGCTGTCCCTGAAACTCTTCAAGGTATACATTTCCCAGAAATATCCGTTTTTCCTGAACAAGAACAGTTATGAGTTTGTGAAAAATGTCATAAATGAAATCGACCATATGGTAAACGGCGCCATACTGCAGATAGTTAACCTGATTACGTACATATTCCAGATCATTCTGTTAAGCGCCTTTCTCTTTTACATCAATCCCTTTACTACGCTGCTCATAACGTCAGCGCTGGTATTTGTATATGGTCTTATCTTTTTCGTTATTAAAAAAGAAGTACGACGACTCGGGAAAGAGCGGTACCGCATGAATACACTCAGGATGCGGGTAGTAAATGAGGCATTCTGGGGAATCAAGGAAACGAAAATAACCGGATGCGAAAAGTCCTTTGTCAGTTCATTTACGGAACCGTCGAAACAATTGTCGAAAAACTATACAAAAGAAGAAGTAATCGGTGTTATTCCGAAATACATCCTTGAAATTGTCGCGTTCAGTTCCATCCTGCTTTTTATCATGGTGACCATAATCAAATCGGAAGATTTTACCAAGGTCATTTCTTCAATAAGCGTATATGCCTATGCCGGTTACCGTCTCATGCCTTCGGTTCAAAGTCTGTTCCGCGCTTTCAGCAAGTTCAAGTACAGCATGCCGGCAGCGACAAAAATTGTCCAGGAGTTTCAAAACCGTTTTGCGGAGCGGGATCTCATTGAAGACGCGGTTCCCCGGATGGATTTCTCACGGGAAATCGGGTTGAATACCGTTACGTTTACCTACGCAGGTACCACAACCAGTGTTCTGAAAGACATCAATTTGACCATTCCGGTAAACACCCTGGTCGGCTTCGCCGGAAAAACAGGATCAGGAAAAACGACACTCGTGGATATCATTCTCGGATTGCTCATTCCACAGGAAGGGTCGATCCTGATAGACGGAACGCCGGTAACCTCCGCAAATATACGGAACTGGCAGCAGAATCTCGGCTATGTTCCGCAGAGCATTTATCTTTCAAACGATACCATTGCGTCCAACATTGCGTTCGGTCACACCGGCGATACCATTGATTTCAAGGCAGTCCGTGACGCGGCAAAGATGGCGCAGATAGACGACTTCATCATGAACGAACTTCCCGAGCAGTATGAAACAAAAATTGGCGAGCGGGGAATTCGCCTTTCCGGCGGACAGCGGCAACGTATCGGTATTGCCCGCGCGCTGTACCGGAATCCGTCTGTTCTCGTCATGGACGAAGCAACATCGGCTCTGGACAACCAGACTGAAAAGGACGTCATGGCGGCCATAGACGGACTTTCAGGAAAAAAGACCATCATCCTCATTGCCCACAGGCTAAGTACGCTTAAAAAATGCGATCAGATTTTTTATCTGGAACAAGGGGTAATAACCCGCCGCGGTACCTATGAGGAACTATTTGCTGATGAACACTGACATGATTGAAATTACCGACGACGCGGAAATAAAGACGCTTCTTCTGGGAATACTGCTTGCGGTGGACGATTTCTGTAAAAAGAACGGGATTTTTTATCATCTGGCAAGCGGAACCTGTCTTGGAGCCGTCCGGCACGGCGGGTTCATACCCTGGGATGATGACATTGATATACGTATGCCGCGTCCGGATTATGACAAATTCATAACGCTCACCGGAGGTCGTGTAGCTCCGGGCTATACTGTCTTGTGTACAGAATACAATCGGGCGCATATGTACCCCTTTGCCAAGGTGTGCGACGAACGGACTTTTTGCAAGGAAACCCGGAGCAAAACCATTACAGAGAACGGTCTATCAATAGATGTTTTTCCTGTAGATGGTACCCCTGCCGATTACGATGAATATGAAAGGGAACACCGGAAAATCCGTTTTTGGAGACGGTGGAACATGTATGCGGGGACCGGAATCTATTTCAGCGATAATCCCCTCTTTACCCTGCCCCGTCTTTGTATGGTAGGACTTGCAAAATTGACTGGTTGCGCGTTCTTTATCCGCAAGATCACCCGTATAGCAACCCGGCACGAGTACGAAACAAGCGAGTATGTCGGTCTCACTGTCTGGGGATATGGAAGCGGACGCGAACGGATACAAAAAAAGTACGTGGATAAAACAATTCCCATGCGTTTCGAAGGGTATGAATTTCCCATTCCCGCGGGATATGATGAGTACTTGAAAACAATGTACGGGGATTACCGTGCGTTGCCGCCGGCAGATAAACAGGTCGCACGGCATGATTATCGTGTGTACTGGAGAAAAGGGACAGCATGAAACGAGTATTAACCTATGGAACCTACGATCTTTTGCATTACGGGCACATCAATCTTTTAAAACGTGCGAAAGAGCTGGGTGATTATCTCATTGTTGCGCTCTCCACCGACGAGTTCAATCTCGCGGAAAAGGGAAAAAAATCCTATTTCACCTATGAACAGCGAAAATCAATGCTCGAGGCGATTCGCTATGTTGATCTCGTAATCCCGGAAGAGTCCTGGGAACAAAAAACAATCGACATACGGAAATATCATGTGGATACCTTCGTTATTGGCGATGACTGGGAAGGAAAATTCGATTTTCTCAATGAATTGTGTACGGTAGTGTATCTTCCCCGTACTCCGGAAATATCAACAACACAGATAAAAAATGAAGCCGGTCAGAAAACTTAAGCGGAAGGTCATTCGATTCTTATTCAGGGAACAATGGTCAATTCTCCTCTGTGATCAAAATGGTACTCCCCTGAAAGAAATCATCCCGCCGTCCGACCGGATTTGGGCAGACCCCTTCCCGGTCTGTCATGACGGGCGCATGTATCTTTTTCTCGAAGAGCAGGTTGTCGGCGGGAAAGGGATACTCGGCTGTATGGAAATACATGAGGACCTTACACACGGACCCGTTATCCCGGTTCTGACGCTTCCCTATCACCTGTCATGGCCCAATGTCTTCCCCTTAGAAAAAAAGGGAAAAACAGAATGGTACATGATTCCGGAATCAAACCGGGCAGGTTCTATCGAATGTTATCGGGCTACACGATTTCCGTTTGAGTGGGTTCATGATTCCACGCTGATGACCGGAGTACGTGCGGCCGATCCGGAACTATTCCATGACGGCAGTACCTGGTTTCTGTTCGCGTCGATACAGGATGGCGTGCATGGAATGAACGATTCCCTTTTTGTGTTTCACAGTCCGGACTTTCCTTCTTCCGACTGGAAACCCTTGCCGGGAAACCCGGTGATAACCGGAAGAACAAGAAGCCGGATGGCGGGGAAAATGTACCGGGACGAGAATGGTCTTCTCGTTCGCCCCGCTCAATACAGCAAGGGCGACTACGGTCAACGGATAGTGCTCAATCGTGTTGAGACCCTTTCAACAACAGAATACCGTGAGAAAACCGGAAAAACTGTTTTTCCTGAGAGAGAACTCAAAGCTGTATGTACCCATACCTGGAATCCCTGCGGACCGTACATTTTCCGCGACATAAAGAAACGATTCTTCGATCCCCGGTGGGGACGAAAAAAGCAAGGAACTGAAGCATGACGATCCTCGGCATATTTATCAACAATGAAATCCGCACCGGTGCGAATCGAAGGTACCTTGAACTCATGGAAGGTCTTGCTGAACGGGGGAATACGGTCCGGGTCCTCATGAATACCCATCTGGATTACAAACCGGTGCATTTTGAACGAATAGCGATACCGGTCGATTACACCCGTAAAAAATTCCCTCCGGCTTCCCTGCTGTTGTTCTTCAAACTCAGGGACATGAAACGGGAGATACTCAAAAAAATCGCCGGTACCGAATGGATACATATTCACAGCGACATGAACCTGTCGGCCGCGCTGTATCTCAAAAAGCGAACGAGAGCGAAGCTCTTCTACGCTGTTCGCTGCAACGATATCACCCGTGCGCGGATTCTCATGAAACAGGGCGGGTATTCAGTACCCGAAAAAATCGCTTCCCTTGTATACATTCAAAAAAAGAAAAGCCGCGAAAAGAAAATTGCGCGTCACGCGGAACGGATAACCTTCATGAATCATGATGACCGCAATCATTTTGTATCCCGAACTCATGTTGCTGAGCAAAAAACATCGGTTATTCCAGGAAATATCGGTCTCCCCCGTTTTACGGAAGAATGGAAAGAGAAAAATGCTTCAAATAGAGTTCAGAAACTCGTATACGCTGGTGCGCTTTCCGCTTCAAAAGGGTTTTACCTTCTTCTGGATTTGCTTCTTGAACTCAGGAAACGCGGGTATCCTTACATAAAACTGTATGCGTTGGGTAGAACCGCCGGGAAGAATGATCTGTTTGCGCATATCAAGGACCTGGGCCTTGGAGATCAGATTATCTTTACCGGATATGTGAATCCATTTTCCCATTTTGCCGAATCTGATCTTTTTGTATATCCAACACTGTATGATGCCTGGGGCGATGTCGTGATGGAAGCAATGTATACCGGTTGTCCTGCCATTGCGTCCGCGGTAGGCGGGCTTCCCGATCTTCTCAAATACCCCGAGCTGCTTTTTGAACCGGGGAATGTTTCGCACATGGCCGACATGGTAGAACGCGCGATAACGGATCCGGAATACTATCAGCAGCTCAGAAATTTGTGCGCATCCCGCGTTCCGGAATTGACCTTTGACTGGGTTGAGCGGTTCGAAGCGGAGATGAAAGGTACTCAAGGCGAACGGTAATGAATATACTGGTAGTGACCAACACATGGCCAAGTTTATCTGAAGTATTTGTAAAAAATCTGGTTGATGGTCTTTTGGAACGGAATAGTTCCGTTACCGTTTTGTGCAAGAAATCCAAAGGATCACGAACGACTGGATACCATGGACACGGGGGATCTATACTCTATTTCACAGCAAAAAAAACAATTGTTACAATGATTCACTTGCTGCTGGTACTCCCCGTATTTTTTTTCTTAAAACCATCAGCATTCTTTTCTTTATGGGGAAACCTTGCCATTCATCATGATTTCAGCACCCTGCTTGCTCCTTTGGCGTGGTTTCAGGTACGGAATGAACGGTTTGATGCGATTCATTGTCAATTCGGCTATCTCGGTAATATCGGCTTGATCTTGAAAAAAGCCGGGATTACAACTGGTCCGGTAATAAGCTCCTTCCGCGGATCAGACATCAGCTCCTATTACAAAAGAAAACCGACCGTGTACCGTGTCCTTAAACGTAAGGGCGATCTCTTTTTTCCGGTTTGTGCTGAATTCAGAGACAGACTTGTACGACTCGGATTTCCCGAAAAGTCCATTCGTATATACCATTCTGCAATCGAGCTGAAAGATTTTCCGTTCAGATCTACCAACCTGATACATGACTCCGAACTTAGAATAGTTTGCGCCGGTCGTCTCGTTGAAAAAAAGGGCTTTTCCTATGCCATTGAAGCCTTGCGGCACTTGGTACAAAAAGATCCTGGGTACCGTATGGTCATTGCCGGTGACGGCCCCCTTGCCGAAGAATTGCGGAAAACGGCCGTATGCGAGGGTGTAGCCGATCACGTACAGTTTACTGGTTGGGTAGATCAGGAAACACTGAGATCTTTGCTTGAACATGCTGCAGTTTTTTTAGCAACGAATATTGAATCTAAAAGCGGAGATACCGATGGAATCCCCAATATTGTCAAAGAAGCCATGGCAACAGGTGTTCCGGTAGTCGCCTTTGACCATCCCGGTCTTCAGGAATTGATCGTGCACCGCACAAGCGGACTACTGGTTCCTTCACGGGATGTACCGGGAATTATTTCTGCAATTGAAGAACTCCGTAATGAAACGCTGCGGAAAAAAATATGCAAAAATGCCCGACAAACAATTGAAAAGGAGTATTCCAAAGAAGCTCAGGCGCGGTATCTTGAACAACTGATACAGGAGAATTCCGAAAAATGAGAATAACAGTATTGTCCTTTTATGACCGGATCAGTCTCTTTCACAGTCTCAAACCTTTTTTGTTTTCACGCCACAAGGATTTATTTACATTTACCAACAAACCTGACTATTGCATCAAGAAGGATAAAAATCGGATTCTTTTTCTGGATAGATGGTTCCTGAAACCTGATCATGTTGACATCAAGTTGCTTTCACAACTTCGGGATAAATACCGTGTGATTTTTTTCTTTAATGGAAATGCAGGCGGCGGGATAATTCGTCCCGAAGTTCTTCCTTACGTGGACCGCTTTTTCAACAAGAGCTTGTTCAGGGACAAAACGCTGTATCAAAAAAAGCTGTATGGTGATGAGTTATTCACTGACATATCCCATAAAAAATACGGTATAACTGATCCGGATCCATGTGAGCGACAGGTTGTGAATGATCCTACGATGCTTGATAAACTCGCGATATCGTGGAACATCGGCGTGGGAGACTTCCCGAAACTGAAATACCGCCAACGGTCAGCGGTTGCCCTTGCACGGACTTTTGGTGCTCCGGTGGCAAAACTGTTCCACAAGAATAGTGTTCTTTCACCGGACAAAATCCCGCAGAACAGCGGTCAATATCCGGTGAACGCCCGTTGGGGAGGACCGGCACGCCCTACTCTTCTCCATCACAGAACAATGATGCTGGAACAAATCGCAGATGATCCGCGTTTTCTTGTCGGAAAAGTATCACAGAATCAATACAATCGTGAAATAAAAAACAGTAAAATCACCCTGAGTCCCTTTGGTTGGGGCGAAGTATGCTTCAGGGATTTTGAAGCAGTATTAAACGGAAGTCTTCTGGTAAAACCGGACATGTCGCATCTTGAAACCTGGCCCGATATCTTCATTCCTGGTGAAACCTACGTACCGATTGAATGGGATGGATCTGATCTTGTTGAAAAGATAGACTTCTTTCTCAATAATGAATCCGCATTACGCAAGGTGGTTCAAAATGCTTTCGATAATTATCATGAACAGATAAAGACCATTGATGATCGAATGGATTCCATTTTGAATTTGATCGAGGAGTATTAGTATGGGAACAACGCTACCGGAAAATCAGCAACAGATTGCGGATAATCTGTATGCCGTCACAAGGATTCTTGAGAAAAAGGGGATACCGTATGTTCTTGAAGGTGGAACTCTTTTGGGCGCAATCCGGGAAAACAGATTTCTTCCCTGGGATGATGATGTCGGAATAGCTGTCCCGGCCGAACTCTTTTTTGATCAAATGGAAGCCCTGGTACAAGAACTCACTAATTCGGGTTTTATAGCCGGATACCGTGACAATACTTTCGAGAACTGTAAAATTAATGTACATCGTGATGATGCCCGTTTTGAACTATTGGGATGGTATGCTCGTGGCTCCTGGCGTAGAAGAACGCGATATCGAATGCCCCGTAAATTTCTTGAAGAGAGAACACGCATCAATTTTTTCGGATATGATTTCTATTGCCCAAAAGATTTTGTGAAGTACCTTCGTCATTTTTACGGTAACTGGAAAGTTCCGAAAAAAAGCGGTCGTTTTTTTACCTTTTATTGTTTTGATCAGAAAAAATTCTGGAATAAACAAATCAGAAAAGTATTTCCGTTTATTCCCCGTATCTGATCATGGGTTTTGCGTTAAAAGTTTTTCGTATGTCTCGAGAACCGTAGTGGCGCTTTTTGTCCATGAATAGCGCTTGACCTGCTCGAAACCTTTGCGAATCATCGACTCACGAAGATTGATATCGTTCAGTATGCGGCCGGCATGTTTCGAAAATGTGTTGTAGTCATCCGGGTCATCAACAAGCAGGGCCGCCTCACCAACAATTTCGGGAATGGCAAAAGCCCGGGTAGTAACTACCGGACATCCGCAAGACATGGCTTCAATATTGGGCATGCCGTATCCTTCTGCGCGTGAAGGAAACAGAAATACACTGGCTCCATTGAATAATTGCACAACCTCCGATTCATCTGTAAAACCGGTAAAGACTACTTTATTGTGCAAATCAAGAGTATCAAGCAATGACATGACAGTGCCATTATCCCAGCCACTTCCGGAAATTACAAGCTGAAGATCATGCATGCCGCTTTTTGCTGACAGTTCAGCAAACGCCCTCAACAGGCACGAAGGATTTTTCCTGAGCGAATACTTGCTGATATGATAGATATAGCGTCCCGTAATGGAAAACTTGTCCAGAACTGGCAGGGGACCGTCAAGCTTCCGATATACACTATCTACGGCGTTGTAACACACGGAAATCCTTTCAGCGGGTATATGCCAGTTTTCGATGTAATACCGTTTACTCGTCTCGCTAACAGTAAATATATGATCCATTTTTCGGGCGTAGACCGGTTTTATGAATCGTGCGTGAGCTTGTTCAATCATTGTGTAGTATTGTGGAATGATATTGGGCTCTGCGCTGTGTATGGTCGCGACCCGTTTTACTCGTAAACCTGCGAGCGGAGAGAATATGGTGAGCGGGCTATGATGCAACAAATCAAAATTGTATTTGCGAAGTACGGCTGCTGCAGAGAGGGGATTACGCGGAATAAAAACCTCCTTCGCGAGGTGATATATATCCCGATCCGTTTTCACATAATGTACAAAAAAGAACTCGAATAGTTCTTTTTCGCGATTTATTTGGAGCATGGTCCGAACCATTTCATGAAGATGATGTCCGCTGCCACTCGTTCCCTTGTCTATTGGGCGGGTAAAAATGCCTATTCTTGGTTTAGGGTTGTGTATCATCATGTATCCTTTTTTGTATTTGCTGCGTAATAACGAGTACCACGGAATCTGTTCTTTCATCGGGGACAATAATCGTTTCAGTGATTTTTTGAAAAAACGGAGTATTCCTGATTACGGAAAATAACTTCCGGGAATGTTGTAATCCGGCGGCGCCTTCTAATTCCGCCCTGCTTTCCGGGCGTGTGCGGGATTCGAGTCGGTTAAGGAGCACCGGATCGGGACTGTCAGTTTCAAGAAGAATATCAGGTATGGGCAGAATGCGTTCAGAATCTCTGACCGGAATGTTCTTTGCGTCATACAGCAACGAGAATAATGCTTGTACACTCCCTTGATCAAGTAAAAGACAAATATCCTTTTTCTTGTGTTTTCGAATCGTACCGGTAACCTGGATTATGGTGAAAAAGGAACGGAGAAAGCTCTTGATGCTCGACTGACGTGAGGCTACTATGGTATATATTACCTGTGTAGTCCAAACAGGATGCTGTATGATCTGTGCCACGACAGGTCCCGCCTTGTACAGGACGCGGATCAAAAAATGCCGTTTCGACAGTCCTACAGGGCTTGTTACTACCTTGATTCCCTGTAACCGGAGTCTTTCTGCCAGGAGTGAACAAAGATATGTTTTTCCAGAGCCAGGGATTCCTGAAAATTCTATATGGATCATTGCAAAGCAGGTTACCATAACTGTACAAAATAATGAATACCGGAGATGAAACGATTGAGGAGTATAATATGAGCACAATTTCTTTTTCTGGATCCGCAATGATCCAAAATGTCCCAGCTATTTTGGAGGGACAGGATGTGTGGATTGTAGGTTCTGATCCTACCCTTGATGGATACCCTGATGATTTTCTGAAAGACAAAACGGCAATGACTCTACATCTTGCTCATTTGAAATTTCCTTCTGCGACAATACGATATACAAGCGAATATGACCGTTCAGAGAAACTTTTGGCAACAAGAGACGACTATCATAACGGATTGATTGTTTCTTCTTTACCCCACTATGGAAAAACTAAAAAACAGACCAAAGATTTGTTACAGGATTGTGCGTCTGTCATATATCACGAGAAGGTGAACTACCTGCCCACTGGCGTTCGGGAAGAAGTTAGCCAAAAATTCACAACATGGAAAGTTGCTCGTACGATTGACAGGAAATCCCATGTTTGGGGTGGTCATGGATCTTGTCTGCATACCTGTATATTCGCCGCCCTGTACCTGGGAGCCGCAGCCATCCATGTTATCGGATCAGGACACTCGCTCGTTTCCGGGGAGGCCGCGGATCATTTTGCGGCAGCGGACGGTATTCATCAGAATATGCGGGTCGGGGATACCTTTACTGATGCCAAAATTGCCTATCCCGTTATCATGCAAACCATTGCCCTGAAAAAAGCCTGTGAGCAAAATGGCGTTCCCTTTTACTGGCATGAGCGGTATACACCCGAAATGGACAGATACATAACCGTCCCGGACCAGTTTCTTGACGAGATGCGCATAAAAGCACGGCGAACGTTTCCTCTGTACCGGCGATTGTACCGCTTTTGCATCAAACGACCGATCACACTGCTCTTTCACAGCTGGCGCTGAGAAGGCCGCTATTGCTAGACAAGCGGGTTACACGGTAGAATGGCACAACAAAATATCATTTCCGAGGTTCGCATGAAAACTGTATATCTGGGCATGACCGGTGATATCATTCACCCCGGCATTATCAACATTCTTAACGAAGCGGAAAAGCTCGGAGAAGTTACCATTGGCCTGTTAACTGATTCGGCCATAGCGATGCACAAACGACTGCCTTTTCTCTCGTATGAACAGCGGAAGCAGGTTGTTGAAAACATGAAGGGCGTATCCCGGGTCGTTCCCCAGGAAGACTGGAGTTATGTTCCGAACCTGAAAAAGTACAAGCCTGACTACATCATTCATGGTGATGACTGGAAAACCGGTCCCCTGAGCAGGATCCGTGAAGATGTCTATGCCGTTATGAAAGAACTCGGCGGCGAGGTTGTCGAGGTGCCCTACACCAAGGGAATCAATTCGACAGCGCTCAACGAGGCTCAAAAATCACTCGGTACGACCCCGGAAATCCGCATGAAAACGCTTCGCCGGCTCATTCAGGCAAAACCCGTTGTGCGGATCATGGAAGCGCATTCGGGACTATCCGGGCTCATCATTGAAAACCTGGAAGTCAAAAAGGACGACGGAGTCCACAGTTACGACGGCATGTGGTCGTCGAGCCTCACGGATTCAACCTGCAAGGGGAAACCCGATATAGAGGCGGTGGATCTCACTACCCGTCTCCAGGATCTCACCAATATTCTGGAATGTACCACCAAACCGATCATTTTTGATGGTGACACCGGCGGAAAGACCGAGCATTTCGTCTTTACCGTACGTACGCTTGAACGGAACGGCGTTTCAGCCGTCATTATAGAAGACAAAGTCGGGCTGAAGAAAAACTCCCTCTTTGGAACCGACGTCCGGCAGGAACTCGCCACGATAGAAGAGTTCTCGGAAAAGATAAGCGCCGGCAAAAAAGCCCAGGTTACCAAGGACTTCATGATCATTGCACGGCTGGAAAGTCTTATTGCCGGCTATCCGGTATCCGACGCGCTTGAACGGGCTTTCGCCTATGTAAAAGCCGGTGCCGACGGTGTAATGATTCACAGCAAGGAAAAAACCGGAGAGGATATCAGGGAATTCTGTGAGGGATTCAGGAAAGAATACTCCAACGTTCCCATCGTTCTGGTTCCAACCACCTACAACCGGTTTACGGAAGCCGAACTCCACGCCTGGGGCGCAAACATCATCATTTACGCCAACCACATGCTCCGCGCTTCGTATCCGGCCATGGTTACGGTCGCGAAAACCATTCTTGAGCATGAACGATCTCTTGAAGCGGATCCCCTGTGCATGCCGATCAAACAGATTCTTGAACTTATTCCCGGAACAAAATAAGGAGCTGACCCCATGATCGAACCGGCATTTTTTTTTGAACAGGTAAAGAAGAACGGTACGGATTTTTTTGCCGGCGTTCCCGACTCCCTTTTGAAAAATCTTTGCGCCTATATTACCGATAACGAGAGCGACGAACGGCATATCATTCCGGCGAACGAAGGAAGTGCCGTGGCTCTTGCAACAGGGCATCATCTTGCCACCGGCAGCATTCCCCTCGTCTACATGCAGAACTCGGGAATCGGTAATGCGGTAAACCCCCTCCTTTCCCTCGTCGATTCCGATGTATACCGCATCCCGATGGTACTCGTTATCGGCTGGCGGGGTGAGCCGGGAAAGAAGGACGAACCCCAGCATGTTACCCAGGGCCGGCTCACCTGCCCGCTTCTTGAAACCATGGGCATTCCGTACGTGGTAATGGCCGAGGATCATGACTCACTGAACAAGCAGATTGACGATTGTTACCGTTCAATACGTGAAACCGGCCGTCCTTTTGCCTTTGTAGTCAAAAAGGACAGTTTTGCACCCTACTCACTTCAAAAAAACATTCCCGTTACGGCGGAGATGACCCGTGAAACAGCAATTGAAACAGTGCTCCTCGCGTCCCGTTCCGACGATATCTTCGTTTCTACTACCGGCATGGCTTC